>AACY020556732.1_pt1 | contig 12331 bp, 13 predicted proteins | sample 267378 | NCBI WGS metagenome assembly AACY02 (sample SAMN02954345, study PRJNA13694) | marine metagenome | biome: aquatic; feature: ocean; material: water; isolation source: isolated as part of a large dataset composed predominantly from surface... | reverse complement strand
AGAAGCCTTTAAGGAGGCATCTTTCACATCGCCAGCCTTATCGCCAAAAATGGCCCGCAAGAGCTTCTCTTCTGGGGTTGGATCGGATTCTCCTTTCGGGGTGATCTTTCCGATAAGGATATCACCCGGCTTAACTTCTGCTCCAATCCGAATAATGCCATTCTCGTCCAGGTCTTTGGTCGCCTCCTCACTCACATTGGGGATATCCGAGGTTAATTCCTCCACCCCCAATTTGGTGTCCCGAACATCCATAGAATACTCATCGATGTGAATAGAAGTAAAAACATCGTCGCGAACCACCCTTTCGGAGATAACAATTGCGTCTTCGAAATTGTAGCCTTTCCAGGGCATAAAAGCCACTTGCATATTCCGGCCCAAGGCAAGATCACCGTCTTCGGTAGCATAGCCTTCGCACAATACCTGACCTTTTTCCACCCGCTCACCGATGCGCACAATGGGCTTAATGTTGATGGTGGTGCTTTGGTTGGTCTTCCGGAATTTGACCAGATTATAGGTTTTCAGCTCATCTTCAAAAGAGACCAGCTCTTCCTCTTCGGTACGGTCGTAGCGGATAACAATTTTACTCGCGTCTACGTAGTCAACCACGCCATTTCCTTCGGCATTGACCAAAACCCTACTATCGCTGGCCACCCTGCGCTCCAATCCGGTACCAACAATGGGGGCCTCCGGACGAAGTAGGGGAACTGCCTGCCGCATCATGTTGGAACCCATCAGGGCCCGGTTGGCATCGTCGTGTTCCAGGAAGGGAATCAGCGAAGCAGAAATAGAGGCAATCTGATTGGGCGAAACGTCCATATAGTCGATTAAGCTTGGTTCCACCAAGGGGTAATCTGCTTCGTCCCTAACCTTTACCTTTTCATTTTCAAAACTGCCATCTTCGTTGAGGGGCGCGTTGGCCTGGGCAATTACTTTTTGCTCCTCCTCCTCAGCGCTCAGGTACACCGGGGCTTGGCTAAAATCGATCTTGCCATCCACCACCTTGCGGTAGGGAGTTTCCAGAAAGCCCATCTTGTTTACTTTGGAGTAAACACACATCGAAGAAATCAAACCGATATTCGGTCCTTCCGGTGTTTCAATGGGGCACATCCTGCCGTAATGCGTGTAGTGAACGTCGCGCACTTCAAATCCAGCCCGCTCCCGGGAAAGTCCACCGGGCCCCAAGGCCGAGAGGCGCCGCTTATGCGTCACTTCCGCAAGGGGATTGGTTTGATCCATGAACTGAGAAAGCTGATTGGTCCCGAAAAAGGAATTGATCACCGAAGACAGGGTTTTGGCGTTGATCAGGTCAATGGGCGTAAACACCTCGTTGTCCCGAACATTCATGCGCTCCCGAATGGTGCGTGCCATTCTCGCCAGACCAACCCCAAACTGATTGGCCAACTGCTCACCTACGGTTCTTACCCTCCGGTTGCTGAGGTGATCGATATCGTCCACTTCCGCTTTGGAATTGATCAACTCAATCAGGTACTTTACAATGCTGAGGATGTCTTCCTTAGTCAGCACCTGAATACCGGCCTCAATATTGAGGCCCAATTTCTTGTTCAGCCGGTAACGGCCTACTTCACCCAGATTGTAGCGCTGTTCAGAGAAAAACAACTTGTCGATGATACCCCGCGCCGTTTCCTCGTCCGGTGGCTCGGCATTTCTCAGCTGACGATAAATATGCTCCACCGCTTCCTTCTCAGAATTGGTAGGATCTTTCTGTAGCGTATTGTGGATAATGGAATACTCCGAGGATTCAATGTCTTCTTTGTGCAGGAGAATGGTTTGCACTTCCGCATCGAGGATTTCCTCAACGTGTTCCTTTTCAAGGGTGGTATCCCGGTCCAGTACCACTTCGTTCCTTTCAATGGAAACCACCTCTCCGGTGTCTTCGTCTACAAAATCCTCAATCCAGGTTTTGAGCACCCTTGCCGCCAATTTGCGACCCATTACCTTCTTAAGGCCGGTTTTGGAAACTTTAATTTCCTCCGCCAAGTCGAAAATCTCCAAAATGTCTTTATCCCGCTCGTAGCCAATGGCCCGTAAAAGTGTAGTCAGCGGTAATTTCTTTTTCCGATCAATATAGGCGTACATTACCGCATTGATATCGGTGGCAAATTCAATCCAGCTTCCCTTGAAGGGGATAATCCGGGCGGAGTAGAGTTTGGTGCCGTTGGCGTGATAGCTTTGGCCGAAGAAAACGCCGGGAGAACGGTGCAACTGGGAAACGATCAGACGCTCGGCACCATTAACGATAAAGGTGCCCCGCGGCGTCATGTAGGGAATGGTGCCGAGGTAAACATCCTGAACAATGGTCTCGAAGTCCTCGTGCTCCGGATCGGTACAGTATAACTTCAAGCGGGCCTTGAGGGGTACGCTAAAAGTTAGCCCCCGCTCAATACATTCCTCCTCGCTGTACCGGGGTGGATCTACGAAATAGTCGATAAACTCCAGCACAAACTGGTTGCGCGAATCGGTTATGGGGAAGTTTTCACTAAAGGTTTTGTAAAGACCCTCATTGGCCCGGTCGGAGGGCTTGGTTTCTAATTGAAAAAAGTCTTTAAACGACTTTATCTGGATATCCAGAAAGTCGGGGTAATCAAAGGCATTGCGGTTGGATGCGAAATTGACTCTGTCCATACTGCTTTTGCGAACCGGATTCGTTGCCATGCGGATAATTTAGTTGTACGAAACACAAAAGGGTTTAGGCCCATTGCGCAGATGCGCAAAGGCCTAAACCATAAATTCTCGCCCTTTCGGGCCGGGAGATCTTATTTGACCTCAACCTCGGCTCCCGCCTCTTCCAATTGCTTTTTCAGCGCATCGGCTTCGTCTTTGGCCACTCCTTCTTTAAGTGGCTTGGGCGCTTCGTCTACCAAGGCTTTAGCCTCTTTAAGGCCTAAGCCGGTAAGCTCTTTCACCAATTTAACTACTGCCAATTTGGAACCGCCCGGAGCTTTGAGGATTACATCAAATTCGGTCTTTTCTTCGGCTGCTTCGCCGTCGCCGCCAGCGCCGGCGGGACCTGCCGCTACTGCCACCGCAGCTGCAGCTGGCTCAATGCCGTGTTCTTCTTTGAGGTAGTCAGCCAATTCATTCACCTCTTTTACGGTGAGATTGACCAGCTGATCGCCTAATTCTTTGATATCTGCCATTTTCAGATTCTTTTGTGGGGATTAATTAATACACTTTGATTTATGGAAGCTGAGTGCGTACAGGTTAAGCAGCGCGTTCTTGAAGCGCTTTGATTAAGCCACCAATATTGCTCTTTCCACTCTGCAGAGCGGAAACCACATTCTTGGCGGGTGACTGGAGGAGAACCAGCACATCGGCGATGAGCTCGTCCTTGCTTTTGAGCGCTACCAGGGCGTCGAGCGTGTCATCGCCCAGGTAAACGGCTTCTTGAACATAAGCTCCTTTCAACAGGGGCTTCTCCATTTTCTTCTTGCGGAGATCTTTGATCAACTTGGCGGGGGCATTACCTTTCTCAGCAATCATAATGCTGGTGCTGCCCTTTAAAGTGCCGTAGAGCTCTTCAAAGTTTTTACCGCTTTTCTCCATGGCCTTTTTAAGCAAGGTGTTTTTCACCACGCTCAACCGGATCTCCTGCTGAAAGCACATGCGTCGCAAGGTGCTGGTTTGCTGGGCATCGAGACCGGCAATGTCGGCAATATAAAGCACCTCCGAGCCCTGCAGGGTTTCGGTTAGGGCTTCAATTTGAGCATTCTTTTCTTCTCGCGTCATCTTAAACTGTTTTTGCGTCAATGGGTATAGCCGGACTCATGGTGCTGCTCATATTGATGCTCTTGATGTAAGCACCTTTGGCCGCCGATGGTTTGAGACGCAAAAGCGTCTTAATCAACTCTTCGGCATTCTCTTTAATCTTATTCTCCGCAAAGGAAGCTTTGCCCACTGCTGCATGAATAATGCCATATCGATCTACCTTGAAATCAATTTTACCGGCTTTCACTTCCTGCACCGCTTTGGCGATGTCCATGGTAACTGTACCGGTTTTCGGGTTGGGCATCAAACCCCGCGGACCAAGGATGCGGCCGAGAGGCCCAATTTTACCCATTACACTGGGCATGGTCACAATTACGTCCACATCGGTCCATCCTCCCTTGATTTTCTCAATGTATTCGTCCAACCCAGCATAGTCCGCTCCGGCGTCCTTCGCAGCTTGTTCCTTATCGGGGGTAACAAGCGCCAAAACTTTCACGTCCTTGCCGGTTCCGTGCGGCAGCGTTACTACTCCCCGCACCATTTGGTTGGCCTTACGGGGATCTACTCCCAAGCGCACCGCCAAATCAACCGTAGAATCAAACTTGACCTTGCTGATCTCCTTTACCAAAGCACTTGCCTCAGCCAGAGAATAGAGTTTACCCTTTTCCAATTTTTCGAGGGCCTCTTTTCTTTTTTTTCCAATTATTGCCATTGTCTTCTCTTTGTGGACCAGTCCTTTAAAAAGGAGCTTTTCCGGTTACGGTAAGGCCCATGCTCCTCGCTGTTCCCGCCACCATTTTCATGGCCGACTCAACCGTGAAGGCATTGAGATCCTGCATTTTGTCTTCTGCGATTGCCTGTACCTGCTCCCAGGTAACCTTGCCCACCTTTTGGACATTGCTTTGCGGGGAGCCCTTCTTAATTTTGGCTACTTCCATCAGCTGTACGGCGGCCGGAGGGGTCTTTACAATAAAGTCGAAGGACTTGTCGGTGTAAACGGTGATAACCACCGGAAGAACCTTACCCGCCTTGTCCTGGGTACGACCGTTAAATTGCTTACAAAACTCCATAATATTCACCCCCTTGGCTCCCAGAGCGGGACCCACCGGAGGAGAGGGATTGGCCGCACCACCCTTGACCTGGAGTTTTATTAAAGCACTTACTTCTTTTGCCATTCTTTTACTTGTTGTTGTTACGATAAAAATGCGGGATGGAAGCGGCCCCGCTTTATTTAATTGAGCTCACAATACTTTAAGATTCTTTTTCTACCTGCATGTAGGACAGTTCCAGCGGCGTTTTCCGGCCAAAAATTTTCACCATCACCTCCAGCTTGCGCTTCTCTTCATTTATCTTCTCGATGGTACCGTTGAATCCGTTGAACGGACCGTCAATTACTTTAACTGACTCGCCAATGATAAAGGGGATATTGATTTTCTCTTCGGTCTCCGAAAGCTCATCTACCTTACCCAGCATTCGATTGACTTCCGATTGCCGCAGGGGGACGGGATCTCCTCCCTTCACTTCGCCCAAAAAACCAATTACTCCTTGTACATTTTTTATGGTGTAAATCATTTCTCCAACCAAATCTGCTTCAATCATGATGTAGCCGGGGAAATAATTTCTTTCCTTACTCACCTTTTTGCCATTCCTTATTTGGAAAACCTTCTCGGTAGGCACCAGTATCTGGCCCATATAACCCGTCAAGCCGGCATACTCGATCTCATCCTCGATATAGCCCTTTATCTTGTTTTCCTGGCCGGAAATAGCCCTCACTACATACCACTTTTTTCCCGTATCACTCATTTCAAAAGAGGTTGTAGAAGGCATTGAGCACGGCACTAATGGCCTTGTCCATCGCAAAAATTATCAAGGCGATAATAACCGAGGCCACCGCCACCAATACCGACGTTTTCTGCAAATCCCGCCAGCTCGGCCAAGAAGTTTTCTCGGTCAACTCCTGATAGGAGTCCATAAAATATCCCTTAAACTTACTCATTTGCTGCACTTCACTTGGCACGGGTGGTAAGATTCGAACTCACGACCTTCGGTTTTGGAGACCGCTGCTCTACCAGCTGAGCTACACCCGTATTTGGTTATTAATTTCACCCTTTGGCCCTGCCTATGCCGGCAGAGCGGAAAGAATGCTTTAATAGGCAGAAAGGTGAACCCGATAAACGGGCTCACCTTTACTGCTTTTTTTATCCTTGCTCGAGCTTATTACTCGATAATATCGGTCACCTGTCCGGCACCAACTGTACGTCCACCTTCGCGGATAGCGAAGCGCAAGTTCTTGTTGATGGCCACGGGAGCAATCAATTCTACCGTGATGGTCAGGTTATCTCCAGGCATTACCATTTCTGTGCCTTCCGGCAAAACGATTTCACCTGTTACGTCAGTGGTCCGCAAGTAAAACTGAGGACGGTACTTGTTGTGGAAAGGGGTGTGGCGACCACCTTCTTCTTTTTTCAGGATATACACCTCCGCTTTGAATTTTTTGTGCGGGGTAATAGAACCGGGCTTGCAGATTACCATTCCTCGGCGGATGTCTTTCTTGTCAATTCCACGGAGCAAGATACCCACGTTATCACCGGCTTCACCGCGGTCAAGGATTTTGCGGAACATCTCAACCCCAGTGATAGTAGAGGTCAATTTCTCATCACCAAAACCAATGATTTCTACCGGATCTCCAGTGTTGGCAACCCCGGTCTCAATACGACCAGTAGCAACCGTACCACGACCAGTGATAGAGAATACGTCCTCGATAGGCATCAAGAAAGGCTTCTCGTTGTCGCGCTCGGGTTCTTCAATCCAAGTATCGCAAGCTTCCATGAGCTCCAATACCTTGTCCACCCATTCCTTTTCACCATTCAAAGCTCCCAAAGCTGAACCTTGGATCACCGGGGTGTTGTCTCCGTCGTATTCGTAGAAGGAAAGCAGTTCGCGAATTTCCATTTCCACCAACTCCAGCAGCTCCTCGTCGTCAACGAGGTCAACCTTGTTCATGAAAACCACGATGCGGGGAATTCCTACCTGACGGCCCAGCAGAATGTGTTCACGGGTTTGAGGCATGGGGCCATCGGTAGAGGCTACCACCAAGATGGCGCCATCCATTTGGGCCGCACCCGTTACCATATTTTTTACGTAATCCGCGTGACCGGGGCAGTCAACGTGGGCGTAGTGACGGTTGGCCGTCTCGTACTCAACGTGCGCTGAGTTGATGGTAATACCGCGCTCCTTTTCTTCCGGTGCGTTGTCGATGGTATCGAAATCACGTTTTTCCCCAAAACCAGCTTCAGCCAGCACACTGGTAATTGCCGCAGTCAAAGTGGTCTTACCGTGGTCAACGTGTCCGATGGTACCGATGTTAAGGTGCGGTTTGTTCCGAACAAAATTTTCTTTTGCCATGGTTTAATCCTTAAAATTTAATTTCAATTTATACTAAGCAAGACCACCGCGGTCTATTACTTAGAGCCAATGAGGGGATTTGAACCCCTGACCTCTTCCTTACCAAGGAAACGCTCTACCCCTGAGCTACATCGGCCTATCCTTGCGGGAAAACCCTTTTCCCTAAAACGACGCCTTTTGGGCGCCTCTTTGAGCGGGAGACGGGATTCGAACCCGCGACCCTCAGCTTGGAAGGCTGATGCTCTAGCCAGCTGAGCTACTCCCGCTTATCGGCTCCTTCATTGCTGAAGCAAACCGGTAATCTGGCTAAGGCCTGCAAATGAAATTCATCTACAAACCAATGTGGGGAGAGCAGGATTCGAACCTACGAAGGCGAAGCCAACAGATTTACAGTCTGTCCTCGTTGACCGCTTGAGTATCTCCCCATATACGGAAACGGTGGCCGCCTTTTTCCTAAGACGACCACCGAAGAGCCTGTGGAGGGATTCGAACCCCCGGCCAGCTGATTACAAATCAGCTGCTCTGGCCAACTGAGCTACACAGGCTTTTAACGTTTAGGCAATAAAAGAACACCCCGATTTTTTAACGGACTGCAAATGTATAAAGAATTTAAAATGCTACAAGATGGGTAAATGAATTTCAACCCGCAACTTCTCGACCTTTGGGCTTTTTCTTCCGCAACTGCCGGCGCAAGGCCTCGGCCCCCTCGTCGGTGGCTTTCTCAAAGCTACCGGCCTGCTTTTTTGCCACCAGTTCTTTGCCGGGAATTTGCAGTTTTATCTCCACCTGCTTGTTCCCTACTCTTTGACGCGGATCGACCTTCAAAAAAACTTGCGCCTCGATGATGTGGGGATGAAACAATTCCAGCTTGTCCAGTTTGCGCTGGATAAAGGACAACAGCTTGCCATCGGCCGTGAAGTTTACCGATTGAAAATGCGCTTTCATAGGCGGTGTGCATTAGCGACCCTTGGGATGGGTCTGATTGTACATTGCTTTTAGCTGCTCGATGGAGTTGTGGGTGTAAACCTGAGTGGCGGCAAGCGAGGCATGACCCAAGAGGTCCTTAATGGTCTGCAGGTCCGCCCCCCGGTTTAGCAAGTGCGTGGCAAAGGAGTGCCGCAACACGTGGGGACTGCGCTTTTCAACTCCAGCAAGTAGTTGAAAGTAGTCATTAATTACCTTATACACAAGGCGGGGGTACAATTTGGCGCCCTTGGGACCAACAAAAAATGTTTGCGCGCGCGCAGGCCCAAATTCTACGTTGCTCTTCCGGTACCAAAGATCCAGGCGCTGTACCAAGCCCTTTGGCAAGGGAAGCAGCCGTTCCTTATTGCCCTTACCCAAAACCCGCACCTGGGCCTCTGAAAAGTCGAAGTCTTCTGATCTTAAGGCGATCAATTCGCCTTGTCGCATGCCAGTGGCATAAAAAAATTCCAATATCAGCCCTTTGGCCTGAGACCACAAATCATCTCCGATTTCAATCTGATCCAGCAAGTGATTCAGATCCTTTTCACTCACCGCCTGAACCAGTCTCTTTCCCTGTTTGGGTATTTGCACCTGGGCAGCCGGGTTTTGGACGGAAAGGCCTTCCCTCTGGAGATAACGAAAAAAGGAGCGCAAAGCACTTACCCTTCTGGCAATGGTGCTTCGCGCCAATTCTGCCTCCATCATACCGATCAACCAATGGCGAACCAGGTGCCGATGAATTTCATTTGGGGAAAGCAACAGATCGTTTTGTTCCAAATACTCAGCAAAACGCAGCAAATCATTGCGGTAAGCGATGATGGTGTGCTCGGTAAAACGGCGATTGTTGCGCAAGTAACCCAGAAAAGCTTCTAAATGCTCCATGACCAAAAGGATTCCTCAAAATAAGGAATCCTTTCGACCAAAATGGAGAACTGCCCCATAAGGTTTAGCTGCTGCCGCGCAGAGCTCGGTAATGGGAGGCCATAATGGAAGCGATCGGTAGGACAATGAAACCAACAAAGTAAAGCCAGCGGAAAGACCATTCCCGGTGTTGCCAAACCAACCGCAAGCCGTTAATCCAATAAACCAGCAAAGTCAAGGCAATCAAATTGAGGGAGAGGAAAGTACCGGATCCAAGCCAGTTTTCCGGGCTTGCCTCCAGTAAGGACCTGACCTGAAGATAAAAAACCAAACAGAGTTGAAGAGGCAGGATTACTTGCAGGTAGATCTGAATAGCCTTGGTGTCGTATCGTTCCATATCCCTTACCCTAATTCTTAATGCGGCAGATTAGCCCGTAGGATTGATTCGGCATAGCCCAAATAACCGGTGATCAGGTGGAGCAATAACTTCTGGTTCAACAACTTTCGAGTTATGAAGAATAAGTATGGGGCAGAACTCTATCTCCCTAGGGATGATTAGACAAATTACAAAAAAACCTTTCCCTTTTTGCCTACCCGGAAACTAAACGACTGTTTTACAGATAATAACGGTTATAAACGATTGCGGAGGGACCGCGCCACCCCTCAGCCGGAAATTTGGACAACAAAAAAAGGCGTTCGAAAACGCCTTAATATAAAATCCAGGGATGCTAAGGAGTGTCTATTCCTCTGCTACCCGCTTCTTCTGAATGTAAGCGGCCTTTAAGACCTCTTTGCGGCGCTCTACCGAGGGCTTGATGAACTGCTTGCGCGAGCGAACCTCTTTGCTAACCCCCGTCCGGTCGTACTTGCGCTTGTAGCGCTTCAGGGCCCGTTCTATTGATTCTCCTTCCTTTACCGAAACAACTAACATACTTTCGTTTTAATGGGCGGCAAATATACCAAAATGTGCTAAACTAATGGCGAAGTAAATCCTTGGAAATAACTAATTTCTGAATCTCCGTAGTTCCCTCGCCGATGGTACAAAGTTTTACGTCCCGGTAAAACTTCTCCACGGGAAAGTCCTTGGTAAAACCGTAACCGCCAAAAATCTGTACCGCTCATTGCAAACTTTTACGGCAATTTCTGAGGCGTACATTTTGGCCATCGCTCCTTCACGGGTTACCTTTTTCTTGGCGTTCTTCAAGGCACAGGCCTTAAAGGTCAGCAATTCCGCCGCCTCAATTTCGGTGGCCATGGTGGCCAACTTAAAGGCAATGGCTTGAAAGTTGGCGATGGGTTGGCCAAACTGTTCGCGCTCCTTGGCATACTTTGTAGCCGCCTCAAGCGCTCCATAAGCGGTACCCAAAGAGAGGGCCGCGATGGAGATGCGCCCTCCATCCAGTATCTTCATGGCCTGAATAAAGCCATCTCCTTCCTCCCCCAACATATGGTCCACAGGAACCCGGCAGTTCTCAAAAATCAGCTCGGTGGTTTCCGAAGCACGCATTCCCAGTTTATCTTCTTTTCGTCCCGCGCTAAAACCGGGAGTGCCTTTCTCTACTACAAAAGCACTCATTCCGTGGCTGTCGCCCTTTTCTCCGGTACGCACCACAACCACCGCCACGTTTCCAGATTTGCCGTGGGTAATGAAGTTTTTCGACCCGTTTATGATCCAGTGGTCACCATCGCGTACTGCAGTAGTGTTCATCCCCCCGGCATCACTGCCGGTGCCCACTTCAGTAAGCCCCCAGGCACCTATCCATTCTGCGCTGGCCAGCTTAGGCAGCCATTTGGCCTTTTGCTCCGCATTGCCAAATTCTAAAATGTGGTTGGTGCACAGCGAGTTGTGGGCGGCCATACTCAAACCAATGGAAGGGTCTACCTTTGATAGTTCAACGATGGCTGTCACGTATTCGTTGTAACCGAGCCCTGAGCCGCCGAATTCTTCCGGCACCAAAACGCCCATCAGTCCCAAATGACCCAATTCTTTAAAAACCTCTACCGGAAAGGTTTGCGCCTCATCCCACTTCATGATGTTGGGGCGTATGTGCTGCTCCGCAAAGTTCCGCACACTCTCCGCAATCATTTCTTCTGTCTCGCTTCTGCCGAAGTCAAAGCCTAGCTCCGTCTGATCTACTGTCAATTCCATACGCTTCGATTATTTTCGCTTCTCTCGCACCTTCTGCACGTAGAAATAGGGTGCAATTTTACGCAATAAAACAGGGTCAACCAATTCAATGTTTGCCAGCTCGGTAACCGATTCAAAAGGCCTTACTTCTCTGCGAAAGAAATCAATATTCCTGGCCAGCTCTTTACTTATGTAGGGATGCGCCTCAAGGCTGTCGAGGGGAATGCGATTTAGGTCGTATCGGGGTATTGGGCCTGCGCAATAGAGCTGTTCCGCCAATTGCCCCAGCCGAACCGAGTCGAAGGGAAAAGTCCCCTCCAACTGCCCAAGGCTGTGAAAAGCACCTAAAGCCCGGCGTTGCTTTAAAAGCACCGAAGCACTGTAAGGTCCTATCCCTTTTACCGCCAGCAAGCTGAGGGAATCGGCTTCATTTAAATTGACCTTTTCTCTTTTTTTGGCGGCTGTTTTTTTCCCTTTCGGGAGATGGGGTACGCTATCCAAACGGACGTAAGGAATCAAGGCCGATGCCCTTGCACTGTCCAGGTTGTAGACCGCGAACAATTCATCCGGCGCCCGGAAGGGCCGGTACTTTTCCCGGTAGCCAACAATCCCGCGCACCTCTCTTTCGCTCAAACCCATGGCCAACAGCTCTTTCCCAGCGGCGTTATTGGGATCAAAATACCGCGGCTTCAATGCGGGTATCTCTTTCTTTTGGGGGCTGCTATGGGCTTTGTCTGGCCTTGGCGACAGGCGAATGTAGGCCGCTACTTCCCGATACCAGGCACTGTCCATCCCGTAAATCCTGAGCAAATCTTCTTTTCCGCGAAAGCGCCCCCCAGCTTGCCGGTACTTGAGCACCCTTTGCGCCAACCAATCGGGCAAACCCATAGCAATCAAGGTCTCCGCATCAACGGTATTGGGATCAAAAGATTGCCGCAATGCGGCGCCCGGGCCGGCCTTTCTTTGGGCGGCCGAAGCGCTATCGTTGAGCTCCCAGGTCAAGGCCGGAGGCTCTAGCCAATAATCAAGGGTAAAGTACAGGGCCCAAACCAGGATTACCAGACCCAGGAGGCAATAAAGTCCCCGCCTCTCCGCCGGGGTGAAGTGGAGGGCATTCCGCCAAAAGCGCATCGCAGATTAGTTTTAGGTTGTTCTAAAATAATCTTCTCTTGCCAAGCAAGCAAATGACTCATTTCGGGAAATGACCAATTTTTGCGATACTTGTAGCCTTTATCTTATGCAAAA
>AACY020556913.1_pt1 | contig 12340 bp, 15 predicted proteins | sample 267378 | NCBI WGS metagenome assembly AACY02 (sample SAMN02954345, study PRJNA13694) | marine metagenome | biome: aquatic; feature: ocean; material: water; isolation source: isolated as part of a large dataset composed predominantly from surface... | reverse complement strand
ATCGGACTCCGAGGAGATGTTGTGACCAGCGAGCGCAGAGGCAAGGTTACGGAATGCCTTATCCGTCGGAGCAAAGACGGTGAGTGCCACATCACCATCGGCCAGAAGCGAGACCGGGGAATCGGGCTTCGCTTCGAGGACAGCTTCTGCGGCCTTGGTGAGGATGTCGAAGTCGCCACTGTTGCGGTCAAAGTCGGCATTGCCCACATCGAGCACACTGGCGAGGCTCTTGTTTCCGTCCATGGCTTGCACGTTCGGTGCTGACACCACCGCACCCATAACGAGTGTCGATGCAGCGATCGCAACAGCCTTCTTACGTCGTGATGTCTTCATGTCGATTCCTTCATTCGCGTTCGCGCGAACCGAGCCGCCGCGCGATGTATCTACTGGTACTTCGCCCAGCGATGCGCGTTTGGATGCAAGAAGACGTAACGAATCGTGCGATGCTGCTGATTACTCCAGGTCGCTGACGTCATCGGGTACATCGGCGGCGCACTCGGCTAACGCTTCCATCGGCACGGCCGACAGTGCTGCCTGGTTCGTTGCCTTCAAGACCACGGGCGCCTTGATGCCGTCGTCGTAGGCCTGCAGCCAGCGACCAGCGCACACACCCCAACGATCACCGGGCTTCAAGCCCGCGAAGCCGAACTCGGGTCGCGGCGTGCTGAGATCGTTGCCTACCGACTTCTGGTGCTCAAGGAACTCCTCGGTCACCACAGCACACACGGTGTGCGAACCGAGATCGTCGGGGCCGGTGTTCGTGTAGCCATCCCGATAGAAACCGGTCACCGGATCGAGGCTGCAGACTTCCAGGGGTTCGCCGAAGACGTTGCTTTGTTCCATACCTGCAGAGTAGGAGGCCGCACGCATCCTCGCTAGACTTGGGCTACGAGCCGGATGGCTCCACGCGGGTGTAGTTCAATGGCAGAACATCAGCTTCCCAAGCTGACAGCGCGGGTTCGATTCCCGTCACCCGCTCGGATGCTCCTGGCGATGGCCAATTACAAGCGCCCCGAAACCGGCTCGAGGTCGTACATCTCGAAGGTCTCGATGACGGCGCTCATATCCTGCTCCTCGCCGTGATCATCCTTACCTTGATCGGTCCCGAGCCAGTCGTAGAGATCGCCTTTCTTCTCAAACGTCGTCCACACGATCACGGTGTTGCGCTCACGGTCGACGGAGACCTGACGGCCAATAAGCCCATTAACGTGACCATCCATAAGTTCACTCGGCCGCCGAGCCAGTTCCACGAGATCATCCAGTTTCCCCGACTTCGCGGTCGAAACGCTGACGAATGTGTATCCCGGTGTACTCATGACTTCCTTCTCCTTGTGGGTTCGATCAATTTGTCCACCAGCAGGTGAACACGTTCGATGGTGTCGGCTTGCGCCTGCTGGGTGAGTCCGAAAACGAAGCGGGCATCGGTATCGGGGTCCACATCAGCGGCGAAGTATCCGTCCTTCACACCGCGCCGAAGAATGTCGGCGAGCAGCCCGCGAGCTCGATCTTCATGGGCGTTCAACAACCTTCGACCTTCCGGTGGCAACGCCGCCTGGAGTTCAACTGCAGACAGGTGGCCGTGCGCAGCCGGGTCGGTCGCAGCATCGATGAACGTCCGCAACTGTCGCCGCGGATCAGACTCAGCCAACACCTGCGAAGCGAAGGACTCATCGTGCTGGGAGACGAGTTCCGCGACTCCGACGAGGACGCTGTCCATATCGGGGTAGTAGCGGTACAACGTGGGTCGCGAGATGCCCGCTGCCTGCGCGAGAGCAGACATCGATAACCCCGCGCCTCCACTTTCGATGAGTAACTCCATGGCTGTTCGAGCGATGCTCTCCCGCTGCCCACGCCTGTATTCCTCGGTCAGATCCGCCCACTGCGTGGAGCCGTGTGCGTTACGGATCGTTGTTGGCATGTTACAGAGTGTAACAGACGCTCGCAGGTGTGCCGTCGTCAACGACGATCTACCCTCAAGGGCATGGCCAAAGTGCGCTTCATCGTTACCCGCGACCTACCCCTACCTGCCGACGTCGTATTCGCCGAGCTCATCGATTGGCGAGGTCACGCAGAGTGGGTGCCGCTGACGCGCGTGACGATCGAGGAAGGCGACGGCGGCCCAGGCACGGTATTCGTCGCCACGTCCGGACTCGGTCCAGCGGCCCTGCCCGACCGCATGCGAGTAGACGCACTCGACCCAGTCGCTATGACGGTACGCGTCACCAAGATCGGTCCCGTGCTGACCGGTTACGTCGATCTTTCGGTGACAGCCACGGGGGAGTCCGCGAGCAGGGTGCTGTGGTTGGAGGACATCCGCGTCCCCATCCTTCCCCGCTTCCTGGCGCGTCCGGTGGGTGCCGCAGCCCGCAAGGCCTTCGAGATCTCCATCGACCGGATGGCCAAGCATGCTCGTAGGACCCGTACTCGGATTGGCAACTGAATTGGATCGAAGCCAGGAGCTCCGTGCTCGTCCGGCTAGTCGGTAAGGGCCCAGGTGACTGCAGCCGCAAACAGGAGGAAGCGAACGAGTCTGCCAAGGAATACGGCCGGGTAGAAAATACGGGCCGGCACACCAACAGCGCCCGCTACCAGGCCGGCAATGTCGAAAGCCGGAAATGGTGGGGCCGAAACAAGGAAGAGCACCCAGAAGGCCCGCTTCGGGTGATCGAGTTGCCTTGCTATCCACTGAGCGAACCGAGTTCCCTGGAAGGCCCCACGGCCTGCCCGTCCGGCGAGGAACCCTGATGTCTCCCCGAGCGTGGCACCGGCGGCGGTCGTTACGGCAACGAGCCACGGTGCCGACGTTGCCTGCATCATCTGCAACACGATTGGGTTGTAAGGAATCGGCACGGCTACCGTGAAATTGGTGACGAAGGCGAGAACGAACGAACCAGCGAAGACGGATCCTTCGAGGTTACGGAACACGTCCTGGACGCTCGGCAGACCCGTTAGCCAAAAGGCAGCAACGTTGAGGGCGATCAGCGCAACAAGCGCAAGGGAGAGTGTCAACCACGATCGGCGCCGTTTGGCGCGAACCTGGTCCTTCGCGCTATTGGTCGCTGTCGGATCCACTCAACTGTCCACGTTCCTCGACCATGACTCCTGACTGCGCACTCTCAGCAGCCACATCCCGGGCCTCATCCCTTCGGTGCTTCCACACCATGCCCCCGAGCACCGCGAGGGCGGCAGGAATCGCCGTCGCACCGGTTGAGACACACTGAACACACACGATCGCCTACACCTCCTTCGACTCAGTCGCCTGAGTGCCACTGCCCGAGGCAGACACAATCGAAGATGTCCCGTGCTCCGCGTCCTTACGGCGCAGGGAATTCCACACAACCCAAGCACCGAAAGCCGTGAGAGCGATCGTCATGTACTGCGCCCCGGTAAGCCCCCACAGGCGTTCGTCGTTGATCCGCACGAAGTCGGTGAGGAACCGGCCTACCCCGTAGAGAATCGCGAAGGTTCCGGCCATGACCCCCGCTGGCACGCGTCGGTTATCGAGGAACAACAGGACGAGGATGATCGGGATCAGCCAGAAGAACTCATATAGCGCGGCGTTGTGATACGTCACACCGACTTCGAGTGGACCCTCGATGACCGTTCCGCCGGTGTAGGTCCAACCCAGGAAGAAGTCGGTCGGACCGCCCAAGTGTTCACCCACTGCCACGCAACCCAGTCGGCCGATGGCCTGCCCCACCGCAAGACCCAGCACGGCACCATCGAGGAGTTCCCAGCGTCGATCCTTCGGCCACTTGCGGGTCAGCACCGGCGCGAGGAGTATCGCTGTGATGAACCCGCCGCTGAACTGCAGTCCGCCGTCCCAGACTGCAACCACATCGATTGGTGACTGAATCTCGTCGAGATGGGTGACAACCCACAAGAGTCGGGCGCCGACGAATCCGACACCGACGAGAATCAAGCCGACCCGTTCGGTTTCCGACCGGGTGATGCCGTACCTCTCGTTACGACGAGCTGCAACGTAAATGCCAACGATCACGCCCAAGGCAACGAACAGGCCGAACGTCATCAACCGGATCGGGCCGATTTCGATGGCCGGGAACGTGGGATAGGCGATACCAGCGACGAGGTTCACGGCACACGACCCCCGAATGGGTTGACTGATGGCAAGACTCTCACGTCCATCTTCCTACGAGGGCTCCCAGCGCTGCAATCCCGGCCATCGCCATCGCCATCGCGGCGAAGGAGCCCAACGTGTCAGCCAGGAGCACGCCGAGTGCGGGAGTGAGACCTAGTAACACCGCGATGGGTGCGTGCAGGATCCCATTGATTGCGCCGTAATTGGCAGTTCCCCAGCGATCGGAGACAGCAGTGGCATCGACGAGGGTCATGGCACCCCGACCCGCGCCAGCAAGGAATGCAATCACGGCGACAACAAGGAAGGGAGCTGCAACCGCACCCAGGAAAAACAGCAGCAGCGAAGACACAGCTCCGGTGGTGACGAGTTGCACCCACGGGATGCGCCGGCCTGGAACCACGTAGAACAGGAATCGCCCAAGAACCTGGCCGGCGCCGATGATGCCGAGGCCCCAGGCCGCCGCCTCGTATGTGTAGCCACGTTCCTCGAACAGCGGCACGGCATTCACCGTTGCGGTGTACAAGCCGACCGCAATTGCGAGCGTTGCGAACATCAGCCGACCGAAGCGCCCAGTAAGAACGATCTTCCGGATGGCCAACCACGATTGATCGTGTCGGTGTTGCGCTGGTAGGTCCCATCTGCGCTCCATACTCGCCAAGACCAGCGGCACACATGTCACCAGGTACGCAGCGGCTATCAGTACGAAGGCTGCTCGCCAGCCCGACTGCTCGATCAACCAAGCCATTACCGGAGCGAATATGGTCGAGGCGAAACCGGCAGCGATCGTCAAGATCACCAGTGGCCGATTCCGATTACCTTGGTAGCGATGGGTGATGGTGGTAAAGGCCACGCCATACAACGTCGAAGCCATCGCCAAGCCCAGCATCATGAAGCCGAGGAAGAGCACCGCCAGATGCATGGCGATGCCGACGACCACGAGCCCGGCAGCACCGACGACGGTGCCCACGATCATGGTCGTTCGAGGACCCGTCTTATCCAGATAACGACCTATGGGAATCGCGGCTGCAGCCGACACCACCATGCTCCCCGACAGCGCGGCGCTGACCGAGAAGAAGGACCAACCGGTCTCAGCGGAGATACGTGGCAATGCAACCAGACTCGCGTAGTAGAGCAGGCCATAGCCAACGACCTGGATCGTGGTCAGCGCAGCCAGACGACGACCAGTGGCGTACTTGCTGACGAAGGAATCCGCCGAGATCGACGCTGCCTGGTCAGACACGCGCCTGTGCAAGGCGCTCGATGACCGGTCGGTACGCACTCAACGGAGGGACTGGGCGTCCTGGCACCTTTGCTCGGTCGTCCCAACGGCGAAGCGCTATCGCCTCTTGCCAACCGTCGAGCCGTTCGAAGGCAGCGACTTCGCTCTGGTCCATTCGGCCACCCTGCAACGACAACGTATGCACGGACGCCTCCGACAAGGTCGCGAAGTAGTCGGGATCAATGGTGACGAGATAACGCTTCGCTGCCACGTGTAGCCGAACCGGGTTGGCAACCGAGGCGCCAAAGTGGGTGGCACACCAATCAGCACCCGCATCATCGTGATGGGCATCGATTCGCGCGTGGTGGGCGCCATGTGCATCCTCTACCAGGATGTGACCGATGTCGTGCAGAAGGGCGGCGATGACCAATGCGTCGGTGGCGCTGTCCCGTTGGGCAAGGTCTGCAGTCTGGAGCGCGTGTTCCTGCTGCGTCACGGCCTCACCGAGGTAGGCATGCATACCGAAGTCCGCGAACAGCCTCTCAACTTGGGCATACGTGCCGGTCATGCTGCCTCCCCATCCCAAGCGTCGAATACGTCCTTCGCGATCCCGAAGCCAGTGCTTGCACCCTTACCACTGGTCACCACCACGATCCGCTGTTGTGGCGATGGGGCTTCGATGACGCAGTCAACCTCGGCCGTCGGATACACGCCCACCCAACGTGAAATCACATCGACTTCCTTGACGCAGGTGGTGCTGCGGAACTGATCGAGGATCATTCGATCGACGGCTTCGCTCGAGAACGGATCGGGATCGTTGCCATAGTCATGGGAATCCCCGATCACAACGCTGCCATCTGCACTCTGGACAGCGATCAGATGGATCCCCGCCGCCCGAAGCGCTGGCTCGTGTTCGTCGAGATACTCACCCCACGCTTTCGCCTCCGGCAAGTCGGCGTAACCCTGATAGCGAGCCAAGGAAAGATCATTCATCACCGCAGCATCGAAGCGCACCGGAGTGCGTGGCATGACTCGTAGCATCTGCAGTTTGCTGAAGGTGATGTCGTAGGGAGTCAAATACTCCTGGCCGATGCCCGACAAGGAGTTGCCTGGGCACAACACGACACGTTGACCGCGGATCTCACGTGTCGACGTCCACACGCTCCCCCCCTCAGCGGCGAGTACCTCTTCTCCCCATAGGAATCGCGCACCGCGTTCACCTAACCAGCGAGTCAAGGCCGGAATTGCCGTCACCGATTCGACTCGCACCTCGTGCGGGCTGTAGAGCGCCCCTACCGCCTCCTGATCATCGAGCAGCGGCGCCCTGAGGGAAAGTTGTGAGCGATCCACCAACTCGATCTCTTCACCCATCTCCGTCGCCGCGAACGCCTCAGCTACTGACCAGGCCATGGGATGGCGGACCAGTAACCAGGTACCGCGATGCTCGATATCGATACCAGCCTCGGGAGCGATGTTCAGCCATTCGTCACGGCTGTAAACGGCTCGTCGCCAGATGTCACCACCTCGCAACCCGGAAACGGTCACGAAGCCGAAGTTTCGAATCGACGCACCGAGACACCGTTCATCACGGTCGATCACGATCACGCTGTTGCCTCGCTTCAGTGCCTCGTGGGCATGCGCCAAGCCGAGAATGCCTGCGCCGACGATCACCACATCCGCTCGGGTCACTTCATGCATCTATCTCACCTCGAGCTCTCATCCACTCATCGACTGCAACCGGTAGATCTGCCACGGACTCTGCTATGAGATCCGGACGTTCAACGAGCAATTCGCTGCGCGAGTGGGCTCCGGTCAACACACCGACGAGTAGACCAGCGCCTGCATTTCGTCCCGTTCGGATGTCGCTCGCAGTATCCCCACACACGACCAAATCACGAACGGATGAACCACTGAGTTGGATCAAGGCCGTGAGCAGCATGTCCGGCGCAGGTCGACCACGTCTGCCGAATGCATCAGCTGGGCTGAGGGAGACATCGATCTGATCCCCGAGCTCGAGCTTGTCGATGAGAGCCCGCCTGATGCGCGGAGAGAACCCCGTGGTGAGGCATATCAGGCACCCTGCGTCACGCAAACGCTCTAGGGCCTGTCGCGCACCCGGTATCAAGCTGGCGGATCCTGCCGCAACTCCTGCGAGGTAGGCCTCGTCGAACGCTTCGGTTGCCAACTTCGCCTGCTGTTCGTCACCGAGCAATGCCATGAAGACCTCTATCTTCGATTGGCCCATCGTCGCCTGGATATAGTTGGTGATCTCATCTGTGGTTGGCTCCGCCACAGCCGAAAGTGCCTGCGTGAACGCATCTTCAACAGACCCTCCGTCATTGACGACCGTTCCGGCCATGTCCAGGCACACGATGGGACTTGCCATGCGGGTCACCTACTGGATCTGCTTGCGGATGTACATGGATACCAATTCGACGGCATAAACCACGACGAAGATGGTCAAGATGATCGCACCTGTTGCCTGGAATTCCAGAACGCGAATGGAATTGAAGAGAAGGAACCCGATACCACCGCCACCTACGATGCCCAACACTGTCGAGGCCCTGAGGTTTATATCGAAGATGTACAAGAAGAGACTCACCAGCGTCGGACTGGTGGGTGGGATGACGGATGATGCGATCTCCTGTAATCGGGTGGCTCCGGTGGCGAACACCGCTTCGCGTGGTTTCCTGTCCACCTCCTCGAGCGTGTCGGCTATCAGCTTCGCGAAGAAGCCTGCGGTGCCGACCGTCAGCGCAAAAACGCCGGCAATAGGTCCCAAGCCGATAGCCGCAACGAAGATCACCGCGATGATCAATTCCGGGATGCCACGAATGACCAAGAGGACCAACCGGGTAATGCCGTACGCGAAACGGTTGACCGTGACATTGCGCGCCGCCAGCAGGCCCAGGGGAATGGACAGCAAAGTTCCCAGGAAGGTCGAGACCAGGGCGATCGCGATCGTCTCGAGCATGCCGGTCACAAGATCACTGCCGATCTCGGAGAAGTCCGGCGGCAACAATCGACCTGCGGTGCTGAAGATCTCACCGAGGGAAGTGACGAATTGCCATGGGCTGAATTCGACAGCGAACCATGAGACCGCGATCAGCCCGACGAAAATGAGCGAGTAGATCAATTTCTGGCTGCGTTCTTTGTCGAAGGGTGGCAGCACTAATCCGTCCTGCCGCACTTGGCCACTACCGGATTCGGTGCTGCTTGCCATCCGAGCGTTGCGAGATTCCTTGCGGGTGAACAGTGAGTAGACCTGATTCCCAAGACTGAACCGCGGCGCCTTCGCGACTCCGGAAATGTTGTCGTTTCCGAGCAGCAGGCCCCGCACCGCTGCGGATAGGAACTCCATGACCGTGATGAAGACGATGATGATGACCACCACGCCCAGGGCTTCCCCGTACTCGAGCATGCCGAGTCGGGCCTTGAGTAGGAGACCAACTCCACCTGCTCCGACCAGACCGAGGACGGTGGCCGAGCGAAGGTTGATGTCCAACCGGTAGAGAACGATCCCGATGAAGGCCGGAATGATTTGGGGCACGAGCGAGGACATAACCACTTGGCCGCGACGCCCACCCGTAGAAGTCACCGCCTCCTGCGGCATCGGATCGGTTGACTCGATGGAGTCGGCGAGGAGCTTTCCGATCATTCCGATCGAGTGGAATCCAAGCGCGAGCACCCCAGCGAGGACACCGATACCCAAGGCCCGCACGAAGATCAGCGCGAAGACCAAATCCGGCACCGCTCGGGTGAACACGATGATGCCTCGAGCCACTACCCGGATGACCGGGTGCGGTGAGGTGTTCCGTGCTGCGGCGAAAGCCAGCGGAACCGAGAGCAATACCGCCAGGAACGTGCCCAGCACCGCCATCCATAGGGTCTGGAAAGTCAGGTCCAACGCCTGATTGAAATCATCGAAACGAGGCGGAAGCATGTACTCCAGCAGCCGGGCGATGTCCCCGAAACCGGTCACGAAGACCGTGATGTCGATTCCTATATAGGTCCACGCCCACACTGTGGCGACGATGAAGACGAACAATGACGCACGCAGGATGACCTTTTGCCTCGTCAGCGGCGGCAGCAGTCGTCGATTGGAATCGGACTTGATCTGGCTCGGGCGACTACGAGGCGACAGTGTGCTCACGTTAGGACTCGATCCGGGCTATCGGCTCCAGATCCGCTGGTGATTGCGACGCGTGCGTTGTCGGTGGAGCTGAGATCGCCTCTGGGTCGACTCGTCTGTACACATCCCGCAATTCGTTATCTGTGATATCGCTGGTGAATCTGTCGAGGACCACTTCCCCGTCACGGAGGCCGATGATCCGGTCCGCCCAGCCTCGCGCCAATTCGACCTGGTGCAGGGTGACGATCACCGTGAGGTGATCTTCAGCGACGATTCGGAAGAGAACCTCCATCACCTGTTGCGAGGACTCCGGGTCCAATGACGCGACCGGTTCGTCAGCCAGGAGGATCTTGGGCTCTTGCAGTAGGGATCGTGCGATGGCAACACGCTGCATCTGGCCGCCGGAAAGTGTGTCGGCGCGCTGAAAGGCGTAGTCAGCCATGCCCACTCGATCGAGTTGCTCCAAGGCGAGGCGACGGAGTCGGAGTGGGTAGGAAATGACGCCGAAACGTGGGAAGCGTAGACGCCCGAGTGCGCCGGTCAAGACATTTTCGATCGCCGTCAACCGACCGACGAGCCCGAACTGCTGGAAGACGAAACCTACGTTTCGCCGTACCGCCCGAATCTGCTGACGATTTGCCGCTTCCATGTGGGTGCCGAGCACGACCATCTCGCCCGACGAGGGCGCCAGCAGGCCGTTCACCACACGCAAGAACGTCGACTTGCCGCTACCCGACAAGCCTACGAGGGAGAGCATTTGCCGTTCTGGCACGTCGATCGAGACTTCTTTCAAAGCGCGCGTCCCATTCGGGAAAGTCTTGTCGATGTTCTTCGCGCTGATCGCGATCTGCATGCCGACCTCTCCTATGTGTGCGCCTGCCACGCGGCCCATACGAGACCACGTGGCAGGCGCATCGATGACCTGCGGGGAACTACTGGCAGTTGTCCGATCCAGTTACTTCACAGACCTTGCGGACGCCGTCGAAAAAGGAGTCCGGCTTCTCTACCCAGCCCCAGACGTTCTCGTCGGTCAAACCGCAGTCCTCCGTGCTCGTGCACTTGCCGGTAGCGATCAGGTTGTCGACGTTAACGTCCTCGAGCACGATGCGGCGAATCTCAGCGTCGAGGTCAGCCGGTAGACCGTTGCGGATCGCCATCGGAGATCCGGCGATCACCTCGGACTTCCACACCGTCGAGATCTCACCTGGCTCGAGGTCGCCGGACTCGATCAGGTTGGTCTCCACCATCGCGTCGAAGGCGAAGCCCGCGTCACAGTCGCCGTTCTTGACCGCTAGGACCGAAGCATCATGGCCGCCAGCGAAGACTGGCGTCACGCCGCTCTCCGGATCGATGCCCGCGCTCAGGAGACCTTCACTGGGGTAGAGGAAGCCGGAGGTTGAGGCCGGATCCACGAAACAGACTGTCTTTCCGGCGAAGTCCTCGATGCTGGTGATCTCGGCGTTGTCGGCCCGGGTGATCCCGTAGCTCTGGTACCCAGGTTCGGCATCCGGAGCGTCAGTCATGACCCCAGCGACGTCGATATCTGCACCCCGGGTCTTGGCGAGCACGTAGGAGAAGGGTCCGTACTGGGCTAGGTCAACCTTCCCGGAGTTCTGCGCCTCGATAATGCCGGCGTAGTCGGTCGCTTGGAAGAACTCGACCTCGACGCCGAGTTGTTCGCGCAGTGTCTCGAGTAGCGGCTCATAACTCTGCTGCAATGATGACGACTCCTCCGATGGCACGGCGGCGACAACGATGGTCTCCGGCCAATCGGCCTTAGACCCCATATCCTCACTCGATTCTGCCGTCGTCTCTTCGCTTGCTGTCTCCTCCGCTGTTGCTTCTGCACTTCCGGACTCGGCGCTGCTGTCGTTGGAGGCGCTATCGCTTGAGCATCCGGCGAGGAGCGCAAGTCCGAGGGCGATGCCTACTCCGGACATCGCGACCTTCCCAGGTGTGCGCATGTTCTCTCCTTGAATTGAATTTCGTTCTACTGGACACGATTTGAGACCAAAGTAGAGAGCCAAGCTGAAGGAAGAAGACCGAATGAGCGAGCACAACGTGAACGTGGAGCGAAGACTCTCCATGCTTAAGTTCGGGCGGCGGGACGGTTTCCCCACCCCGAGCGCGCCATCTGCACCCCGACCACAGCGAGGGTGAACGCGAAGAGAATTCGAACAAGGGACCCACTGGCGGATACGGCGACCAGGGCTCCCAGAACGCCCCCGGGAAGCGCCGCCAAACCGAAGCGCAAGCCGGTCGACCAGTCGGTGGATCCGGAGCTTGATTGACGCCAGGCCCCGACGATCGCGATGGGTGCCATCACGGCCAGCGATGTGCCCGCAGCCAACTGCTGCGGGAAACCGAAGAAGGTCACAACGATCGGGATGAGGAGGATGCCGCCACCTACTCCGAAGAGGGCGGACAGCAAACCCATTACGAGCCCACTCAGGACGTATCCCGCCGCAACCGTCGCCGAGATGCTGGGCACCTGGCCCACTCCGAACGACTCAGTAGGCCACAGCAAACCCGTGGCTACAGCAATAAGAAGTAGGCCGAAACCGATCCGCAGCCGGTGGTCCGACGTGCGGCCGACCAGGCTGCTGCCGGCAATGGACCCGACCAACCCTCCGATCAAGATGAAGCCGGCCGCAGCCCATGCCACCTCACCGGATAGAGCGTAGGTAGTGGTGCCCGCCAATGCAGCGATGAAGACGGCGACCAGACTCGTGGCTTGCGCACGCTTCTGCGTGAAGTGCAGCAGGAGAACCAACAGTGGAACGAGGATGATGCCACCACCGACACCGAAGGCACCGGAGAAGACCCCGGCCCCGAAACCGATGAGTAGGTCCCGCGCCACCCGCGAAGTGTCCTAGACAGGAAGAAGGGG
>AACY020298349.1_pt1 | contig 12341 bp, 12 predicted proteins | sample 267378 | NCBI WGS metagenome assembly AACY02 (sample SAMN02954345, study PRJNA13694) | marine metagenome | biome: aquatic; feature: ocean; material: water; isolation source: isolated as part of a large dataset composed predominantly from surface... | reverse complement strand
CGTCCCTATTTTCCGACCCCGGTCCGCCCTTCGGGCGGCCGGTAAATCGCTCCCGTCCCCATTTTCCGACCCCGGTCCGCCCTTCGGGCGGCCGCTCAATCGCTCCCGTCCCCATTTTCCGACCCCGGTCCGCCCTTCGGGCGGCCGGTCAATCGCTCCCGTCCCTATTTTAAAATCGCTCCCGTCCCTATTTTTAGGCGAGCATGCCCTTCACCACCTCGCCGTGGACGTCGGTAAGGCGAAACTGTCGGCCCTGGTAGCGGTAGGTGAGCCGGGTGTGATCAATGCCAGCAAGATGCATGATCGTGGCCTGCATGTCATGCACATGCACCGGGTCAGCCGTGATGTTCCAGGCATAGTCGTCGGTCGCCCCGTGGACATGACCCGCCTTCACACCGCCGCCAGCAAGCCACCAGCTGAAGGCCTTGCCGAAGTGGTCGCGACCCTTGGGATTGACCGGGTCACCCTGGCCGAAGGGCGTGCGGCCAAACTCCCCACCCCAGATCACCAGGGTGTCATCGAGCATGCCTCGCTCCTTGAGGTCGGCGAGAAGTGCCGCCGAAGGCCCCTGCGTGTCACGGCACTGGACCTCCAACTGACTGAAGAGATTGCGGTGCTGGTCCCAGCCGGAATGCATCAACTGCACAAACCGCACCCCACGCTCGAGCAGCCGCCGGGCGATCAGGCAGTTGGAGGCGTACGAGCCCTTGCGACCCACGTCTGGGCCGTAGCGGTCGAGCACATGCTGCGGCTCGTCGGCAAATTCGACCAGCTCCGGTACGCTCGCCTGCATGCGAAAGGCCATCTCGTACTGGGCGATGCGGGTGTCGATCTCCGGATCACCGTAGTCGGCAAGGTGGGCGGCATTCATGGCAGCGAGGTCGTCGAGCAACAGCCGTCTGGCGGCCCGACTCACACCGGCCGGATTGTTGAGGTAGGGCACCGGGGCACCGGTGTTGCGGAGCTTGACACCCTGGAAGCGACTCGGCAAAAACCCCGCCCCCCAGTAATAGTCGAAGAAAAGTTGGCCGCAGGTCTTGGCCTCGTCGGAGGATGTCATCACCACGAAAGCCGGCAGATTGTCGGTCTCGCATCCAAGGCCGTAGCTCATCCAGGCCCCCATGCTCGGCCGACCCGGCACCTGGCTGCCGGTGAGGAAGAAGGTCACCCCCGGGGCGTGGTTCACCGATTCGGTGTGCAGGCTCCGCACGAGGCAGAGATCGTCGGCATGTCGGCCGATGTCGGGCAGCAGTTCGCTCATCTCGATCCCCGAATCCCCATACCGCCGGAAGCCCTTGATCGGCGGCACGACCGGCCACTTCGCATAGCCGCTCGACATCGTGGAGAGCCGCGTATCGCCCCGAATGCTCGCGGGGACGTCCTTGCCACCCGACTCGATGAGGGCCCGCTTGGGGTCAAAAAGATCGACATGCGACGGCCCGCCGCCCTGCCAGAGCATGACAACCCGCTTGGCCTTCGGTTCGTGGTGGGGCAACTCCGGCAGGCTGCCGGCGGCTCGGGCCCCTGCCGCCTCCCGGGCCACTAACGAAGCCAGAGCCAGACCACCGATCCCCGTGGCAGAGGAACCGAAGAGCTGCCGCCGGGTGAGACGGGCGGCGTGCCGGGCGTGCAGATGGCTGTCGCTCATGATGATTGCTGCCGCCTCACTCGCGCGTGAGGGCCTCATCGAGATTGAAAATCGCCAGGCAGACATGCGTGTAGGCGGCATGGTCGACCGGGTCGAGCGAGGTGTCCCGCGGGCTCTCACCGACCTCCGCGAGCCGCCTGGCCGCTTCGGGGTCGCCCGCAAACACCGACCGCTGCCGCTCGAGAGCCCGCGCGAGCGCCTCTAAATCGTAGTCACGCGGACGACGTCCGAGCACTCTGCGGAAGGCATGGGTCAGCCGGCCGGCGGTATCGGGAGCCACTTTGATCGCCTGCTCGGCAAGCACCCGCGACGCCTCCACCCAGGTCGGGTCGTTGAGCGTCGCCAGGGCGTGCAGCGGCGTGTTCGTGATGCTCGTGCGGACGGAACAGGTTCGGCGGTTGGCCGCGTCGAACATGTTGGCCGGGCTCACCGTCCTCCGCCAGAAGGTGTACAGACTGCGGCGGTAGAGGTCGGCCCCGCGAGAGGCCGGATAGGTGAAGTCGCGCTCCTTGGTGATCGCCAGCGACTCCCAGATGCCCTCGGGCTGATAGGGATAGACCGGCGGCCCGCCGACCTTCGGCTCCAGCAGGCCCGAGGCGGTCAGGGCCACGTCCCGCAGCACCATCGCCGGCATGCGGAAGCGAGCCGCCCGGCCATGGAGCCGATTTTCAGGGTCGGCCGCCAACTGCGACGGCGTCACTCGACCCGACTGCCGGTACGTGGCACTTGTCACCAACAGCCGGTGCATCGCCTTGCTGCTCCAGCCGCGGGCCGGGTATTCCACCGCCAGCCAGTCGAGCAGATTCAAATGGAGCGGATACTCACTTTGCACGCCAAGATCTTCGGTGGTCTTTACGATTCCAGTGCCGAAGAAATGCTGCCACATGCGGTTGACCTGCACCCGCGCGGTCAGCGGGTGGCCGGGCATGAAGAGCCAGCGGGCCAGGCCGAGACGATTGCGGGGGGCGTCGGCCGGCAGCGGCGGCAGGAAGGCGGGCGTGGCAAAGCTGAGCGGCTCTCCCTTCGGCGAGAGGTAGTCACCCCGATCGAGAAGCCGCGTGTCTCGGGGCTCGGCATCGCTCATCACCATCACGCGGGGCAGCCCGTCACCCTGAAATGCGTCATAGGCACGCTTCGCCTTGTCATACCGCGCAACCTGCGGCAGCCCCTTGATGACCTCCCGCTTCACCGAGCCATCGAAGTGTCGACGAAGATTTTCCTCGATCGTCCGCTTCTCCTCGTCGGTCCGCTCCGCCTCCGGCTTCCGCAACAGCGGCGTGATCCTCGCACCAAACCCTTTCGCATCGGCCGCCTGGCCGTCGGCGAACAGCCCGATCTTCCAGGCCGCATAGGCCGCATCGACCGCCGGCTTCGCCTCCGCCTCCAAGGCGGTCATCGCCTCGCGGAGTTCCCCCAGGCGGGCCGCGGTCGCCTCGTCGGGAACCTCCACCACAGGCGGGGCCACGCGGATGCGTGCAGAAAACCTCTTCGGCATGCCGGTCTCGGGCACGCGATTGAAGGCGTCGAGCAGGGCGTAATAGTCGGCCTGGGTGATGGGGTCGTACTTGTGATCGTGACACTGCGCGCAGGCCATCGTGAGGCCCAGCCATGTGGTGCTCGTGGTGTCGACGCGATCGAAGAGATTGTTGAACCGCTGTTCCTCCGGAATCGCCCCGCCCTCACCGTTGAGCAGGTGGTTGCGATTGAAGGCGGTGGCGATCTTCTGCTCGAGCGTGGCATCGGCCAGCAGGTCGCCGGCAATCTGCTCGATCGAGAAGCGGTCGAAGGGCATGTCGGCGTTGAGCGCCTCGACCACCCAGTCCCGCCAGATCCATTGCCAGGTGTCGCCATCCTGCTGAAAGCCGTTGCTGTCGGCATATCTCGCCGCATCGAGCCAAGCAAGGGCCATCCGCTCGCCGTAGTGGGGGCTGGCAAGCAACCGGTCGACAAGTTTCTCGTAGGCCTCGGGGTCGGGATCCGCGACGAAGGCATCGACCTCTGCAGGCGATGGCGGCAGACCTACAAGATCGGCGTGCAGCCGCCGGATGAGCGTGGCTCGGTCAGCCTCCGGTGAGGGCGCGAGCCCGGCCTCTTCGAGCTTGGCGAGCACAAAGTAGTCGACCGGATTGCGGACCCACTTTTGATGCTGCACCTCCGGCAGCTGCGGCCGCTCGGGCGGCAGGAAGGCCCAGTGGGGCTGATAGACCCCGCCCTCGGCAATCCAGCGGGAAAGCATCCGCTTCTGCTGCTCCGAGAGCCGCCGGTTGGAATCGGGTGGCGGCATCAGGACATCGGGGTCGGCAGCTTCGATGCGGTCGACGATGAGGCTGGCCCCGACGTCCCCAGGCACGATCGCCCCATGCTCAATCGCCGCCGCACGCAGATCGAGCCGCAGGTCGGCCTCCCGCTTGGCGGCATCCTGACCGTGGCAGTAGAAACAGTTTTCCGAGAGGATCGGCCGGATGTCCCGATTGAAGTCAATCGGATCGCCGACACCAGCCGCGGGCAGCACGCAGGCAACCGCAAGAAGCCAGAAAAAGGCCGGCAGCAGACGGTGGAAAAACCGGCGGCAGCGACACCCCGACTCTTCCATTTTCAGGGGCCGACTCATGCAAGCCTCGTCGCAGCAGAAAACCGTTGTTTCCTAACTTAAAAATACCACCTTCCTGCTACCGAAGCAAAACCACCTGAGCAAGCACCACTCCCGAGCCTCGGGCCCCGCCGCACGAGGTGGATCGATTTGCTATCGTGCACGGCGGAGGCCCGCATGCGGACCACGCTCTCTCGCCCGCGAAGACGTGTCGCTTTTGCCTCGTGCACGGCTTTCGCGGTCGCTGCCTCCACTGCCATGGCGTCGTTGACAATCGAGAGCATCAGCGTCGACGGCAGGTCGATCGATCTGTCCTCGCAGACGGTCACCGCCGCCGGCTCGAGCGGCGGGGATGACGACTGGCGGGATGCACCCGCCAGCGGCCGCGGCCGAACCGGAGACTCATGTCCTGCCGTCGCCGTGAGTGCGTGATGGCGGCAAGCCATGGTTGGATGCGGCCACGTCGCTTGTGAATTTCTCGTCGATCGGGCTATTCTCGCCTGATGGTCCTGAGCACCACCGCCCCGCACCACACGGGTCTATCCGATTCTCGTCGAGTGAGACCTGCCGCAGCCGTCGTGCTGGCGGTCCTCGCGACAGCCTGTTCAGCGGCCATCGCGGCCCCGCCGGATTCCCGCAAGCTGCCGATTGCCCAGCGGGTCTACCGGGCCGTGGTGGAGCTGGAAACCGCCGCGGCCGGCGAGGTGGGCGGCAAGGTCGACGTGGCCCATGTGACCCTCGGGGCCGAGGGCCCCGTCGCCAAGACGATTTTGCGAGGAATGCTCGTCGTCTCCAGCCAGCCGGCCGCCGATGGCACGAGCGACAATCTGTCGGCGGAGTCCGCTGAGCCGGCGGAGCAGCCGGAGTTTTACCAGACCCGCCTGATCGGCCTGGCGGTGACCGGCAGCCAGCTGGAGTGGCTCCGCATGGCCGAGGCGCAGGGGATCCTTCGCCTTCGCACCACCAAGGCCCGCGAGTCAGGGTCGCTCGCCGAGGAACTGCTGCACAACTTCCTCAGCAATCTCTTCCAGCCACTGTTGCTCTTTTTTTTCATGGGCTTCCTGGTGCCGATCCTGCGGGTGCCTTTCGAGTTCCCCAAGGCTCTCTACCAGAGCCTCGTGATCTATCTGCTGATCGCCATCGGCTGGCACGGCGGGGAACTGATGGCCCACCTCTCGTCGCGGGAGATCGCCGTTGCCGGCGGACTTGCCGTGGTCGGCTTTGCCACCAACACCGCGATCGGCTACCTCGCTGCGGCGATTCTGGGCCGCGTGAGCCGGATGCGGCAGATCGACGCAGCCACTGTGGGAGCCTATTACGGCTCCGATTCCGCCGGCACGTTCGTAACCTGCCTGGGCATTCTCTCGATGCTCAACATCCTCCACGACAGCTACATGCCGGTCATGCTGGCGGTGATGGAGATTCCCGGCTGCCTGGTCGGGCTGTTCATGATCGCGGCCCTGCGGCGGCGAGGGATGGACGCCTCGGGCAACATGCCCGGCGAGCCTGGCTACACCGAGCCGGCCGCCGCGGCCACGGCGGGCAGCTCGATTGTGAGTCCCAAGATTCTCCACGAGGTCCTGCTCAATCCCGGGCTGTTCATGCTCTTCGGTGGGATCATCGTGGGCTTCATCAGCGGCGTGCAGGCCCTGGAAGACCCGGGGATCGTGGAAGGGCCCGACCACCTCTTCATCTTCATCTTCAAGGGGGCGCTCTGCCTGTTTCTCCTGGAGATGGGCATGACCGCCAGCCAGCGACTTCAGGATCTCAAGACCGCGGGCATCGGCTTCATCCTCTTCGGCTTCTTCGGCCCGGTGGCCTTCGCAAGCCTGGGAATCCTCGTGCTGCACGCCTACAGCCTGGTGCTGGGCCATGCCTTCGAATTGGGGACCTACGCGTTGTTTGCGGTGCTCTGCGGGTCGGCCTCTTATATTGCGGTGCCGGCGGTGCAGCGGATTGCGATCCCCGAGGCGAGCCCCACGCTCCCGTTGGCGGCGTCGCTGGGGCTGACCTTCACCTTCAACGTGACAATCGGGATTCCGATCTACATCGAAATCGCCCGCCAGGTGGTCAACGGCTGGCCGATCCCGGGATGATGGATCTGGTCACAGTGGGAGCAGCGAACGACATTCGAGGCTGCGGCCGGAGCGGAGGCAGGAAAACACAGGGGGAGAACAGTCATGGTTCAGCTTCGGACGGTCCGACGGGTCGTGATCGTGGTCGATGCGGTGCTGCGAGAGCGGGTGCTTGAAGACCTCACCGATCTCGGCGTTCGCGGCTACAACTACACATTCTGTTTTGGCAAGGGCACCCACGCGGTCACCGGAAGCCGCAACTGCGACGGCGATCTCGTGCGGATCGAGATCATCACCGACGGCAGCGTCGCCGAGGCGGTGCTGGAATACATCCACGAGAAACAGGGCCGCCAGTTCGGCCAGTATGCCTTTTCGTCGTTCAGCGACGAGGTCGAGATCGATCCCAGCGACCGCTCATTCACCGGTGGAGACTGACGGGGGAAGACGGGGCCGCAGCTTGTTGCCTTCCTCGTCGATCGGGTAGAGGGCTCCCTGCTCCTCGAGCAAGGCGGCCATCGCCGCGGTCAGCTCGGCAAGCCGTTCGGGCCGCTCATCGGCGAGGTTTCGCGTCTCGAAGGGATCGGCGGCGAGGTCGAAGAGTTCGTAGCGAACCTTGGCCGGGTTTTTCTCGGGCAGGTAGTGGTAGATCAGCTTCCAGTCGCCGTCGCGGTAGACCGTGAAATAGCTGCTGCGGTGTTGGTGGGGGAAGTGCATCAGGAATCGCTCATCGCGACCTCCGGCGGGCTTGCCGGCACACTGCGGCGCCAGATCGGTGCCGTCAATTTCGTGGCCGGAGGGCACCTCGGCCCCGGCGAGGGCCAGGAGGGTGGGGTAGAGGTCCGTCACGCTGCCCATCTGTCGCTGCACGGCCCCCGAGGCGATCGGCAGCCGACGCTGAAGGGCCGCATCCGCATCGGGCTCCGCCCAGGCGGCGATCAACGGCACCCGCATGCCGCCCTCGTAGTGAGTGCCCTTCTTGCCCCGCAACGGGGCGGAGCTGGCATGGCCGTGGGTGGATCCCAGGGGCGCGTCGCTGCCGTTGTCACCCAGGAAAACGAAAAGGGTGTTTTTGGCGATGCCCAGCGACTCCAGTTCGTCGAGAATCTCCCCGAGGGAGTGATCGATGCCGGCAATGAGCGTGGCAAAATCGCGGGCATTCTTCGGCCTGCCTGATGCATCGTAGTCGGCGGCAAAGCGGGGGTCGGACTGAAAGGGGGCATGCACGGCATAGTGGGCGAGTTCCAGGAAGAACGGCCTTTGGCTCTCGACCGCCTCACCAATCTCACGCTTCGCCTCGAGCGTGAGAGCCTCGGAGAGGAAGGTGTCGGTGCCGTGATATTTCTCGAGGTGCGGCACCGCCCGCTTGGCTTTGCCCTTGATATGGCCGTAGCCGTCCTGACCGTAGTAACTGCCCGGCTGTCCCCATGAGCAGCCGGCGATGTTGACGTCGAAGCCGAGGTTGTCGGGCCATTCCGCCGGCTCGCCGCAGGGGCCGAAGTGGGCCTTGCCGATGAAGATCGTGCGGTAGCCGGCGGCCCGCAGCACGCCCGGCAGCGTGACAGCCGGGTTGTGCACGCCGGTCCAGTTCCAGTCAGGCGGCCCGAAAGGCCCTCGGTTATTGCTTTCCGAATTGATCCACTGCGTAACCCGATGGCGGGCGGCGTTCTGGCCGGTGATCAGCGAGGTGCGGGTCGGGGAACAGACGCTCATCGCATAAAACTCGGCAAAGCGGATGCCGCGGGCGGCCAGCCGCTCCATGGCGGGCGTGCGATAGAAATCGTTGAGCGGATGTCGCTTCGGCCTGCCCGTGGCATCGGTGAGGAAGGGCACCGATGTGTCGAGCGGTCCCATGTCATCAACGAGAAAGACGATGATGTTTGGCCGCTCATCCGCCGACGCGGCCACCGCCATGGCTCGCCCGGCCACGGTCGTGACCAGGACCAGCACGATCACAACGACCAGCTTCCTGACGGCCCGCGGGATGCAGCGGTCACTCAATCTCATCGGATTCTCCCAGGATGTCCTGATGTCCAGATGTCTCAATGTGCAGAAAAAGCGAGGCATGAGTAGGGAGCGGCCCTGCGGGTGCGGCGCCGCGTGATTCGCTGGTTCCGGCCCGCTCGCCTGCTCGACGCCACGGCCGCCGCCGACATGCTCGCCCGGGAGAACAGCCGGTTTTCAGTCGACGCTCGTTGTCCCGACCACGCTCCTCGACCGCGACGTGCCGGCCTATTTTATTCGGTCGCTCGAGCGGTCATCTCCTGGTCCTCCTCGCTGACCCTTCAGGAGTCGGGCAATCATAACCGCGCGATGCTACCTGGAAGCTTTGCCAGCGACGGAACCCTGGTTTTTGCCGAGAATGTCGGCGGTCCCGCGCAGACCTTTGACGGCATCGATTGGGATCCGGGGAGTCGTCGAACCCGGACCGGATAAATTTTGGGAGTTTTTCAAGCTCCTACACGTCGTCCGGTAGTGGTCAAATTCAGCGTTGGGGCACTTGGTCCGCCTCTGCGGAAACCGTGACGCTGGAGAATCTCACGGTGGGGCAGGAATACCGGATTCAGGCCCTGATTTATGACGGACGGAGCGGAGATACTTTCGGGCGTACCGCCCGTTTGGACTCGACCGATCTGGGCCAGTTCGCCTGGGGAGTGGGCGGGGTGAGCTGGGGGGAGGGCATGGTTGCCACCGGCATCTTCACCGCCGATGCCACCAACCAAGGTGGCCCGCGGCATCTCGGTGACGGCGCAGGTGAGATAGGCCCAGTAAGAATCCCGTGCGAGCGTGTCTCGGACAATCGCGGCCGGAATGAAACGACGCATCTCGTTCATGAACGCTGTGCGTATTTCGGACTGCGTGTTGAGTGGTGCGAGCCGCTCTTCGAGCGGGGCAACAAAATCGGCCGCCTCACGCTTATGGTCGCGGATTTTCAAAGGAATGCGGTGGGCCGGGAGTTCCACGCCCTGCTGAGTGAACCATGCGATGTCCCGGAGGTCACGGTTCTTGAGGCGATTCTCCCGGAGGGCGACCGCGATGATCTTGTCGGCGAGGATTTCCTCCCGGCTCTGCGCCTCAAGGATCAGGCCCGAAGTGCCAAGGTCGATGCCATACAGCATGCGGAGCATCATGGGATGGGCATCATGGCTGGGGATGGCAGTCCCGCAGGCAGGTTCCGCCGATGAAGGTGAGCCCGGCAAGGAATCCGGCCTCGCTCATCTCGCGGAGGATGTCATGATGCAGATTTAGTTCATCGGCACTTGGGAGATGACGCCGGCATCGCTGAGCACGGTCTCCAGACTGATGTAGTTCAACTCGCGAGCCCGCAACGGTGCCGCCGCGGCTTCCTGGCCTGGCAGCAGGTGCAGCCAGTAAAACACCGAGGCCCCGCCCACCAGCAGCAGACCGACCACGAACATCTGCGCCGCATACCGGCGAACCGCTGGGGTGTAGAGATGAACCCGCGCGGTCGGGGTCTGGTTCACCGCCCGGCTGATGCGCCACAGGCCGCTGAGCGGGCCGGAGACCAGCAGCAGAAAGCCGACTTCAACCTTGTAGGTAAAGACCGGCTCCCGCTGGATGTAGGCCAGCAGCCCGATCGTGAGGGTCACCACGATCGCCAGCAGGGAGATCACGTCGCGGAACGTGTTTTCCGGCTTGGGGGCTGGCTCGGCCGGGGCTGCTGTGGGTCGGTCAGGCATGGGTTGAGGGTAATGTCCTGGGGAGCACGCGGCAACGCGTGCAGTCGCCGTGGTTCCGCTGCCCTTGCCGACGGACAATGCTCTGGCCGTTGATGCTCTGGCGGCTGCGCGGCTGATCGTAGCGGGCGGAGAAGCGGGCGATGAAGCGGGGGATGTCGTCGGGCCGATCGCGGAGCGGGGGAACCTCGAGCGCGACGGTCGTCAGGCGGAACAGGAGGTCTTCCCGGAACCGCCCCTCCGCGACCTCGGTCTGGAGATTGCGGTTGGTCGCCGCGATCACATGCACGTCGATCGGCACCTGGCGGGTCGAGCCGACGAGCTTCACCTCCCGCCGCTCGAGCACATCCAGGAGCATCGGCTGCAGCTCGAGGGGAAGCTCGGCGATCTCGTCGAGAAAGAGCACGCCGCCATCAGCGGCGCGAAACGCCCGCCGCTGTCTTTGGCAAAGACCGCCAAAACCGCTGGCGGGAATCGCCAATCGTCGCGTCAGCCGCCGGCGACACGCAGATGGGGGGCCGCCTGGGCCGCGAAGGCGGCCGGCGAGGTGCCCGTCCACTGGCGAAAGGCCCGGGAAAAGGTGGCGACCTCGCTGTAGCCCAGCAGAATGGCGACCTCGACGGGCGAATGGCCGGTGGTGCCGAGGTAGTGCTTGGCCAGCCGCTCGCGGGTGGCCACCAGCACCTCACGGAAGCTGGTGCCAGCCGCCTGAAGCTCTCGCTGTAGGCTGCGGGATGACATGCCGAGGGCGTCGGCGACGTCGGTGATCTTCGAACGGCCGTCGGGCAGGAGCCGCTGGAAGGCCTCGATGACGTCCTCGAGCCGGGTGGAGGCGGCCTCGGCCAGATCCCGCTGGTAGAACTGATCAACCATCTGCAGCGTGAAGGGGTTGAAGGACCGCATCGGCCGCTCGAGGTCGGCGGTGCGAAAGCCGATCCGGGTCGCCGGCCCGCTTCGCAAGTCCACCCCGAAGAGCTCGTCGACCAGCTCGGCGGGAACCTCGGCCGCGTCGGGGCACTCGACGAGCAGCGGCACAACCGCATGGCCGGTGCCCTTGCGGGCCATCGCCAGGATCGCCGCCAACTCGCCGACCAGCATCGAGCCGGGGAGCAGCGAGACGTCGCTGATCGAGAGCGTCGCTCCGCCCGGATACGGCTCGAGGTCGCACCGCATCGGGCAGCAGAGCTGCTTGCACAGGCTGAAGCGTTCGAGACCGCTGCGGAGATCACGACTGGAGAGCCCCGCCAGGTAGGGCGTTTTGAGCTGGTACTCCATGGCGGCGACCGACTTCCGGACCAGCTCCCAGGGACCGATCAGATCCGCGAAGACCTCCCAGAGGCGGCGGCACTGGTCGTCGGTGAGGTAAAGGTGCTGCTTTTCGGCCCAGGCCTCCGGCAGGCCGGCCGCCGCCAGCAGTTCCTCGATCGGCCTGTCCACCATCTGGGCACCGGCCTGCAAGTGGCAGGGGATCAGGTAGGTCCGCCTCAGCGAAAGACTGACGGGAACATCGAGTGACGAGGAGCGGGGCGTCGTCATGCGAAGGTCCTCCGCGGGCGTTTGACCAATACCGGGCGGCGGGTGAAGCCGACCTCTGCAATCCATTGTTTCAGACTATGCTTGCCACCCGCCCCGAGCAAGCAGTTTCCCGCGAAGGTCGCCGCCACGAGCAACGCATCAGCGAGCGTGTCGATGGATGTGACCACCGATCTCTTGATGAGCTGGGCGGCCCTGGCTTCCACACCCCCCGGGACTTCGTGCAAGTCCACGTTCGACCACGGCATTTTCCCGGGCGTGGCCGACGGCTGCTCATTCCCCGAGGTAGAGCGTGAGGGCCGCGTCCAGCCGCGGCATCCAGTCGGCTGGGGCGACCGCGATGAACTCGCCCAGCCGTTGCTTGGCGACCCGCCTGAGGCCGCGCAGCACGGCGAACGAGTCTCTGCCCGGGAGGCCAGGGACCTGCAGTCGCAGCGGCCAGATTTCACCAGGGAAGGTCGACAGCGGGATCACGACCACGCTGTCGAGGATCTCGTTTTGGATGGAGTTCGAAATGATCAGAGCGGGGCGGGTCTTGCCGAACTCCGGGGGTTGCGTGGGGCCGAGGTTCACCCAGCAGATGCGGCCACGTCTCAGGGAGGATCCAACTTTTCAGTCGGAGTGGTCGTCAAGTCGGCCCGTTCCCACTCATACAGCCCCGGCAGGGCGTCTCTCCTGGTGAATCGGTGGACGGGCAAGCCGCCCGCCGAATACGCCACCGGCAAGCGGTCGCCCGCCGTCTGCGGGCACCGCGTACAGGCCGCTAGGATTTGCCCTCCGAACCGGTCCGATGCGCCGGC
>AACY020535422.1_pt1 | contig 12348 bp, 9 predicted proteins | sample 267378 | NCBI WGS metagenome assembly AACY02 (sample SAMN02954345, study PRJNA13694) | marine metagenome | biome: aquatic; feature: ocean; material: water; isolation source: isolated as part of a large dataset composed predominantly from surface... | reverse complement strand
CGATGTCATCCTGCGGGATGCTCATCAATCTTTGATCGCTACGCGCATGCGCACGGAAGACATGCTGCCCATCTGCGATCAGCTCGACGCCATTGGCTATTGGTCCCTGGAATGCTGGGGCGGGGCCACCTTCGATGCCTGCCTGCGCTACCTCGCCGAGGATCCCTGGGAGCGGCTCAAGGTGCTTCGCGCCGCCCTCCCAAAAACCCGCACCCAAATGCTGCTCCGGGGCCAGAACCTACTGGGCTACCGCCACTACGCCGATGACGTGGTGCGCGCCTTCGTGGCCCAAGCGGCCAGCCATGGCATGGACGTGTTCCGCATCTTTGATGCCATGAATGACGTTCGTAACATCGAGACGGCCATTGCTGCGGTGAAGAGCGCCGGTAAGCACGCGGAAGGCACGCTGTGCTACACCACCAGCCCCGTCCATGGGCCCGAGCTCTTCGTCGAACAGGCCCGGGCCATGGCGGCCATGGGCTGCGACTCCATCGCCATTAAGGATATGGCCGGGCTCCTCACGCCTCAGGCCACCTTTGCGCTTGTCAGTAGCCTGAAGAAAGCGGTGGACCTACCCGTAGCACTCCATTCCCACTCCACCTCGGGCCTGGCACCGCTTTGTCAGCTGAAGGCCGTGGAAGCCGGGGTCGATCGCATTGATACGGCCATTTCGGCCTTTGCCGGGGGCACCAGCCACCCGAGCACGGAAGCCATGGTGGCAGCCCTTGCCGAGGACCCTCGGGCGACGGGCCTGCCCCTGGAAGCCCTCCGAGCCCTTGGCTTCTACTTCCTTGAGGTGCGCAAGAAGTACCACCAGTTCGAAAGCGACTTCACCCGGGAAGACGTCGCTGTGCAGATCAACCAGGTGCCCGGCGGGATGATGTCTAACCTAGCCAACCAGCTGAAGGAACAGGGCGCCCTCGACAAGATTCACAAGGTGTTCGAGGAAATCCCGCGCGTACGCGCGGACCTCGGCTATCCGCCCCTGGTCACGCCCACCTCGCAAATCGTGGGCACCCAGGCCGTGCTGAACGTGCTGGCCGACGAGCGCTACAAAACCATCACCACGGAAGTGAAGCGCTATCTACAGGGCCACTACGGCGCCGCCCCGGGCACGGTAAACGAAGAGCTGCGACGCCGGGCCATTGGCGGGGAAGAGGTCATCACCAGCCGCCCTGCAGACTTGCTCAGCGATGAGCTCGACACCCTACGCGGCGAAATCGGCGACCTCGCCACCTGCGAGGAAGACGTGCTCACCTACGCTATGTTCCCGGACCTTGGGCGGACCTTCCTGACCCAACGCAGGGACGGCACGCTGCAAGCGGAAATCCTCCAGCCGCCCCAAAGCGCTGGCGCAAGCGAAGGGCCTCAGGGCGTGGCGACGGAGTTCGTCATCGACGTGCACGGGGAAAGCTACCGCGTCGCCGTCACCGGTACGGGGCAGAAGACCTCGGGTAAGCGAAACTTCTACCTCACCTTAGACGGGGTGCCGGAAGAAGTCGTGGTGGAACCCTTAAACAGCTACGTGGCCAGCCAGGGCGGCAATCGTCCGGCCATCAGCGCCGAAGGGGATGTGGGCACCACCATGCCCGGCAACATCGTAGACGTGCTCGTGGCGGAAGGGGATACGGTTACCGCAGGGCAAGCCGTGCTCATCATCGAAGCCATGAAAATGGAGACGGAGCTACAGGCCCCCATCGCCGGCACGGTAACGGCGGTCAATGCGGCGAAGGGTGACCGGGTAACCCCCGGCGAAGCCCTCATCCAAATCCAAAGCTAGCGCGGAATGGACAGGGCGTAGTCCCGGCCCTCGCGGTGGATGCGCAGGCCCAAGCGTCCACCGCTCCGCGCCAGCCGCTCCACGAAACCGGGAATAGCCATCACCCGAACCCCATCTAAGGCGACAATGCGGTCTCCGGCCCGAAGCCCCAAGCGCCAGGCGGGGCTTCCCGGGGTAACCGTTAGCAAAGCCACCCCTTCCGGCTGCTCGTCCTCCCCCGTACTTTGAAGCTCCGCACCGGCGAGGCCTCGGGCGAGCTCTGCGCCGGCAAGGCGGAGCCGATCCGCCTCACCAAAAACGAGGATGCCTTCCACAGGCCGCCCATCCCGGAGGGCCTTGAAGGGGACTTCGTCGCCAAGCAAGGTCACCGCGGCCTGGGCGCGTAAATCGCCCTCCTGGCGAATCGGTCGCCCCCCTAATTCTAACAGGATATCGCCCACGGCAAGCTCCGCCCGCGCCGCCGCACTGCCAGGACGCACCGCTCGGACCAAAGCCCCGGCCCCCTGGGCGACGGCGAAGGCCTCGGCCAAATTGGCATCCAGAGGCTGAACGGCTAAACCGAGATCGGCGCGGCGAATCTGCCCATCCTGCCGAAGCGCCTCGGCTATGCGCTGGGCCATGGCTGCGGGAATGGCGAAGCCGATCCCCACGTTGCCGCCATTGGGGGCAAAGATCGCCGTGTTGATGCCAACGAGCCGCCCAGCGAGATCAATCAGCGCACCGCCGGAGTTACCCGGATTAATCGACGCATCGGTTTGGATGAAATCCTCAAAGCCCTCGATGCCAAGGCCGCTCCGGCCCAGGGCCGAAATAATGCCGGAGGTGACCGTTTGGCCAATGCCGAAGGGGTTGCCGATGGCCACCACGAAATCCCCGACCCGCAGCGCGCGGGAATCCCCAAACTGCAGCGCCTTAAGCGGCGGCAGCGTCGCCAAGGCGGCGCGATCGAGAGCGAGCAACGCGAGGTCCACCTGGGGGTCGGAACCGAGGCGCGTGGCCGCAAGCTGAGCCCCGTTCGCTAGGGTGACCGTAATGCGATCCGCTTGCCCCACGACATGATGATTCGTGAGCACGAGCCCTTCGGCGCCATCAATGATTACCCCCGATCCCGCACTCCGCGCCTTGCGCTGCTGCCGCGCCGGCACGTCGAAGAAGCGACGAAAGAACGGGTCTTGAAGCAGGGGATTGGAAACGGTCACGTCCGTCTCCGTGGCGATATTCACCACCGCCGGGGTGACCGATTCCAACACCGGCGCCAGGGACGGCAGCGGCGTGCCGTCGGCCAAAGCCCCGGGCAAGGCGGCGCTTAGCGGCGCGCCTAGGGACGCCGCTAGGAACGCGGCTAGGGAAAGCGCTAACCGAACTTTCATGCGAGCGCCTCCTGCGGTCCTCGGGGGTTGGGTACCCCACCGGAGCTGAGCACCGCCCCCCAAGCCACCAGGGACGCCACGGCGGCCGTGAGATAGGGCACGGCGTAGCCCCCGGTGACGTCAAAGAGCACGCCCAGCAGGGCCGGCCCGAGGGCCACGCCCAAGGTGGAGAGCAACTGGCTGAAGGAATAGATGCGAGGGTATTCACGCACGCCGAAGGCTTCTGCCAGCAGCAGGGGTTGCAGCATCAAAAGGTTGCCCACGGTGGCACCGAAAAACAGCGCCGCCCCGAGCACGAAGGGCCCGGAGCTTGCCTGGGCCAGGGTGGCCATGGCCCCGGCCTGCAGCACCAGGCAAATCAGCGCAAAGCGGCGCGTATCCATGCGGGTAATGAGCCAGCCCCCGAGGAAGCGACCTAGGATGCTGGTGGTGGCCATGGCGGAAACGGCGCTGGCCCCAGCGGCCGTATCCACCCGCACCACAGCCATATTGAAGAGGTGTGCAATTCCCCCGACCTGGGCCCCCATACATAAAATCCAGGCGCCGGTGACGCACACAAAAAACCGCGAGCGGAGGGCATCGCCGTAGGCCCATCCCTCATCGGCGCGGAGCGTGGGGGTTTTCGCATTTTCCAGGGGCGGCTCGTCCTCCCCGGCCCGGGGGCCGCGCACCACCAGGGCGGTGATGGGGACGATGCCTAGGAACCAAGCCGCGGATAGCCAGGGCACGGAGGCCTCAAGGCCAAAGCGGCTGATCAGGGAGGCGGAAACCGGGGTAAGAAGAATGCCACCGAGGGACAGGCCCGTAGAGGTGATAGACAGGGCGACGGAACGGCGAGCGGAAAACCACCGGGCGACGAGGGTCGTCGCCGGCACGAGGGCGGAGCACGCATGGCCCACGCCAAAGAGCATCAGCACGCCATAGAGTGCGGGAAGGCTTTCCGCCTGCCCAAGGGCTAGGAGCGCCGCCGCTCCGAGCAATCCGCCAAAGGCGAGGGTCCAGCGGGGATCGTGGCGCTGAAGCAGCGGCGCCGCCAACATGCCGGCCACCCCGCTGGCCACAAAGAAGAGCGCCACGCCAATGGACACCACGCTCACCGGGTAACGGCCCGTGGACACCAGCGCATTCATCAGCACGGACATATTGTAGAAGGCGAGGCCCGAGGTGAAGGTCAACATGACGAACAGGGCCGCCACCACTTTCCAGCCGTAATACACCCCGTTGCCCATGCTTCCCCGCTCCTCTCCTGGTCCGCCCGGCGGACGCCTTGGCCTTGCGCTGGGCCCCGCAGGTCGCCAAGATTGCGCCCCTTCCCCCCAAGCAAGGTAGGTCATGATTATGACTGAAACCGTCACCGTCGGCGGCCTCAAGGTTGCCGCTGAACTCTACGCGCTGGTGCGCGATGAAATTGCCCCGGGCACGGGCGTCGACCCGGACCACCTCTGGCAGGGCCTGGGCGCGATCATCCGCGACCTGGCACCGCAAAATGCCGCCTGCCTCGCCAAGCGCGACGCCCTGCAAGCGGAAATTGACGCCTGGCTAAAGGCCGACCCGGCGCGCGCCGCCGACCCTCTCGCGCAGCAAGCCTTCCTGCGCGAAGTTGGCTATATCGTGCCCGAACCCGCGCCCTTCAAGGTGAGCACGGCCAAGGTCGACCAGGAAATCGCCCAGCTCGCGGGCCCCCAGCTGGTGGTGCCGGTGGATAACGCGCGCTACGCCCTGAATGCGGCCAACGCCCGCTGGGGCAGCCTCTACGACGCCTTCTACGGCACGGACCTTATCCCCGAAGGAGAGGGTACGGAAAAGGGCACGGGCTATAACCCGGCTCGGGGCGCCCTGGTCATTGATCGCGCCAACGCCTGGCTCGACGAGGTGTTCCCCCTCGCCCAGGGCAGCTGGAGCGCGGCCCAGAGCCTGGCCGTGGTCGACGGCCAGCTTGCCGTCACCGGCCCCGCAGGCACCACGCGCTTGGCCGCCCCGGAGGCCTTCGTCGGCTTCAATCTCGAGGGCGACCGCTTAGCTCAGGTTTTACTTCGCCATCACGGGCTCCATGCTGATCTGCTGATTGACCCGCTTGATCCCATCGGCGCCCAGCACAGCGCGGGAATCAAGGACATTGCCCTCGAGTCCGCCATCAGCACCATCATGGACTGCGAAGACTCCGTCGCCGCCGTCGACGCCTCGGACAAGGCCCAGGTGTATCGCAACTGGTGCGGCATCATGAAGGGCACGCTCTCCGTGGCATTCAAGAAGGGCGGCGAAACCCTCGAGCGGCGCATGAACCCCGATCGCACCTACCAAGCCCCCACAGGCGGCAGCGTGACGCTCCATGGCCGCAGCTTATTGCTGGTGCGCAACGTCGGCGCCCACGTCATGACCGAGATGGTCACCACGGAAAGCGGCGAAGCGGTGCCGGAAACCTTCGTCGACGGCATGATCACGGCGCTTGCTGCCATGCACGACCTGAAAGGCACGGGGGGGCTGCGCAACAGCCGCACGGGCAGCGTTTACATCGTGAAGCCCAAGCAGCACGGACCAGAAGAAGTCGCCCTCTCCGTGCACCTGTTCTCCCGCATCGAGGCCGTGCTTGGCCTGGCGCCGAATACGCTCAAGATCGGCATCATGGACGAAGAGCGCCGCACCACGGTGAACCTGAAGGCCTGCATCCATGCCGCTCAGGAACGGGTGATTTTCATCAACACGGGCTTCCTCGATCGCACCGGGGACGAAATCCACACCCATATGCAGGCTGGCGCCATGATTCCGAAGCCGGAAATCAAAGGAGCGCGCTGGATGCTCGCCTACGAGGACTGGAACGTCGACGTGGGCCTGGCCTGCGGCCTCGCTGGCCATGCTCAGATTGGCAAGGGCATGTGGGCTATGCCCGACGAAATGGCCGGCATGATGGCAGCAAAAGCTGCCCATCCGGAGGCCGGGGCCAACTGCGCTTGGGTGCCCTCGCCCACGGCCGCCACGCTGCACGCCCTGCACTATCACCAGATCGACGTGCGCGCGCGGCAAGATGAAATCGCCGAACGCACCCCCGCCGCCCTCGACGCCATCCTGTCGCCGCCGCTCCTCGGCGATCGCGCCCTCACCGCCGAAGAACGGCAGCGGGAGCTGGACAACAACGCCCAGGGCATCCTCGGCTACGTGGTGCGTTGGGTGGAGCAAGGGGTCGGCTGCTCTAAGGTGCCGGACATTAATGACGTCGGCCTCATGGAAGACCGCGCCACCTTGCGTATTTCCAGCCAGCACATCGCCAACTGGCTGCTTCACGGCTTAGTCGATAAGCAACAGGTGGTGGAAACCATGCAGCGCATGGCGGCCATCGTCGACCGGCAAAACGAGGGCGATGCGGCCTACCGGCCCATGGCCCCCCATTTCGAAGACTCCGTCGCTTTCCAAGCGGCTATGGATTTGGTCTTCGACGGCGTCACCGAGCCGAACGGCTACACAGAAGCCACGCTCATGCGCCGGCGCCGGGAGTTCAAGGCGAAGGTTGCCGCCGGCGGCTGATCGGCCCTTGACCTAAGGTCCCCCCCATCCCATGCTGGCCCTTGGGATGGGGGATGACCCTCGCCAATGGGCGGGGTCTGGGGATCTTGACATGACAACGACTCGGGCCGCCTTGCCGGCCGAGGACGGGCTAAGCCTTCGCGAAGCCCTGACGGCTATGCCTCGCGCCGACCACGCGCGCTGGGACGCCACCGCACCGCTTATTCGCTGGCTCATCATGATTCGCGCCCCGGTGCTGGTCATGACCTTTTCTTCCGCCGCTGGGGCCGGGTTGCTGGCCACCTTCGAAGCCCAGGCGCACCAAGGCCCCGCGCCCGACCTCGCGCTGCTCAGCCTGACGGTGCTGGGTTTACTGTTGGCCCATGCCACCAATAACCTGCTTAACGATGCCACGGACAGCAAGCGGGGCCTCGACAAGGGGAACTATTTCCGCAACCGCTATGGGGTTCACGCCCTTGAGCAAGGGCTGATCAGCGAGCAAGGGTTCCGGCGCGTCCTCCTGCTCACGGGCGGCGCCGCAGGCCTCGTGGCCCTCGCACTTCTGGGCCTTAAAGGCCCCGCGCTGCTTTGGGCGCTTCTGCCCGGCGCAGTTTGCCTGCTCTTCTACACCTGGCCCATGAAGCAGTGGGGCCTCGGGGAGGGCGCGGTGTTCTGGGTGTGGGGCCCGCTCATGGTGCTCGGCACGCAATACACCATCACCGACGGGCTAACCCTCGGCGGCCTTTACCTGAGTCTCCTGCTGGGCCTTGGGCCCTCCATCGTGATCTTTGGAAAGCACATCGATAAGGCCAATCTTGATGAGGCCAAGGGCATGCACACCCTGCCCGTGCGCCTGGGTGAGGCGCGAAGTCGCGCCGTGCTCCGGGGCCTGGTGCTCGCCCAGTTCCCCCTGCTGCTCCTCGGTTGCGGGCTCGGCCATTTGCCCTGGCCTTGCCTCCTAGCTGGCCTCAGCGCCCCCAGTGCCTGGCGCCTTTTTCAGCACGCTCGCCAGCCGCGCCCAAGCACTCGCCCCCACGGCGTATCCGAGGCGCAGTGGCCCCTCTGGTTTGTGGCCTACGGGTTCGATCACACACGGCGCTTCGGGCCCTTACTGCTGCTTGGGCTGTTGCTGGGCACGGTGCTTTAGGCCGTAAGGGCGCGCCCCGCTGGGCGCACCCTCAAGGCGGGGTCGGCTTTAGCCCTGGAACTCGGGGACGTGCACCGTCAACCCATCGAGGGCATCGGTGTAGATGATCTGGCAGGACAGGCGAGAGGTCGGCTGACGCTCGGGGTTGAGATCGAGCATAGACTCTTCCATGTCTTCCAGGGCGCCGCACTTGTCCGCCCAAGCCTCTTCCACGAAAACGTGGCAGGTGGCGCAGGAGCACTGCCCGCCGCAGTCAGCGTCGATGCCCGGCACACCGTTTTGCACGGCGTTCTCCATCACAGAGATGCCTTCCGTACCGTCAATCTCATGCCGCGCGCCATCGTGAGTGATGAAGATCAGCTTGGACATAGTGAAATCCTTGTTGTGGGTCGGGCCCCCATGGCCCGACCACGGCAAAACGTGATTCTAGCCTCACTTTTTGCCCCCGTGTCTACCCCGGGGGCGCTTTTTTCTCCTTAAGGGCCCCCTTCCTAGGCCAGGGCAACCTTGAAGCGCTCCAAAAGGCGCCAGAAGGCCCGCGCCGCGAGCTCCGGATGGTAGACAGCGGAATCGATCGCACACCAACCGTGGCTGGCCCCGGCGTACACCTCCACCTCATGGGGCCGCCCCGCTGCCGCGAGGGCCTCCCGAAGCACCGTCTTATCCTCCGGCGCCCGGGAGTCATCGTTCTCGGCGATGGCCATTAGGAAATCTGCTCGGCTCTGGGCAATCAGGCGGTGAGGGCTGCTGTCCCCTTCCGCCACCATGCGCGAGCCGTGGAAGGTCGCGCCCGCGCCCACGCGATCAGGGCGGGCCGCTGCAGTCTGGAGGACCATAGGACCGCCCATGCAATAGCCCGTGGTGCCCATGGGCCTTGCGCTATCGACCTCGGGCTGGGCATCAAGAAAATCCACGAAAGCCTTCGCATCTGCCATGGTCGTTTCCGCACTCAAGCTGCGGAAGAGGGGTAAGACCCGCGCCCGCACCGCGTCTTGCCCAAACTGGGCCCCGGCCTGCACCACCGGCGCCGGCGTTTGCCGATAGTAAGGATTCACGGTAAGCACGGCGTAGCCCGCCTCCGCGAGGCGGCGGCCCATGGTTTCGAAGGCCGGCCGGAGCCCAAGGATGTCAGGCCAAACCAGCACCGCCGGGGCCGGCCCCGTGGTGGGCGTGGAAAACACGGCGTCACAGGGACCGTCGGCCCCTGGCATCACCACTCGCCGAGTCTGCACCGGCGCCGCGCGCACCCCCGGAGGCAGGGTCAGGGCCAGGGCGGCCCCCAGCGTGAGGGCCGAAAAGCGGCGTCGCGAAAGGGCGGCGGCCGCTTCATAGCGCCGTCCGTCTTCAAGGGTGTCCTGATCACACATCGCTAGGGCTCCTGGGCTGCGCGCTCGCAGGGGCCGCAGGCGTCAAGACGCCCTGCGTCCGCCAGCACAGCGCGGATGAAATCAATCCACTGGGGATGGTCCTGGGGGTCCCAGACCGTTGCCATGGCCGCGAAGGCCTCTTCCGCGGGCACTCCGAGATGGAGTATCCGATATAGGGCAGAAAAGGCCGAAGCTCGGTAATTCACCTGGCAATGCACCAGCGTGGACGCCCCTGGGCGCGCCGCCATAAGCCCGGCGAAGGCGCGGAAATCGGCAACGGTGGGATTGGCGAAATCCACCGCCAAATGGGCAAAGCCAAGGCCCTGGGCAAAGGCGAGGCGGTCCTCGTCTGGAAGGGCCCCGGGGTTATCGCTAAAAGCCAGATAAATGATCCGATCAAAGCCCGCCGCCTTAACCGCCGGGAGCTGCTCTGCCGTCGGTTGGCCGGCGCTCGCGAAGGTGTCGCTGTAGCGCTTAAAGCCCACAATCTCTTCCACCGCAGCACCGGCGGGGAGCGCCAGCGCCGCCCCAAGGACAAGCAAGGCCTGGGTGAGCTTTTGAACACTCGCAGAGAGAACCATGGCGTACTTCCTCGTAGGCAAGATCGATCGCGCAAGCCGCGCAGCCTTGAAGGTAAGGGAGGGCCGGAAAAAAGGCCAGCGAGCCTTGGAGGCTCGTATACTCAAGGCTCTAGGGGCCAAGAGACACCGCCGTGCACAGCCTTAAACCGCCGTCGTTGCTTGGCGCCTGGGCCCCCATTGTCCTGACCCTGGGCCTCTTAACCTATCAGCTGCGCGTGGCTGGGGGCGGGCCTCCCCACGTGCCCATTATTTTTGGCATCGCCATCACCGCGCTCCTGGGCAGCCTGCGGGGCCACCGCTGGCACGCCATGGAAAAGGCCATGGCCCAGGCCGTGGGCAGCGCCGTGCCAGTGATGGGCATCATGCTGACCGTGGGCCTGCTCATTGGCACCTGGATCCTCTGCGGAACCGTGCCCTGGCTCACCCTCACGGCCCTGGCCCTGCTTGACCCGGCCTTCTTCCTGCCCGTGGCTTGCCTGGCCTGCGCCCTGGTCTCCCTGCTCGTGGGTACCTCCTGGGGCACGGTGGGCACCCTAGGCCTCGCCCTCCTGGGCGCGGGGGAAAGCCTGGGCATTCCCGCCGCCATGACCGCCGGGGCGGTGGTGTCCGGCGCCTGGTTTGGGGACAAGCTTTCGCCCCTGTCCGACAGCACCAACTTTTCCGCGGCCATGGTGGGCACGGACCTCTACGCCCATATCCGGAACTTGCTGCCCACCACGCTCCCGTCATTTCTGGTGGCGCTCGGCGCCTACGGCGTCCTCGGCCAAAGCACCGGCGGCGCCCTAGACGACAGCACCGTAGCGCTGCTGCGGGCGACGCTGGAATCGCATTTCGTGTTCCATCCCCTGCTCGCCTTGCCACCCACGGTCGTACTGGCGGCAGCATTTCTTCGCGTTCCCGCCCTCCCAGGCATCTTTTCTGGCGTTATCGCCGGCGCCCTGGTGGCCTGGCTGGTTCAGGACGCGACGGTGGCCACGCTGCTACGGACGCTGATGGAAGGCTATCAACCGGCCACGGGGGAACCGCTGGTGGATACGCTCCTCGCCAAGGGTGGGCTCCTGTCCATGACCTGGGTAATCCTCTTAATCTTCGTCTCCATGATTTTTGGCGGGCTCCTGGAAGCCACGGGATGCCTCGATCGCATTCTGAGCGCCGTTATCCATCGCCTGCACAGCCGCTTTCGGCTCTTTACGGCGGCCTTTCTTTCTACCCTGGGGCTTAACGTGGCGAGCAATATCTTCGTCACCCTGGCGGTGAACGGGCGGCTTTTCGCGCCCGTATTCCGGGGCGCGGGCTACAGCAGCGTGAACCTCTCCCGCACCCTTGAGGACGGAGGCACCCTATCTTCGCCACTGATTCCCTGGAACGCGGGGGGGCTCTTCGTCACCAGCACCCTTGGCGTACCAACGCTGCTCTACGCGCCCTTCGCCATCGCCAACTGGTTCGCCATGGTGCTGGATCTGCTGTACGCCGCCCTCGGCCGTTTCACGCCAAAGGCCGGCGCTGGGGAAATCGCCCAGTGGCGCCGGGACCAGAATTTGCTTTTTCATAAGGGCCAGCTGATCACCGCCGATGCCCTACCCCCGAACATCTTCGCTGCGGAGCGCACGCCATGAGCCCAAGCCTTTCCGACCCCACCGGCGGCCTAAGCACCCACGACGCGGCCTTAGACGCCCGAAACGAGACCATCAAAATTTGGATCAACGGAGACCTGGTCCCCCGGCCGGAAGCCAAGGTTTCAGTTTACGACTCGGGCTTTCTGCTCGGTGATGGGATGTGGGAGGGGCTTCGGCTCCACGGCGGCGTCTGGCCCTTTTTAGACGCCCACCTCGATCGGCTTTTCGATAGCTGCAAAGGAGTCAAGCTCGATATCGGCATGACCCGGGCGGAAGTTCGCGCCGCCCTCGATGCCACCGCTGCAGCCAACGGCATGACTGACGACGCCCACGCCCGGCTCATGGTCACCCGGGGCCCGAAGCGCCGGCCCTTTCAGCACCCTCAGCTGTCTCAGAGCGGCCCCACGGTGGTGATCATCGCGGAGCACTCTCGGCCCGCGGAGGGCCTGCAAAGCCAGGGCATTCGCCTGGCCACCGTGCCCCAGGTGCGAGGCTTGCCCCACGCCCAGGACCCCAAATTCAACTCCCACTCGAAGCTGAATTGCGTGCTGGCCTGCCTGCAAGCGGAAGCCGCAGGGGCCGATGAGGGGCTCATGCTTGATCCCCACGGCTTCGTGAACACCACCAATGCCTGTAACTTTTTCATTGTCCGGCGCGGCGAAGTCTGGACCTCCACCGGGGACTACTGCATGAACGGCATCACCCGGCGGAAGGTCCTCGAGCTATGCCGCCGCCACGGCATTGTGGCCTTTGAAAAGAACTATTCCCTTCAAGAAGCGCTTTCGGCCGACGAGGCGTTCCTCACGGGCACCTTCGGCGCCCAAACCCCCGTGCACAGCATCGACGGCATTGTTTTAGGAGACGGGGCTCCCGGGGCCGGGCCCATAACGAAGCGCATCCAGACGCTCTACCGAGCGCTGATTGAGGAAGAAGTGGCGAGGCAGAAGGGGCAGCGCTAGAAGATGGAGCGGGCAGCGGGAATCGAACCC
>AACY020562979.1_pt1 | contig 12351 bp, 12 predicted proteins | sample 267378 | NCBI WGS metagenome assembly AACY02 (sample SAMN02954345, study PRJNA13694) | marine metagenome | biome: aquatic; feature: ocean; material: water; isolation source: isolated as part of a large dataset composed predominantly from surface... | reverse complement strand
GTTTTTTTTATGAAATGCTACCAGTAATAGACTTGATGATCATAATATTATTGGTAGTAATTCTATCCCAAGCTATTTTGCCTATGCAGAAGATGATGTTGAAATAGATTCACAACTTGTTGAAGAAGCAATTAAACTCTATGATAATCCAATAATTAAGAAATATTCTGGTGGTCATTTTTTTTCTTCAGGCAGAGAAAGAAAAGTGGCTCAGGAATTCATTGATAACATTAAAAAATAATATGAATAATAAAATCCCTCCACCAATAGTAACTTTATTCTTTGGACTATGTATTTACTTTTCGAGACCGTACTTTCCTGAATTTGGTAACTCAGTACTAAACTCATTAAGTATTATTTCATTTGTGGTTGGGGTATTTGTTTTTGCATCAGCAGTACTCTCATTTAAAAAGCAAAAAACTACTGTGAATCCAATATCAATAGAAAATGCATCTTCTTTGGTTGTAAGCGGAATCTTTAAATATTCTAGAAACCCAATGTATTTAGGAATGTCATTTGTATTGCTTGGTTTGACTTTTAAATTTAACGTAATAGGCGGTCTATTGTTCACCGGTATATTTATGTTATTTATAACAGTATTTCAAATTAAACCAGAAGAAGTTGCTATGGAAAAACTTTTCGATCAAGAATGGAAAGATTACACTAAAAATGTAAGGAGATGGTTATAAAAAGAGATTTAATGAGCCTCATTCCAATTACTGCCAATTGCTGCCTCAGCAATTAAAGGAATTTTTAATTCTACAGTTTGTTCCATGGTAGCTTTCATCTTTTCCATTACACTTTCAGCATTTTCCTTAGGACACTCGAATACTAATTCATCATGAACCTGCATAATCATTTTTACATTTGGCATTTCGTTTGAAATAAGTTCATCAATATCTAGCATGGCTTTCTTAATAATATCTGCTGCCGAACCCTGAAGTGGCGCATTAATAGCAGCTCTTTCAGCAGCTTGTCTTCTTAAACCATTTGCTGCATTTATTTCGTTTAGATAAAGTCTTCTACCCATTATCGTTTCAACAAATTTATCTTCTTTAGCTTGGGCTTTAATATTATTCATATAATCTCTTACTCCTGTATATCTTGCAAAATAAGTATCAAGATATTCTTGCGCCTCGCCTCTTGGTATACCAAGCTGTCTTGTAAGCCCAAAAGCAGACATTCCATACATTAATCCAAAATTAATAGCTTTCGCACTTCTTCTTTGATCTTGAGTTACATTTTCAATCGAAACTCCAAAAACTTCAGCAGCAGTTGACGAATGAACATCAATATCATTGTTAAAAGCATTTGTTAAATTATTGTCCTCAGATAAGTGAGCCATAATGCGAAGTTCTATTTGTGAATAATCTGCTGAAATTAAAACATTGCCTTTTTCTGGAACAAAAGCCTCTCTAATCCTTCTTCCTTCAGCAGTTTTTATTGGAATATTTTGTAAGTTTGGTTCTGTTGATGAAAGTCTGCCTGTGGAAGTAACCGCTTGTTGATATGAGGTATGAATTCTTTCGGTTTTAGGATTTTCTATATTAATAAGACTATCAGTATAGGTAGATTTGAGTTTTGCCAAAGTTCTATATTGCAAAATAATCTTTGGCATTTCGTATTCTTCTGCAAGTCTTTGAAGCGTATCTTCATTGGTTGATGGTTGTCCTTTTGGTGTTTTCTTGAGAACGGGTAGTCCTAATTTTTCGTAAAGAATTTCAAGAAGTTGTTTTGGAGAATCAAGATTAAATTCTTCTCCTGAAATTTTGAATGCTTCAGAAGACAGCTTAGAAATTTTTTTGCTTAACTCTTTTGAATGACTAGCTAATTTCTCTTTATCAATTTTTGCGCCATTTTGCTCAACTCTTGAGAGAACATGGACTAATGGATATTCAATATCATGTAGCAGTTTTTCTTGAATAGGTTTCTCCTTTAACATAGGTTGCAACACATTAAAAAGCCTTAGAGTTATATCTGCATCTTCTGCAGCGTAATCTGTTGCAATATCAAGCTTAACTTTAGAAAAGGGTATTTGTTTTGATGCTGTTCCTGTTACATCGGTATATTTTGTAGTGGTGTAATTTAAATAAAAGTCAGCTAGTCTATCCATTCCATGACGGGTTGCAGTGCTGTTTATAACGTATGACATCAACATTGTGTCTGCTAAAAATTTTGTTATAGCAATTCCATGTCTAGCTAAAATAGGTATATCAAATTTCAAATTCTGTCCTATAGCCTTCTCTTGATTTTTTTCAATCGCAGGGCCTAGTGTTTTTACTACATAATCCATGCTTAGCTGTTTAGGACAATCCTCATAGCTATGGCCTATTGGAATATAACAACCCTCGTTTTCAGCTACAGAAAGAGATATTCCAATAAGATTAGCAGATACTATGTGCACTGAATCTGTTTCTGTATCAATAGCAAAAGCTTTGGACTTATTAATTTTTGAGATCCATTTTTTTAAATCGCTCTCAGTTATAACAGTTTCATACTTTGCATCTTTTTTTGGAGCTTCTTGTTTATCTTTGTTTGCTGCTGAAAATTCAAGTTCTGCAAATATTCTATCAAGCTCATCATCATTAGGATTAAATTTAAGCATGTCATCAAAACTAAATCCTAAATTTACATCTTCTTTCAAAGAAACTAACTCGACATTCCTATCGAGATCATTAAGGCTATTTCTTAAATTTTCTCCAACTACCCCTTTTATTGCATCTGCATTTTCTTTGATTGCTTCTAAATCACCATACTCAATTAGCCATTTAGCTGCAGTTTTTTGACCCACTTTAGGCACGCCCGGTATGTTGTCAGACGTATCTCCGACTAAAGCCAGCATATCCCGAATTTGGGTTGGTTTTACTCCAAACTTTTCAAAAACTTTTGCTTCATCAAAAATTTCATTCTTCATGGTGTTCATTAAAGTGGTATCAGGGTCTTCAACTAGTTGCATCAAGTCTTTATCTAAAGAGGACACAACACACTTAAATTTTGCATCTTTTGCCATCCTAGTAATAGTTGCTATTACATCATCAGCCTCAACACCCTCAATTTCTATCAAAGGAAAGCCTATTGCTTTACATATATCTTTCACTGGCTTTAATTGCTCCCTCAGGTCATCAGGCATGGGAGGGCGATTAGCTTTATATTCTGAATAGATCTCATTTCTAAAGGTTTTTCCTTTAGCATCAAAAACAACGACAATAGGAGATTCCTCACTCTCCTTCTTAAGATTCATAAGCATGTTTGTAACCCCTTTCACAGCACCAGTAGGCTGTCCAGAGGAAGTGCTCAGTGGAGGCATAGCATGATAGGCTCGATATAGGTAAGAAGAGCCGTCTATTACAAAAATTCTATTTTTCATGTTTGTTTTTTATATAATGTATTATGACTCCTGTTTTTCTATAATGGAAAAATTAAATAAAAATGTTCACAAAAATTTTAACTCTAATACAAAATATTTTTAACAATCGATTTGAAGAGGCTGTAGCTATTTCATCAATTTTAATAATTGTTATTGCCATAGCTATGGATCGAATAATGTTCCTTCAGGCTTGTCCTTTATGCATTTTAACAAGATATGTTTTTGTTCTTATAGCAATAAGTGCATTCATTGGAATTTTGGATAAAAAAAATATTATAGGAAGATTATTGATAGCAATTTCTTCGATTCTTGGAATATTAGTAACTTTAAGACAAATATATATTCAAAACATGTCAGCAGATGAGGTTGCTCAGCTGAGTGGATGCAGTATGCCATTTCATGCTCAGGTTGATTATTTTGGAATTATTAACGCTGTCACAAGAACCCTTGCAGGAGGTCCAAGTTGCGCAGAAGATGGCTGGAGATTTATATTTAACTTTGCTGAATGGGGTCTTTTATTTTTTGCCATTTACCTAATTGCTTCATTGTTGAAATTAATAAAAAATTAAAAAAATTAGTTATTTTGTAGCAAAACTACACAATAAATGACAAAAAAACCCCTTTAAAACGTAATTTATAAACTAAATTGACTTTTATAGTTTAATAATCTTTACTGTACTACATATTAATTCAGATAGTTACTAACATACATAATATTATAGGTACATAATTATCTCCTCTACATATATAATTATTCCCCCCAAGTACCTATAATATTTGTTAGTAATCATGGATAACAATACCCAAACAACTTCTGCGCTTGAACTTCCAACTGAGGTGCTTATAGATATTGCAGTAGAAAACAATGAGGGTGTCATTGCCAGTAATGGGGCATTCTCAACAACAACAGGTAGTAGAACTGGGAGAAGTCCAAATGATAGATTTATTGTACGAGAGCCTGGAACTGATGATCTGATCGATTGGGGTGATATTAATAAGCCTTTTGATGAAGATAAATTTGATAGTCTTTGGAACAAGGTTGATTCATACCTTGCAGAAAAAAATAGGTATGTCTCTCACGTTCATGTTGGATCTCATGCTGATCATTACTTGCCAGTTAAAGTTGTTACTGAAACAGCTTGGCATTCTCTGTTTGCTCGTCTGATTTTTGTATGTACAGAGGATTATAACCCATCCAATAAACAAGAATGGCAAATTCTATCTGCAGCTAACTTTAAATGTAATCCTGAGTCTGATGGAACAAACTCAGAAGGCTGTGTGATTATTAATTTTGCAAAAAGAAAAGTGATACTTGCTGGAATGAAGTATGCGGGTGAAATGAAAAAATCTATGTTTTCTGTTCAAAACTTTTTATTACCAGAAAAAAATGTGCTGCCCATGCATTGTTCAGCAAATATGAATTCCAATGGAGATGTTGCGTTATTTTTTGGTTTATCAGGAACGGGAAAAACAACATTATCAGCTGATCCTAAATGCTCTTTGATAGGTGATGATGAGCATGGTTGGAGCGAAGGGTCAGTATTTAATTTTGAGGGTGGTTGTTATGCAAAAACCATAGATCTCTCAGAAGAAAATGAACCTGTAATTTTTAAAGCAATCAAACACGGCAGTGTTATTGAAAATGTATATTTAGATAATAAAGGCAATCCTGACTATTCAAATACATCCCTTTCTGAAAATGGCAGATGTTGTTATCCAAGGTCTCATATTGAGGCTGCTGTTCCAGAAAATGCAGCCGGAGAACCCAAAACGATCATTTTTCTTACATGTGATCTTACAGGTCTGATACCACCTGTATCTATACTATCCAAAGAAGCCGCTGCATATCATTTCTTAAGTGGGTACACTGCAAAAGTAGGCTCAACCGAAGTTGGCTCAAGCTCTGATATTGAATCTACCTTCTCTACTTGCTTTGGAGCACCATTTTTTCCAAGACCAGCAAATGAATATGCAGAGCTCCTAATTAAGCGAATTGAATCTTTCGGATCTAAAGTATTTTTAGTCAACACAGGATGGACTGGAGGTCCATATGGTGTTGGTTCAAGATTTAAAATTCCAACAACAAGAAGAATAGTTAATGCCATCCAAGACGGCGAACTTAATGATGTTGAAACTGAATTGGTACCCGGCTTAAATCTAAGCATTCCCCTTAGTATCGAAGGAGTAGATTCAAAGCTGTTGAATCCAATTAATACTTGGGAAGATAAAGAAGAATATAAAAAATATCTAAATGAATTGGTTGAAAAATTTCAAGATAACTTTAAAAGGTTTAATGCTAAACCAGAAATAATTGCAGCTGGTCCTGGATTTGATGGCTAATGACTCGTTTACAAGCGTTCTTGTAACATTAAAAGAAAAAGAGTTCTTTAAGAATTTAGTTATTAAAAGAGGCATTGAGAAAGAATTTTTTAGAGTAGATAAAAACGGAAATATTTCAAATAATTCTCACCCACCTTCTCTAGGGTCAGCATTAACAAATAAATTTATTACTACTGATTTTGCAGAATCTCAATTAGAGCTTGTCACTCCTGTTTTTGAAAACATAAATGATCTAAATAACTTTTTATATTCTTTGCACGTTTTTGTTGCAAAGAATATTCCTTCAAATGAATTGCTTTGGCCTTTCTCAATGCCGCCTAAAATTAAAAATGAGGATGACATTAATCTTGGTTATTATCATCATAGCAATATTGGTCTTCTTAAACATGTTTACAGAAAAGGATTGAAGGTACGTTATGGTGCAACAATGCAATGTGTTTCAGGCATGCACTATAACTTTTCTATTGAAAAAAACTCTTTATCAAAATTTACTAATTCCAATGAGCAAGAAGTTATTGACGAAGCATATTTAGGATTAATAAGAAATTTTAAAAGATTGTACTGGTTTGTTTTGCTTATGTATGGGCAGACAAACGTTGTTGATAATTCTTTTATTAAAAATAGAGAACACAATCTAAATAAATTTAACTCCGAAGATATGTATCTCCAGGATGCTACTTCACTAAGGATGAGTGAGATTGGCTATCAAAGTAAGGCACAAAAAAACTTAGATATTAAATATAATTCCTTGAGCAGTTTTCTTAGAGAAATTAAAAAAGCTATAACGATACCCTTTGAAGAATTTTCTAGTAAAGGTTTAAAAGATTCTTTAGGAGACTATCAACAAATTTCAGATGGAATCATTCAAATTGAAAATGAATATTATGACTCTATTCGACCTAAACGTTCCTCCTACAATAATCTTAGGCCGTTTGATCTGCTCAACAATTATGGTATTGAGTATTTAGAAATAAGGGGCATAGATATCTCTCCAAATGTAATCACAGGAATGTCTGAGCATCACATTAGATTTATTGATTTATTCTTAATTTACTGCCTTGTCAGCCCTAGCGACAAAATTGATGCAAATGAAAAAAAGACTATAGATAAAAATGAACATAAGGCTATATATCAGGGAAGAAATGAAAGTACCAAAATTTCTTATAAAGGTTTGAGTATGCAAATACATGAAGCAAAAAATCTTTTAATTGATGATCTGAGGCTTTTAGCCGAACTGTTTGAAGATTCAGATAAATATTTTGAATCAATCGAATATATATTAGGTGAGTCTAAAGGAAAGCTGCCAGAAAATAGCTTTCATGAAACAGGTTTAGCTAAAGCAAAGCTCAATACCGATATTCTTAGGTCCGATCATACTCAAAATATTAATAGTATAAAAGCCGAAGCAGAGTTATCATTAGAAAAACTTAACAATATTCCAGAAAACTCAAAAGAGGAAATGGCTGCATTTGTTAAGAACTATAATTCAAATCTATAGGGGGAAAATATGAAAGCTTTGCAGTGCGTTGAGCTAGGCATGCCAGATAAATTACAAGTTAATGAGGTGCCTGATCCAGAATTGCTTAAAGGCCATGTTCTTATTGAAAACAAAGCATGCAGTATTAATTTCCCTGATGTCTTGATGATACAAGGGTTATATCAATTTCAACCAGAGCTACCCTTTATTCCTGGTGGAGAATCTGCAGGAATAGTTTCTGCCATTGGCGAGGGTGTTGAAGGAATTAATATTGGAGACCGAGTTTTTGCAATGACCGGATTGGGTGCATTTGCAGAAAAAATACTTGCTCCACAGCATGCTGTTGTAAAGATCCCTGAATCGATGGATTTTGAGACTGCTGCAGCACTTCCTATGACCTACGGAACATCATTATATGCTCTTAAACAAAGAGCTGAATTAAAGAAAGGGGAAACTCTTTTGGTGCTTGGTGCTGCTGGTGGTGTTGGGCTTGCTACCGTTGAGCTTGGAAAAGCAATGGGAGCTAAAGTTATAGCTGCTGCCTCTACTCAAGAAAAAATAGATTTATGTCTTGAGCATGGCGCTGACGAAGCTTTTGTTTACCCAACAGGGAATCTCGATAAAGTTCAGCAAAAAGAGCTCTCTTCAAAAATTAAAGGATTAACTGGAGGCGCTGGTGCAAATGTTGTATATGATCCTGTGGGTGATGCGTATTCTGAGCCTTGTATTAGGGCAACTGCTTGGGATGGCAGATATCTAGTTATAGGATTTGCAGCAGGTCAAATTCCTAAAATTCCTATAAATCTAGCCCTATTAAAAGGAATGAAAATTGTTGGTGTTTTTTGGGGTGCATGGGTCGGTATGTTTCCAGAAGAAAATAAGAAAAATTTTGAGGAACTGTTTAAGTTGCATTCTGAAGGAAAGATTAATCCTGAAGTATCTGACTCCTTCTCATTAGATGATGGTGCCAAAGCTATAGCTCACTTAAAAGACAGAAAAGCTAAAGGCAAGGTGATAATTCAAATTTAATGTTTAGATTATGCTATATTAACTAAAACAATATTGTTAAGGGAGAAAAATGTCATATTCATATAAAGTAGGAAATAATGGTCCAACACTCGAGGTTGATGACGCGGTAAAAATATCTCACGATAGTTTCTCAAAAGGTGGGATGTTCTCAGATGACGAATGGAAGGTCCACTATACTGCGCCTGGTCAAAGTGGAGTTGCCACAATTAACAAGCGAACCAGCTCAGTAACTACAGGAGCCTATAGCATAAAAGTAAATTGGTAATTTAATGAGGGAGAAATAAGATGGCAAGTTTTTTTTATATGATAGGTTATTGGATATCTTTTATTCTTGGTTCGATTTCAGTACTCTGCGCATTAATATTTGTTTTAGGGTTAGCTATGGCTCCCAAATCAGATAAAAGATTTAAAACAGGATATAAAAATAATGCAGAGGATAAAACTAGTGGATGCGCTGGAGTGGCATTTGTAATAGGAATAATATGCGCTGTCTTATCTTTCTTTATAAATTATGATGCTTTTTGGGGTATTTTTTTTCCGGCATAGTTTTCTAATAAGCCTTTTGGTTAAATAAGGTGGTCTGTTCAGCTTCATAATTCCATAAAATTCTTTACAAACATGCTTGGTATAGATAGTAAATTACTAATTAAAAGTTTTTATGAATTTTTCTTAATTATCTCTTCTTGAAGTTTCTTTGCTTCATCATCTATCATTTTTTCGTCATAGCTCGTGACAGCTTTGAAAAAAGCTTTTTCACTCGGAGTATCTTTTCTTAATAGTGTTGCTCCTGCGATAGAACTTTTTTCAAGATAAGAGTCATCTAATGCATCAGTTAAAATCTCACATACAACTTGTATAGTAAATTCAGACTCAATTCCAAGAAACTTTTTTGGCCTTAATATGCTTACAAAATAAAACTTTTCTTCGTCTATATAAACTCCATATTTGAAATCCTTGTGAAAACAAACATAGTTTTCTAATTGATATTTAGGGCTATTTTTTACAGCAAACTTAGTAAAAGATTTTTTTACTTTTACGAACCAAGCTGCAACAGTTTTTGAAGCTTCTACTACATCAATAGCGTCCGGTATTGATAATAGAAATTCCTTTTTTTCTTCCAAAACGCTTTTTGTTTTTGATAGTGACTTGGTGTCTTCTTTGTCTCTTGTTATGTCATTCATTCTTTTAAAATAAATATTCCAATATAAATATAATAATACAAAAAAATGAATGTGGCTTAATTTTCTATTTGCTGGTTACAGACTGATAGGTCAATGAAAGCCTTGAAATATCAAAAGGTGGTCTAAAAATTCCAGCAAATTCGCCATTAGGATTTAATAAAATAATATTATTTACATGGTTGTCTAAATGTGAGTGATCCATATTGTTATCGCTTGGCATAATATTATTTACAGATAATTGAGTTGCTAAGCTCAACAACATAGGTCTTGAATTCACAACTCCTACAAAATCTTGATCAAAACCTTTTGCATATCTATCAATGTCATTTGGTGAATCTCTTTCTGGGTCTATTGAGACTAGCACCCACTGCTTATCCTCTAATGGATACTCTTTTTCTCTAAGAATTTTTACTAATTTTGACATTTGATACATTGTCGTTGGGCATTCGTCAGGACATCGGGTAAATCCAAAATACATTAGCGTCCATTTTCCTTTAAGATTTGCTTTATTGAACTCTGCTCCATCTGCAGTAAAGAAAGTAAAATCTGAAATTTCTTTTGGCTTTTCATATAAAAAAAGTCCATTTATTAAAAGCTCATTTGAGCTAAGAACTCTTGGTGTTGTTAATTTATTTATAAATAGGGCTAAAACTATAAAAATGAAAATTACTATTAAAAGTACATTTTTTCTAACCGTCATGATTAAACAATTATGTAATGGTCTGCTAATAATGCCAAGAAAATTAGAAAAATATAATAAATAGAAAATTGAAAAGTTTTCATAGCATCTTGATCATCATCACTATAAAAAAGATTTATAGAGTAATATAAAAATAGTGTGCCAAGCACCAAAGCAGATACTAAATAAATCACTCCTGACATTAAAACAACATAAGGCAGAACACTCACGATAAATAAAATTATCGTGTATAAAACTATTTGCAGTTTAGTAAAAGCAACTCCGTGTGTGACTGGCATCATAGGAATAGACTCTTTTGCATATTCATCTTTTCGGTAAATTGCTAGTGCCCAAAAGTGTGGAGGCGTCCAAACAAATATAATCAAAACCAATAAAAGGGCGAAGGGATCAATAGTATTTGATACAGATGACCATCCTAACAAGGGTGGCGCAGCACCCGCCAATCCACCAATAACAATATTTTGGGGTGTAGCTCTTTTTAAATAGACTGTATAAATGAATGCGTACCCGATCAAGGATCCTATTGTGAGAATCATTGTTAAGGTATTCACATAAAGATATAGAATCAAAGCACCCATTAACCCAATAACAAATGCAAATATAGAAGCATGCATTACCGATAAATTACCTTTTGGTAAAGGTCTTTGATCCGTTCTTGTCATTGAGGCATCTGCTTCCCTATCAACTACTTGATTTATGGCAGCAGCTGACGCTGCACATAAAGCAATTCCGGTAAGCGCTATAAAAAGATAAGAATATGATGAAACAGTTTGCTCGGCCAATAACATTCCAACAAAAGCACATATCAACATCATATAAACCACATTGGGTTTGCATAACTGATAGTAGCTTTTAAGAAGTGTCATTTTTTCCAAGCTAGATAATTAACCGTAAAGGTTGCTAGAAGTAGGCATGCAGCTACCAAGTTATGAGCAATAGCAACATATAAAGGCAATACATATATAACATTTATGATTCCAAGTGTTATTTGAGTAATAAGCAAAATACCAAGTGTTGATGCCAATGGTGCTGCATCAGAAAACCACAATCTAGACATTAGAATTAAAAATATAAAAGTAACGATTAATGCAGAAACTCTATGAGAATAATGTATTGCAACTCTAGCAGGATTATCTAATAATCCATAAAGATAATTTGGTCCAACCTCTTGGTTAAGATTAAATCCATTCTTGAAATCCATTTCTGGCAGATAGCTTCCTTGACAGGTTGGAAAGTCAGCACAAGCAAGTGATGCATAGTTGGTACTGGTCCACACACCTAAAAATATTTGAAAAATTAATACCGCCATTGCTACGGAAGCTATTGTCTTAAGGTGTGATATATTTATCTGATTTAAAATCTGAAAATTCCTTGATTTTATATGTATAAAATATAAAAGTGTTAAAGTGGCAAATCCTCCAAAAAGATGAATAGTTACTATTATTGGGAGAAGCTTTAAGCTTACAGTCAGATAACCAAATAAGCCTTGACAGCATATAAGCACTAATAAAAATATTGACCATCTCTGAATCGATTTACTTTTAGTGTCAAATGATAGGGCAACCAAGATTATTGCAATAAGCCCAAGAGATGCTGCAAAAATTCTGTGAACTTGTTCTGGAATTGCCTTATTAATATCATATGGAAACATGGGAAATCTGCTTTCAGCTAAAGCTATTTCGGCTTCATCGTTTGGCCAAAAAACAAAACCATAACAACCTGGCCAATCTGGACAGCCCAAGCCGGCATCTACTAGGCGAGTCCAGGCACCTAAAGCTATGACAACAAATGCCATGCATATTCCAATAAAAGATAAATTTCTTACATTATTCATTAAATTAACACCTTTAAGTCTTTTAAGATTAATTTTGGATCCGTACCCGGATCAAAGTACATAACTGCCCTACCATATGGGTCTATTACAAAAATTGGATTTTCTTCATTAAAATTTAATTTTGAATTTCTTTCTAGAACATTGAGTAACACACCATTCTTATCTTCAACAATCTCCACTCTAGGATAATCAGCTTTTATTTTATCTAAGTCTCTTTCTAATATTTTATTTGAATAAAAAATAACTCTTTTCAATTTATTAATATCTCTATTAAGAGCAACATTTAACTGTCTCATTAAATAAATTGAATCAGCGCTTTTTTCTGCATTAGTTACATAGACTGATAATACCCATTTACCATCTTCAAACTCCAATATGTCATCATTGCCCTGACCATTTTTAAATTGATTAAAATTAAAATAG
>AACY020556744.1_pt1 | contig 12356 bp, 11 predicted proteins | sample 267378 | NCBI WGS metagenome assembly AACY02 (sample SAMN02954345, study PRJNA13694) | marine metagenome | biome: aquatic; feature: ocean; material: water; isolation source: isolated as part of a large dataset composed predominantly from surface... | reverse complement strand
GGTATCGGTGCAGTCCTGCAAAGCGAGGATGAATTTACGAAGATTGTGAGCTTGATTGCCGGTGGGCCGGCTGAGCTTGACGGTCGCTTAAAACCGGCTGACCGAATTCTTGGTGTCGGCCAAGATAATGAGCCGATTCAAGACGTTGTCGGTTGGCGATTGGATGAAGTGGTTCAATTGATTCGAGGCCCCAAAGGATCACAGGTCCGACTGGAGGTGCAATCCGGTGACGATGGCCCGCACCGCGAGATCGTCCTCATTCGTGATCGCGTTCAGCTTGAAGAGCAATCAGCGAAAAAAGATGTCATTAACGTAGGACCGGATAATCGCCAGATTGGTGTGATCACCATCCCCACTTTTTATTCGGATTTCCAAGCCAAACAGGCGGGTGACCCGAATTATCGAAGCACCACTCGTGATGTGCGCCGTATTTTGGGCGAGTTGCGCGCCGAAGGCGTCGACGGTGTCATTGTTGATTTGAGAAACAATGGCGGCGGCTCACTGCAAGAGGCCTACGAGTTATTTGGACTTTTCATCCGCCGAGGTCCTGTCGTGCAGATTAAAAGTGCAGGTGGGCGCACCGATGTCCGCGGGGATCGAGATCCAGACATTGCATGGAATGGACCGATGGCCGTGCTTGTTAACCGCCTGAGTGCGTCTGCCAGTGAAATCTTCGCAGGCGCTGTTCAAGACTATGGCCGGGGACTTGTGATTGGCTCTCAGACCTTCGGTAAGGGGACTGTGCAGGCGCTGCTCCCTGTCAATGACGGTCAACTGAAGCTCACCATCGCGAAGTTTTATCGGATTTCGGGACAATCAACACAGCATCAGGGCGTGATTCCTGACATCACCTTCCCATCTGCCTTTGATCCAGATGAAATCGGAGAGAGCGCACTCGATACGGCACTGCCCTGGGATCAGATTCGTTCCCTGAGATATCTACCCATGGACACTCCGCAGGCACGATTAGCCACACTGATTGACCGGCATCAAACACGCATTGCAACCGATCCGGGTTTTAAGGCACTTCTCGAGCGGACACAGCAGGCGCGGCGGCTGTCATCGTCAAACGAAATTTCACTCAATTTAGAAACGCGACGCAATGAACGCGCTTCCAATAATGAGGCTGCACTTGAGATTGAAAACACACGACGCGCAGCGTTGGGTCTCGAGCGTCTTGAGTCCTTCGCCGACCTCGAAACCGAACAGGCCGAGGATGACCAACCGATCACAGAGGACGCAAGCTTGATGGAGTCAGCCCGCATTCTTGCAGACGAGATTTTGCTTAACCCGGGTCTCGCGGTCCGATAGGCGGCACCATCGACAGGGGTGTCACGTTGCTGCCCTTGGCGTCCCGAATGCGCGCTGTGCCGAAGTCTTCGACCTCATCAATGCGAATCACGGCATGCATTGGCACATAACTTCGCTTGACCCCTTGGAACTCGTTTTTGAGCTTTTCTTCGGCGGGGTCGACCAATAAACCGCTGCGTTCACCAAAAACAAACTCTTCGACTTCAATAAACCCGTACAGATCACTTGAATAAATCTGTTTGGCGAAGAGCTCATAGACTTTGTCTTGGCTCACAAACTGGACACGGAAAACGGGATCTGCAGACTTGGTCATGGTGTTCCTCTAAGACAGGCGCGACAGTCTGGCGATGTTTCAAGAGTGCGTCAAGAACACCCGTGCAATTTCAAGCACTTCGGACTATACTCGCGCGCCCACGACAAAGGAGATGGGATGACTGAAAAACTCTTCATCAAGACACACGGTTGTCAGATGAATGAATACGACTCTGATCGCATGGCCGATGTATTGCGCAACAGCCATCAATTGGATACGACCACGTCGCCTGAAGACGCAGACGTCATCTTAGTGAACACCTGTTCGATCCGCGAAAAAGCACAAGAAAAAGTTTTCTCAGAACTTGGCCGCTACCGGGCGCTGAAGGCACAAAACCCGAACCTCATCATTGGTGTTGGCGGCTGTGTGGCCTCGCAAGAGGGCGAGGCCATTCGCACGCGCGCACCCTTTGTCGACTTGGTATTTGGGCCGCAAACCCTGCACCGCTTGCCCGAAATGCTTGAAGCGCGGCGTCGCGATGGAAAAGCACAGGTTGACATCAGTTTTCCTGAAATCGAAAAATTCGACCGACTCCCCGAGCCAAAGCTTGAAGGACCGAGTGCATACGTCAGCATCATGGAGGGATGCAGTAAGTACTGCACCTTCTGTGTTGTCCCTTACACCCGCGGTGAAGAGATCAGTCGACCACTGACGGATGTGTTGAACGAAGTCCTCGCTAATGTCGAGCAAGGTGCGCGGGAGATCCATCTGCTTGGGCAGAACGTCAACGCCTATCGAGGCGAGACCGATGATGGTGATACCGCAGACTTGGCCGATCTGATTCGGGTCATTGCCGAAATCGACGAAGTTGAACGCATCCGTTTCACGACCAGCCATCCCGTGGAATTCTCAGATGCGCTGATTGAATGCTATGGCGATGTGCCAAAGCTCGTCAGCCATCTGCATCTCCCCGTTCAATCAGGCTCCGACCGTATTTTGGCCGCCATGAAACGTGGCCATACAGCACTTGAATACAAAGCGAAGATCCGCAAGATCCAGGCACTACGCCCAGATATCAGTCTGTCATCGGATTTCATTGTTGGCTTCCCGGGTGAGACCGATCAGGACTTCGAAAAAACCATGGATCTCATCGAATCAATCGGCTTTGACGTGAGTTTTTCATTCATCTATTCAGCACGGCCGGGGACGCCTGCCACTGATCTGCCAGACGGTGTTGCAATGGAGACTAAAAAAGCACGGTTGGCAGCGCTTCAAGCGCGCATTGGCCAACGGGCCAGTGAAATCAGTGCAGCGATGGTCGGTACACGGCAGTCAGTGCTGGTCACCGGCCCCTCCAAGAAGGATCCAGGGGAGTTGTCAGGACGCACTGAAAACAACCGGGTTGTAAATTTCAGATCTGACCGTAGTGATCTGGAAGGTCGATTTGTGGAGTGTGAGATCATCGAAGCCTATCCAAATTCCCTACGCGGTCAACTGACCGAAAAGGCTCCCTGGTAGTGGACGTCCGCCAGTGCATTCTGGAGCCCAATGATGCGCGTCGCTTAGCCGCTCTCTGTGGTCACCAAGATGCGCACCTCAAGCTGATCGAACAACGCCTGCCAGTCACCATCCGAAATCGTGGCAATCAGTTTGAAATCGAAGGCCAAGCTGAGGCGACTCGAGCGTGTGTACGGCTTCTCGATCAATTATATCGGGAAACCCGTGACCATGAGCTCTCAGACGATGCGGTCCATTTGCACCTACAGCAAGCCTCTGCATTTGAGACCACAGACTCAAGTGCACTTGTGATCCAAACACCGAAATTAAAGATCAAAGCCCGTGGTAAAAACCAACTCGGGTATATCCATGCAGTGCAGAGCCATGATGTGAATTTTGGCATTGGTCCAGCGGGTACCGGAAAAACGTGGCTTGCAGTGGCCTGCGCGGTCGATGCTTTACGTCGCGACCAGGTTGAACGCATTGTCTTGGTCCGCCCAGCGGTTGAGGCTGGCGAGCGGCTTGGTTTTTTGCCGGGTGATTTAGCCCAGAAAATTGATCCGTATTTGCGCCCACTGTACGACGCACTCTATGAGATGCTTGGTTTTGACAAAGTGACAAAGCTTCTTGAGCGTCAAGTCATTGAAATCGCACCACTGGCCTACATGCGCGGACGGACCTTGAATCACAGTTTCATTATTCTGGATGAGAGCCAAAACACCACACGTGAACAAATGAAGATGTTTTTGACCCGACTCGGCTTTGGCTCGACTGCGGTGATTACAGGAGATCCAAGCCAGATCGATTTACCCCGCAAATCGGATTCAGGGTTAACCCACGCAGTGCGTGTCCTTGAGTCCGTCGAAGGCATCTCAATGACACATTTCAATTACAAGGATGTGGTACGACACCCCTTGGTTGGACGTATTGTTGACGCCTACGATCAAGCCTCCGATGACCATTGACTTCGAGGACGCCACAGGTCGCTGCCCTGTCACCGACCAACAGGTGTCTCATTGGGTTCGCTGCACACTGATTGCTACCTTAGGTCACTCGGAATGCACCCTGGCGATTCGGGTCGTCGATGCCGAAGAAGGGCTCGCCCTCAACCATCAGTTTCGGGGTAAGGACACCCCGACCAATGTACTCTCCTTTCCCGCCGATGTGGCCATTCCAGACGGCCCTCAACTGCTTGGAGACATTGCCCTTTGCTATCCAGTGATTGAGCAGGAGGCGCATATGCAAAAAAAAGCCATCGACGCGCATCTTGCACATCTGATTGTCCATGGCATTCTGCATCTGCTTGGGCGAGATCACGTCTGTGAGATCGATGCCTCTAACATGGAGGCAGAAGAAATCGGCATCTTGAATGAACTGGGCTATGCTAACCCCTACTTAAGCGAGGACGAACACCGCACATGAACGAAGGACGAAGTCCCGAGAACCAGGAATCTCGATCCTGGTTCGATCGTTTAGCCAGCGTACTCTCCGGTGAGGCAGAAAATAAATCGGAGTTAGTCAGTGAGCTCCGTGATGCGAAGGCTCGCGGTCTTTTCAATCAGGAGACGCTCGCGATTATGGAGGGCGCACTGGTTGTTTCTGACATGCAAGTGCGTGAGGTGATGATCCCGCGGACCCAGATGATTGCCATCCGAGTGGATGAAAAACCGGAGGCATTCTTACCACGCGTGATTGACTCAGCCCACTCACGCTTTCCGATCCTTGGCGAACAAGCCAATGAAGTGGTTGGAATATTACTCGCCAAAGACCTGCTTCCCTTTCTCCTCAGCGCCGATTTAGAGCGCTTCGACATTAAAGAAGTTGCGCGGCCCGTACGTCGAGTTCCAGAAAGCAAACGTCTCGACCAACTGCTGAAGGAATTCCGCGACAATCGCGCACACATGGCGGTGGTAATCGATGAATACGGGGATGTCGCAGGTCTTGTGACCATCGAGGACGTACTCGAACAAATCGTCGGCGAAATCGAAGACGAACATGATCAAGAAGAGGATCTCAGCATCCGTCATCAAGCCAATGGCGCCAGTCTCGTCAAGGCCATGACCGAAATCGACGATTTCAATGAAGCCTTCGGAACCGAGTTTGCAGACGACGAGTTCGATACCATCGGTGGCCTTGTTACACACAACTTTGGCCACCTCCCCTCACGTGGAGAGCGCACTACAATCGGCCACTTGGATTTTGTTGTCTTAAACGCTGACAACCGACGCATCCGTCTCATTGAAGTGCGCCCCCATGGATCTGGCACGACTGCGTAACTCAGTCATCGCGCTGGCAGCAGGGGCCATTGGCACGCTGGGCTTTGCGCCCTTCGAACTCTGGTGGTGTGCTCTCATCAGTCTCGCTGGTTGGATCTGGTGTACCCAACGAACACCCGGTTTCTCCACCGGATTCTGGTATGGGCTCGGATTATTCTCAACTGGGGTGTCCTGGGTTTCAGTCTCAATGATCGACCACGGTGGTGCCTCAGTTGTGTTGGCAACACTCATGACCGGGATCTTCGCGGCAGGACTTGCCATTTTCCCCGGGCTGGCCTCACTCGGTTTTGCGATGTGGCGTCGCCGCTGGCCGACGCCGGCACGGGAGGTGATCTTACTCACGGCTCTCTGGGTCACGCTCGAGGCGTTTCGATCATGGTTCCTCACTGGATTTCCATGGTTGTTGATGGGATATGTGGCGCTGGATTCGCCCTTTGAGGGATACCTGTCTTGGGTCGGCACCTATGGAGTGACTGCATTATTAACGCTGACTGCTGGATTTCTATGCGTCAGCGTATTGACTCGGCGTCTGCAATGGCTCCTCGTCCCGGCTTTCATCATCAGTTGTGGGCTGTTTCTCAATACCCGGTTCGCCCCCGACACAGAGGGCGCGGCAGTCAATGTCGCACTCTGGCAACCGGTCATCGAACAATCCAAGAAATGGAAACCCGAACACCGGGCATCCTGGATCGCCTTACACCTCGACGAGGGATTGCCACAGGAGGCGTCGCTGATCGTGTGGCCAGAGACAGCGCTTCCGATGACTGAAGACACCGCGCGTGATGCATTGGGGCCACTTGATGATGATCTACGTGCACGTAATGCCACGCTGGTCTCTGGCGTACTTGGACAACATCGTGGACGCTACACCAACCGATTAATGACGCTGGGAACAGGCGCGGGGACCTATGACAAAACACGCCTTGTGCCTTTTGGCGAATATGTGCCACTGGAATCAGTTCTCCGCGGTCTCATTGCATTTTTTGATTTACCCATGTCAGCGATTGTTCCGGGCATTGTGCAAGATACGCTGATACATGGGTCATTAAAGATGGCGCCACTGATTTGCTATGAAATTGCCTATGCCGGTATTGCACGCCAACAGAGCCGCAACGCCAATGCCATACTCACTGTATCCAACGACACCTGGTTCGGTCACTCGATTGGACCGAATCAGCATCAGGAAATCGCGCAAATCCGAGCGCGTGAGCTTGCCAAGCCGGTTATTCGGGCAACCAACGATGGACTGAGCACCCTGATCAATGCCAGGGGTGACATCACACATCAGTTGCCGCGCTTTGAGCGAGGCGTACTCATGGGTACGGTCACACCCTCTGAGACGGTCACACCCTATAGCCGCGCAGGCGAGGCACCGGTCATCCTGTTGCTGGTGATATTGCTGACACTCAGTCGTCGCAATGAAGCCATCATGCCCAGGCTCTGAATCGGTCTTTTTCAAGACCATGCCTTACAGTTCCATGCCTGAAACGCTATGCTCTCACCTTTTGATTCAAGGACATCCGAGAGCTCATGGAGCGCGACTACAAACCTGAGGTGATTGAGCCTGCTATTCAGGCTGCCTGGGACGATCAGCAGATTTACAAAACCACTGAAGATCCGAGCCGACCCAAATTCTACTGTCTGTGCATGTTTCCATATCCATCTGGCAAATTGCACATGGGTCATGTCCGCAATTACACCATCGGAGATGTCATCAGCCGATACATGACCATGCAGGGGTATAACGTGCTCCAACCGATGGGCTGGGATGCCTTTGGTATGCCGGCTGAAAATGCAGCAATTAAACACGAACTGCCTCCTGCGCAATGGACCTACGACAACATCGATCACATGCGCAGCCAACTGAAACGCTTGGGATTTGGCTACGACTGGGATCGCGAACTGGCAACCTGCCAGCCTGACTATTATCGGTGGGAACAATGGCTCTTCACACGGATGATTGAGAAAGGCCTGGCCTACCGAAAAAAAGCACGCGTGAATTGGGATCCAGTGGATCAGACGGTGCTTGCAAACGAGCAGGTAATTGAAGGCCGTGGATGGCGCTCAGGCGCGCTCGTTGAGCAGCGCGAGATCGATCAATGGTTTATTAGGATCACCGACTATGCCGATGAACTGCTCGATGATCTTGAGCACGTGGACTGGCCCGAACAGGTCAAGACCATGCAGCGCAATTGGATCGGTCGCAGTCAGGGTCTGGAATTCAGTTTTGAGCGCCCAGGCGATGCACCGCGTCTCGAGGTCTACACCACGCGGCCTGACACCATTATGGGAATTACCTATGTGGCTGTAGCCGCGCAGCACCCGATTGCACTGGAGGCGGCCGAGTCAAATCCGGAGATCGCAGCATTTATTGAATCGTGCAGCCAGATGTCCGTGGCCGAGGCCGATCTCGCGACTGCCGAGAAACGCGGTATGGATACCGGTCAAACGGTGATTCATCCCTTCACTGGGAAACCGTTACCAATTTGGATCGCGAACTTTGTCTTGATGGACTATGGATCTGGCGCCGTCATGGCTGTGCCCGCCCACGATCAGCGCGATTATGAATTTGCCAAAGCCTATGGCTTACCGATTCAGCCAGTCATCAAACCCGTTGGCGATGATCCGAGTTATGACTTAAGCCAAGCTGCGTGGTGCGAGAAAACAGGCATTACCGTCAATTCTGGCGAATTTGACGGCCTGAATTTTGAACAGGCGTTCCAAGCAGTCGCTCAAGCGATCGAGGCTCAAGGGATTGGTCGCGTGACCACGAACTATCGATTACGCGACTGGGGTGTTGGACGCCAACGTTACTGGGGATGTCCTATCCCTGTCATCCATACCGACGAAGGTCTCAAACCTTTGGCTGACGGTGATCTCCCTGTGGTGCTACCAGAGGATGTTGTGGTCGATGGCTCGGGTAGCCCACTGGGCCAACGCATGGACTTTGTTGAAACCATTGATCCATCAACCGGGCGGCCTGCGCGTCGGGAGACGGACACCTTTGACACCTTCATGGAGTCGAGCTGGTACTACGCACGATTTGCCAGCGCATATTCAAACGATGCGATGCTGGATGCGCATGCGAACTATTGGTTGCCGGTAGACCTTTACATCGGTGGGATTGAGCATGCGATTTTGCACCTCCTGTATGCACGCTTTTTCCATAAAGTACTGCGTGATCTTGATTTAGTGACCAGTGATGAGCCCTTTAAGAAATTGCTGACTCAAGGCATGGTTTTAAAAGACGGCTCCAAAATGTCCAAATCAAAGGGCAACACGGTCGATCCACAGGAACTGATTGATCGTTATGGCGCCGATACCGTACGTCTCTTTACCATGTTTGCCGCACCCCCTGAACTGTCTCTTGAGTGGTCCGATGATGGTGTTGCCGGTGCACATCGTTTTCTTAAACGCATCCATGCACTCGTCCAGGCGCATGCACAGACCGGTCAGCACAGTCTTCAAGGTAATGTGGATGTGGATGGCTTGGATGAAAGCAGTCGCGACCTGTATCGCAAGCTGCATGAAACCATCGCCAAAGTGTCTGATGATCTCGGGCGTCGGTATCATTTCAACACGGCGATTGCGGCGGTGATGGAATTGACCAATCAGGCAGCAAAATTTGAGGCGACCAGCGCCGAGGCACAGCGTGTGTACTCGGAAGTCATCGAGGCCATTGTCCTACTGCTGTCGCCGATTACACCGCATCTGTGTGAATCACTGTGGGAGGCCTTAGGCCACTCCGAGAGCCTGGTCAAAGTCAGTTGGCCCACGGTCAATGAAGCGGCCTTGGTTCGCAATGCGCTGACGCTTGTGGTGCAGGTCAACGGTAAATTGAGAAGCCGCATTGAAGTCGCCGCTGATGCCGGTCAAGATGAGATCTTGGCTGTGGCACGCGCCGATGAACAAGTCGCCAAGTTCTTAGAGGGCATGATTGAAAAGAAGGCGATTGTGGTTCCACAAAAATTAGTCAATCTGGTGGTGATTCCCGCATGATACATCGACGTACTTTTTTATTGTCGCTCGTTGCTTTGCCAATGGCTGGCTGTGGTTTTTCGTTGAGGGGTGTGGGTGAACCGCGCGGCAGTCTGCCTGAGGTCATTCGGATTCAAACCGCCGATCCATTTGCCCCCTTTATCCGAGACGTGACGCGCCAATTAAAGGATCAAGGCACTCAAGTGGTTGAATCGGGTAGTGCCACGATCCTAAATCTGTCATTACCGACCACCACCGAGCGCGAACTTGGCCCGTTGGATACGAATCGTGACCAAATGGAGCTCACGATGGAAGTGACCTACACGCTCACAGGTCCAGATCTTGTTGAGATTATTCCGATCACGACAGTGCGCGCCTCTGTGATTTATGTCGACAGTGGCGTTGACAATTCCGCGGAAGATCAGCGCATCAATCAACTGAAGCGCAGCCTCACCGACGACCTCTTGCGGCAGATCGTTCCTTCGATTCGGGTCCGCTATGAGCAAGCCTTGAAGCAAGCTGCATCGTCCGGGAACGAATGATCCATGGCTTTAAAAGCCAGTGAATTCAACCTCAGCGCCTGGGAGGCCTCGCTCTGGCCTGTTACAGGATTATTTGGTGATGAAGCCTTTTACCTGACCCGTCTCAGTGACACCTGGAGACACCATGGGCGCCAACATGGATTCAGTGAGCGCCTGGTACTCGATCAGACCGACAGCGACGTTGCGGCACGTCTGAGTTCTGAACTCGATGCGTTGTCGCTTTTTTCCGATCAGACACTGGTCGAATTGAGACTCGCACGGCCTACACTCGATTCAGCGCTCCGAGAGTCGCTGCTCAGATGGGTCAGCTCACCTGTCAGTGACAAGCGGCTTCTGGTGACTGGCCCAAAACCGGGCAAAGGCGAACTGAAATCCGAGTGGTATCAGGCGCTGACCAAACACAATCATCTCATTGAAGCCACAACAGTCCCCGGCTACCAATTTGCAGCCTGGCTTAATAGCGAACTGCAACAACACAACCTTCAACTCGATGAGGATGCCTCCCAGGCTGTACTTCAACACACTGAGGGCAATATGCTGGCTGCTGGACAGGTGATTGAACGGCTGAAGTTAGTTCAGCCAGATCTCTTGGCTGGCGACGTCATCGCGCTTGAACAGGTGATTGAAATACTGACTCAAAGCGCTCGATACACGGTCTATGATCTGATTGATTGTGCGCTCAAAGCAGACCTTAACGGTTTAAACCGAATTGCCGACTTGCTTCGTGCTGAAGGTGTCGATGCCATGTCGACCCTGTTTGCCGTCCATCGAGAGCTCGATATTCTGTTGCAGATCCGCTATCGCATGGACCAAGGCGAAGCGGCCAATCAGGCCATAGGTGCCCTTCGAGTCTGGCGATCCCGAGAGGGTCTCATTCGGGGTGTGGTCAATCGATTGAGTCTGACAACGCTTCGCAAACTACTCACACTCTGTAACGAAACCGATCGCGCCATTAAAGGTGGCAGCCAAGAACCCGCGTGGTTCATTATCAAAGACATTCTATTTGGTTTAGCAGGCCAGCCGGTCAACCGCTAAGCAATCGATCTTTCACTGCACAAGCGAGCTCATACCCGACATCATTGGCCTGTTCTTGAATGCCGGTGCAGGCGCTCAGATCAGTCACCTCCAGGCCTTCATACCCGCAAGGGTGGATGCGTTGAAACGGCGTCAGATCCATGTCGATATTCAGTGCCACACCGTGATAGGACACACCATGACGAATTCGGAGCCCTAAACTCGAGATCTTTGCATCACCGACATAGACTCCAGGTGCGTCAGATCGTGTCTGTGCGTCCACACCGCGCTTGGCAAGCACGGCGATCACCGACGCCTCGAGTAGACTCACCAGTTGTCGGACATTCAGCCCAAATGCTTTCAATGGAATGAGCGTGTAGACCACTGCCTGGCCAGGCCCATGGTAGGTGACCTGGCCACCTCGATCGGATTGCACCACTTCAATATCACCCGGCGCCACTACGTGTTCAGCCCGACCGGCTTGTCCTTGGGTGAAGACCGATGGATGTTGTAGCGACCAAAGCTCAGCCCGATGACCACCCTTCAGTGCTTTAACCGTGCTTTGCATAGATGCATGTGTCTCTAAGTATGCGCACTCGCCAAGCACATGAATCTCAACCTCTGGCATCAGAGCACCATATGCACTGAACCCGTGGCCTTTAGGGCCTCATGCAACGCTTTCAATTGCGCTTCACTCTGAGCGGTAATCGCAAACCGAAAACTTTGATAACGACCGCTTTTACTGGCAGTGACTTTCAGTGTCTCCGGGTCATAGTCATCACAGTGACTCCGAACGATGGCCTCAAGTTCGGAGACGAACCCATCGCGCGTATCAGCGACGACCGATATCGGATAATCCGGTGCAGGAAATTGTATTTTTGGGGGATCAGATTCACTCATGCGCTAGTGATGATGAAGCAGCGCCTGATAGGCATTTTGCAGGTTCTCAAATTGAGGGCTTGGGGTTCCATCGCCAATCACACCACCTGGCTCAATCGCAACAATTGGCAACAAACCACGGGTTGAGCTGGTCACAAACATCGTCTCTGCCGCCGTCAGTTCATCGATCATCACCGGTGATTCATCAATGGCAAGACCGTGCGCTTCAGCCAGTTCCAACACCAAATGTCGCGTAATACCGGGCAAAATCGCTTCGGACAGTGGTGGCGTTCGCAACACTCCCGCCGCCAACAAAAATACATTACTCGTTGATGCCTCGGTCACCTCACCGTCTCGATGCAGTATCGCTTCGGCGGCACCATGCTGTCGTGCCTCTTCAGCCAGTAACACATTGCCCAACAAAGACACTGACTTGATGGAATTCCGATGCCACCGAATATCTGGCCTGACAATCGCTCGACTCGGAGTCAATGCCCCCGCGGTAAACGGACTGGCTGTCAGAAATACGGTTGGCTCAATCGTTGTTGGGAATACGTGTTCACGGGTTGGTGCAGCACCACGCGTCACCTGAATGTACAGCTGGCA
>AACY020534689.1_pt1 | contig 12361 bp, 16 predicted proteins | sample 267378 | NCBI WGS metagenome assembly AACY02 (sample SAMN02954345, study PRJNA13694) | marine metagenome | biome: aquatic; feature: ocean; material: water; isolation source: isolated as part of a large dataset composed predominantly from surface... | reverse complement strand
TCAACTTAAAAACTCAGGAAAGACACATGCATCACGAAAAGCTTGCCCAAATTGCGCACAAAATCATGGCCAATGGACGTGGCATCCTTGCTGCTGATGAATCCACAGGAACCATCAAGAAGAGATTTGACCAAATTGGTGTGGAATCCACCGAACAGAGCAGGAATGGTTATCGTGAGATGCTCTTTTCTGCCGATGGTTTTGGCGATTACGTCTCCGGCGTGATCCTTTATGACGAGCAATTCCGTGGTTTGGCCAGCAATGGCGACAGCCTTCGCAGCATGATTGAAAAAGCCGATGCCGTGCCTGGCATCAAGGTCGATAAAGGCGCCAAAGACATGCCACTGCGCCAGGGCGAGAAGATTACCGAAGGCTTAGACGGCCTTCGTGAGCGTTTTGCAGAATATGCTGACATGGGCGCCGGTTTTGCCAAATGGCGCGCGGTGATCAACATTGCCGAGCATATCCCATCAAGGGGGGCGATCCTTGCCAATGCCGAGGCCCTTGCCCGCTACGCAGCCCTTTCCCAGGAAGCAGGCATTGTTCCCATCGTGGAGCCTGAAGTCATCATGGATGGCGCCCATGACATCGACAAATGCGATGAGGTCACATCTGCCACCCTGCGTGCCGTTTACGAAGCCCTGGCCGAGGCCAATGTCTGGCTGGAAGGCACACTTCTCAAACCAAACATGGTGATCTCTGGCACCGACGCGCCATCGCGCGCTGGACGGGACGAAGTGGCCGAACGGACCGTGCGTTGCCTGAAGCGTCATGTTCCTAGCGCCGTGCCCGGCATCGTGTTCCTATCCGGCGGCCAGACCGAAGAAGAAGCCACCGAACATCTCCACATCATGAATGCCGCCCATGACAACCCATGGCCGCTTTCCTTCAGCTATGGCCGTGCGTTGCAGCAAGCTGCCTTGAAGGCATGGTCAGGCAAAAATGACAATATTCCCGCTGCCCAGGCGGCCTTTGCCCACCGCGCACGCATGAATTGGTTGGCGGCCAGGGGTGAATGGTCCAAGAGCCAAGAGGCCTCATGACCTCTCAAAAAGACCTGCCCAGCATCATCATCGATGGGCAAGACGGGGGCTGCCAAAATGAGGCAGCCCTTTTGCTTACAACCTCATGGGCAGAACATGGGCTGTTGGCAGCAGTTCTCGATGCGCCGGCAGGCAATGACCTGAACATACTCGCCAGCCGACATGGGGTGGCAAGGATCTGGCGGGATGCCAAGGGGCCCGATGGCGTCCTCATTTCCGATGGGGCCGAGGCGGCAGAATGGCGCCGCCAGCTTGGTCAAAAAGAGGTGCTGGGCGTGCAAATCGGCAATTCGCGCCATCAAGGCATGCTGGCTGCTGAAAGCGGTGCTGACTTCGTGCTCTTGGACGAACAAGATCACGATGCCATCCTGGAATTTACCCAATGGTGGTGTGGGTTGATGAATTTGGCACTTGCCATACCCCATGACAACGTCATGACCCCCCGGCTGCTGGCAGAGGGGTTGCCTGACATGGTGGTGGTGCCAGCAGGCTTGGTCCTTGAAGTTGGGGACATCATCGGGCGATAAGGCCCCCATGAATATATTTTCAAGTTATTTTGAGGAACGAACATGAAGATTAACGGTAATGAAATCCGTCCCGGCAATGTCATCCTTCATAAGGGTGACCTCTATGCAGCGGTGAAGGTGCAGCATGTGAAACCAGGTAAGGGCGGCGCCTTTGCCCAGGTGGAATTAAAAAGCCTCACGGGCACCACCAAATTGAATGAGCGCTTCCGCTCCGCAGAAACCGTCGAACGGGTCCGCCTCGAGCAGAATGATTACCAATTTCTTTACGAAACCGATGGCATGCTCGTCTTCATGGACCAAGAAAGCTACGAGCAGATTGAATTGCCGACTGATTTTGTGGGGGAGCGTGCCCAATTCTTGCAAGATGGCATGCAGGTGACGGTGGAAAGCCATGAGGGCAAACCGCTTGGGATCAGTTTGCCAGCCCAGGTTGTGCTGACGGTGGAAGAAACAGAGCCCGTGGTCAAAGGCCAAACAGCAGCTTCCAGCTACAAGCCTGCCACGCTCGATAATGGCGTTCGGGTCATGGTGCCGCCATTCATCTCCGTGGGCGAACGGATCACCGTATCCACCGAAGAAATCGAATATGTGGGAAGGGCCGACTAACCATCATGCGCACCCCTCTGGTTAACATCATGGACCGGGCCGCCCGAAAGGCCGCCCGGGGCCTCGTTCGGGATTTTGGCGAACTTGAAAACCTGCAAATTGCCCGCAAAGGCACGGCAGATTTTGTCTCCTCCGCTGACCATGCCGCCGAGCAAGCCATCAAAGAAGAATTGCTCAATGCAAGGCCCCGCTTTGGTTACCTCATGGAGGAATCTGGATCACTGGAGGGAAGTGACGCGGAGCATCGTTGGATCGTCGATCCTCTTGATGGCACCACCAACTTCATTCACGGGATCCCACATTTTTCTATTTCCATTGCCCTAGAACATAACGGCCGCCTCGTCTCCGGTGTGGTCTATGACCCCATCAAGGATGAGCTGTTCTGGGGTGAGCGTGGCAAGGGTGCCTACATGAATGACCGCCGCATGCGCGTGTCAGGACGGCGCAATTTGGCCGAATCCGTGCTTGCCACCGGCATTCCCTTTGCCGGCCGAGAAGGCCAGCAGGAATTTTTGAAAGATGCCGCCACCTTGATGCCGGAAGTGGCGGGGATCAGGCGTTTTGGTTCCGCTGCCCTCGACCTGGCCTATGTGGCCGCCGGCCGTTATGAAGGCTTTTTTGAACGTCACCTTTCCTATTGGGACATGGCCGCCGGCATCCTGCTGGTCCGTGAAGCCGGGGGAATCGTGACTGACATCCAAGGTGGCGGTGAGGTGGTGGCGACCGGTCATATTGCTGCGGCCAATGATGCTGTTCATCCACAATTAATAAAACTTCTCAAACAGGCCCATTCCGTGAGATAACAAAGCTGGATGAAGCCGGGGGCAGGTCTGATGGCGGAAAGCGACGACAAGTTGGAACTTGCAAGGCCAAACCGGGCCCTGCTGCGGATGGGCATTGGCCTGGCCGCCATACTTGCGGGGCTAGGCTTTTTGTTCCCTATTCTTGTGGAAATCTGGGCGGCCAACTGGGCGTTGAACAGCCTCATTCTGGTCGTGTTGATTGGCGGCATCGCCTATTGCTTCATGAAGGTCCTGGAACTTCGCAAGTCGGTGACTTGGCTGATGGCCTTTGCCAACGAGGATAGCAGCCAGACACCACCGTCACTCCTAGTGCCCATGGCCAGACTCATACGATATGATCATCAAGATAGGCTGATGATTTTCCCGCACCTGGCCAAAACGGTGCTGGATTCCGTTGATGGTCGCTTGGCTGAAGCCCGTGACATATCTCGCTACACACGTAACCTGTTGGTCTTTCTGGGTTTGCTGGGAACATTTTGGGGGCTTATCCTCACGGTTCAAGGCGTTCTGGGTGCCATTGAAAATTTGAACCTAACCGGGGATAACATGGCGGGTGCCTTTGAGGCCCTAAAATCAAACCTTCGTGCGCCCATGGCGGGCATGGCCACGGCATTTGGAACCTCGCTGACGGGCCTTGGCGGCTCAATGATTTTGGGTTTTTTCGACCTTCAACTGGGCCGTGCGCAGAATAATTTTTACAACCACATGGAAGAATGGCTCTCGGGTCAGGTCCGCATGGAATCCCAAAATCTTGGTGTTGCTGGCGGGGGAAGCTCGGCTTATCTCGAAGCTTTGGTGGAACAAACAGCTGAAAGTCTGAACCAAACACGCAGGCTGCTTGTTCAGATGGTGGAAGATCGCGGTGAAGCAGACCGCAACCTGGCCCAGCTGGCTGAAGAGGTTCGCACCTTGGGCGCCAATATTGCCGAAGAAAGCCGGGGCTACCAACAAAGTGCCAACCAGTTCCAGGAACTTCGTCACGCGCTTGAGCGTCTGCAGCAAGCATTGGTCAATGAAAAACAAGAGGATGAAAGCATGAGCAACATCCTGCGCAATATTGACCGCCGATTGGCGAAAAATGCTGACCAGCCTCGTGACATGGACGGGGTCACGGAAACCTTGCGCGAAGAGCTCCGCCTGATGACCAAAACCCTTGCCAGCACCCTGAACGAGCGGAGCTGATCCATGGCCCGTAGGCGCCAGCATGTTGATGAGGAAGGCCAGGTATGGCCAGGCTTTGTGGATGTGCTGACCGCCATTTTGCTGGTCACCATCTTCCTACTTGGTATTTTCCTGGTTTCCGAACTTGTCCTTACCCGAAGCCTGACCGACACACAGGAAAACCTTGCGCGCAAATCGAGCGAAGCCTTGCAACTGCAAACACAAATTGAAGGATTGCGGGAAACCAAGCAAGAATTGGAAAAGGAGAATGATAAGGCGAGCCGTGACATCGCAGCCCTTCGTTCTGGCATCACGGAATTGGATGAAGTGCTTGAAAAAACCACCGCCACCAGGGATGCATTATCGCGTGAGGTGAATATCCTACGTCTCGACCGCGAGTCCTTGCGCGCCCAACGGTCAAAGCTTGAAAGTGACATCCAGCAGCTTGAGGCATTGCGGGCAACGGATGAAGCGGAGCGGGCAGAGCTGGCCCGCGAATTGGCGGAACTTGCCCAGTTGCGCGAGACGGAAAATACCGAGCGCAACCAAATCAAAAGAGAGCGCAATGAATTGGCATTGGAACTTGATGAATTGCGCGCCCTTCGCGATCTCGACAAAAAAGCCAAACAAAATCTTGAACAGCAATTGGTGAGCCTTAAAGAAGATATTGCCAAGGTAACCGAGCAATTGGTTGGGGCGCAAAACCGTGTCACCCTGGGACAGGGCGAGCGGGAGGAATTGGCAAAAGAATTGGCCCGCCTGACCCTAGAGAATCAGCAATTGCGACAAGTAAGGGGCAGTTTGGATGAAGAAATTGCCCAGCAAGATGAAGAGATCCAAGCCAAATCAAATGAGATTGCGCTGCTTAATGTCAGCATCACAGCATTGGAAAGCCGCATTGCGCAGATCTCCGGGCAATTGCGCGACGCCAAAGATCGGGATGAGGAAAATCAGGTCACCATCGCCAATTTGGGCAAAGATTTGAATCAGGCCCTCGCGCAACGGGTCAATGAACTCGGTCAATATCGCTCAGATTTCTTTGGCCGCGTGCGCCAGGCGGTGAAATCTGTTCCAGGCATCGAAATCAAGGGCGACAGATTTGTGTTTGGCTCTGAGCTTCTGTTCCCCTCAGCAAGTGCGGAATTGAACGAAAATGGCCAGCGGGAGCTGGCCAATTTGAGTGAGGTGATCCGGGCCACGGTCGATAGCTTGCCCGATGATGTGGATTGGGTCCTTCGCATTGACGGCCACACCGATGTCCGACCCATCCGTTCTTCAATATTCGGGGATAATAGGGAGTTGTCCATGGCCAGGGCCATGTCGGTGTTAAGGGCATTGGCAAGGGCGGGCATTCCCTCAGATCGCCTGATTGCGACGGGTTTTGGCTCAACAAGGCCAGCCGCAACTGGCAACAGCGAGGAGGATTTGGCGCGCAACAGGCGCATTGAAATCAAACTCACCACGCCGTGAACAAGGGTTGCTTGATATTCTTCAATCCGTTCGAAATTGCATCTCGGCAAGTTTTGCATAGAGGCCATTTTTGTCCACCAACTCTTGATGGGTCCCCTCTTCGACCAATTGGCCCTGATCCAGCACAATGATCCGATCCGCGTTGCGCACAGTGGCCAATCGGTGGGCAATCACCAAGGTCGTTCGCCCCTTCATGAGGGTTTCTAAGGCTTGCTGAACCTGATGCTCGGATTCCGCATCAAGCGAAGAGGTTGCCTCATCCAGAAGGAGGATGGGTGCATCACGCAAAATGGCCCGGGCAATGGCCACACGTTGACGCTGCCCACCAGAAAGCCGCACGCCCCGTTCGCCCAATTCCGTGTCAAAGCCCGAGGGAAGGCGTTCCACAAATTCCGTCACATGGGCTGCATTGGCGGCGGCCATCACCTCTGCGCGCGTGGCGTCGGGGCGACCAAAAAGGATGTTTTCATAGAGGCTTCCCGAAAAAATCACACTTTCCTGGGGCACCACGGCAAATTGCTGGCGCAATTGCTTGACCCGGCAATCGCGCACATCAACATTGCTGATCAAAATCTCACCATCAGCAACATCATGAAAACGTTGCAACAGCTGGAAAAGGGTTGTTTTGCCTGCACCCGATGGGCCCACCACAGCGATGTTCTCTCCCTCTTGAACGTTCATGGTTAGGCCCTGGAGGGCCAATTGATCTGGCTGGGATGGGTAGGCAAAGGTAACGTTGTTCATGGCAATGGAACGGCCACCATGGGGCAATTCTTTGGGTTGTTTGGGGTCTTGGATGACGGGGATGGTGCTGAGGATTTCCTGCAAACGCTCGGTGGCACCAGCGGCCCGTTGCAACTCACCCCAAACCTCCGACAAGGCACCAACCGCGCCAGCCACAAACACGGCATACAGCACAAATTGGGCCAATTCCCCACCACTCATGCGGCCTTCCAGCACATCATAGGCGCCCATCCAAAGAACACCGGCAATGCCAGAAAAAGTGAGCAAAATAACCATGAAGGTTAACCATGAGCGCGCCTTGATGCGGGCCACTGCGGCCGCCAGGGATAAGGAAATCAAACCTGAAAAATGTTTCCTATCGGCATCCTCATGGGTGAATGATTGGGTTAGGGTCACCGCTGAAAGGCTTTCGCTGGCAAAGGCGCTGGCATCGGCGATTTTGTCCTGGGAAAGCCTAGAAAGTTTGCGCACTTTGCGGCCAAAAATAATAATGGGCACGACGATCAGGGGCACCAAAATGAGCACCGACAGGGTTAGTTTGGCCGAAGTGACCAACAACAACACCATACCGCCCAGAAATAATAGGATGTTTCTCAACGCGATGGAGGCTGATGAGCCCACCACGCCCTGGATAACTGTGGTGTCGGAGGTAAGCCGGGACAATACCTCTCCGGATTTCATGTTGTCATAAAAAACCGGCGAAAGGCCCAACACATGGGCATAGACGGCCGAACGGAAGCTTGCGACCACACTTTCCCCAAGCTTTGTCACGAAATAAAACCGCGCCGCAGTGGATAGGGCCAAAATGAGCGCAACAACCATCAATGCGATGAAATAGCTATCAATTCGTGACTGATCCGAGCCGGCAAAGCCGTTGTCAATCACCCCACGAAAGGCCATGGGCACCGATAAGGTTGCGATTGACGCCACCAAAAGTGCACCCAGCGCACCAAATAATAGCCCACGATGGGGGGCCACATAGGGCCACAAACCGACCAATAATTTGGGCGATGATTTGGGTAGGTTGTCGTTTATGTTGTTGCGCATCTTCGTCCCACTTCATACTCGTTGGGTGGCTATGTCACAAGCAGGCACCATGTTGCCAGACCCCGCGTCATCGTGTAAGGCACCACTTTCGGAATTCTTAATGACCGATTGGCTTCATGGCCGGCGCATAAGCCATGGCGGAGGCATTTGGGTCATTTATGTGAAGAAGGATAAGACTGATGAAAAGCGAAGGCCATCCAGATTACCACATGATCACCGTGGTCATGACCAATGGCACCTCTTTCCAAACCCGTTCCACCTACGGCAAGGAAGGCGACACCATTCAGCTGGACATCGACCCAAACACCCACCCAGCCTGGACCGGTGGCGGCACCAAGTTGATGGATACCGGCGGACGAGTGTCGAAATTTAAGAAGCGCTTCGAAGGCTTCGGAATTTAAGACAAGTCCCCTGACCGCCATCTTTGTGATGGGCGGCACCATGAACATTGAGAACAGGAACTGAGCATGGCATTACCACTCATGCCGAAAGCCACGGCCGTATGGCTGATTGACAACACATCGCTGACATTTGACCAGGTTGCGCAATTTACCGGCCTTCATGCCTTGGAAGTACACGGCATTGCCGATGGCGACGTTGCCCAGGGCATCAAAGGGCTGGACCCAATCTCTTCCGGCCTCTTGACCCGCGCTGAAATCGAACGTTGCCAGAATGACCCCCAAGCGAGGCTCACCAGCACCAAGCGGCCAAGCGAATCCTTACCCGAGCAAAAGAAAAAGGGCAGCCGTTACACGCCCATTTCAAAGCGTCAGGATAAGCCCGATGCCATCAACTGGCTTCTGCGCAACCACCCAGAACTCACCGACGCCCAGATTGTTCGGTTGATCGGCACCACCAAGAACACCATCAACGCGGTGCGCGACCGCACCCATTGGAACTCGTCCAACCTGCAGTTGATTGACCCTGTTGCCCTCGGCTTATGCAGCCAGATGGAACTGGATGCCTTGGTGGCCAAGGCCAATGCCAATAAGCCAACCGAGCCGGCAGATGAACCGGGCCTTGCCCCGATTGAAAGCCAGGACATGGCCCAGGGTGATCAGCCTAGTGACGAACCCACGGCACAATCTGTGTTTGGAACAAGCAACCAGTAAATAATTGGTGGCGACCTTAGTGGCCGGCTATTTCATCACGAACCTTGAGTTTTTCGCTTTTGAGCTTAGCAACCAAGGCCTGGTCAGGCATGGGGCGTTTGAGCTCGGAGGCTATGTCAGCCTCTAATCTTGCATGTTTGCGCTCCAATTGAAGAAGGTGCGGGTTGTCGGTCATGCTTAACGCCTCCATGTTAACATTGTCGGACCTTCATGCGACCATAAGATGACCCTTTTGTTCAAGGAAAATCCCATGTCATCCAACAGGCTTATTATCGGCATCAGCGGCGCATCGGGCGTGATTATTGGCATAAGGCTGTTGGAAATTTGCCAGCAACTGGACCTGACCACCCATTTGGTCATGACAAAAGCAGCCGAAATGACCATCGGCTATGAAACCAACATGCACCCCAAAGACGTACGCAAACTGGCGGACACGGACCATCTGCTCGAGGATGTTGGCGCCAATATTGCCAGTGGCTCGTTCGACGCCATGGGCATGATTGTGGCCCCATGCTCCATCAACTCCATGAGCGAGATTTCGCTGTCACTGGCCGGAAATTTGCTCACAAGGGCCGCGGATGTATGCCTTAAAGAACGCAGAACTTTGGTCTTGGCTGTTCGGGAAACGCCACTTCACACGGGCCATCTTCGCCGGATGACCGAAGCCAGCGAGTTGGGGGCCATCGTGGCGCCGCTTGCCCCACCCTTCTATGCCGATCTGGACAGCATGGATGACCTCGTCACCCAAATGGCTGCACGCCTCTTGGCTCCATTCGGGCTGACGGAGACAGGGCTTCGTCGCTGGGGTGAAGAAATCAAAAAAGGGCGCCGATAAGCCGGAGATCTTCTTCGGCTGCGGCCATGGGGCAACCCATATGGTGCAGATGCTGCTGCACCAATTCGGCATGATCCAACTGCTTGCCATCCAAATGGCTGGCTTGGGCCAGGGCCCACATGACATCTATCTCCAAGGCAATCTCGGTTTTTTTCAGCCTGCCTCGCATCATGGCCTTGGTGGCGTCATGATCATGCTGGCGCAGATGTTGCCGCAGTTGGCGCAACGGCATGACAAATTCCTTGATTTGATCCTCTGCTGAGGCCAAGGCCTGTCGTGCCACACGTGATGAAGGGCGCTTAGCCATCCAAGCTGCATGCATTAGGATGGGAACCATGAGGCCATGATTGTCCTGCAGGCGCAGACAGGCCTCTTGAACCACGTCGTGGCTGTAATGTTGGTACACCCATGATGTATAGGCTTGCTGCTCTTCGGGCTGTTCAGCCATGCGCGTCTCCGTTATAAGACCTTTTTGTAAACGGACAGGAAATGCCATGCAAACCTTCGTTGGCGTCATCATGGGGTCCCAATCAGACTGGCCTGTGATGCAGGAAGCGACCCACATCCTTAAGCAACTTGAAATCGGGCATGAAGCCAAAATCATCTCGGCCCACCGAACCCCGGACCGCCTGGTGGGTTATGCCAAGACAGCTCGGGCAAGGGGGTTGCAGGTCATCATTGCCGGTGCCGGTGGCGCCGCCCATTTGCCAGGCATGGTGGCCAGCATGACCAGTTTGCCTGTGTTGGGTGTTCCTGTTGCAAGCCGGAACCTTAAAGGGCTCGACAGCTTGCTTTCCATCGTTCAAATGCCCGGCGGTGTGCCGGTGGGCACACTCGCCATTGGTGAAGCTGGCGCGAAGAATGCAGCCCTTTTGGCTGCCTCCATCCTCTCGCTTCATGATGCTGGCGTTGCCCAGCGTCTTGATGCCTGGCGCCAGCGCCAAACCGATATGGTTGCTGAGGCCCCCATCGATCCGACAACATGACTGCTTTGCTTGGTATTTTGGGTGGTGGCCAGTTGGGCCGGATGATGGCACTGTCAGCAGCCAAACTTGGTGTGTCTTGCAGCATTTTTGCCCCTGAAGACGCGCCTTGTGCGGCGCAGATCGCACCACATGTTCAGGCATCCTATGAAGATGAAAAAGCCTTGGCCCAATGGGCTAACAAGTGCCAAGTCATCACATTTGAATTTGAAAATATCGCCACCAATTGTCTGAGTGTTTGCGCAGATAAGCTTTTTCCCTCTGCCAATAGCTTAACATACGCCCAACATCGCGGCTTAGAAAAAGAATTTCTGTCATCATGCAACGTGCCCCTGGCCCGCTGGATGACCATTAGTAAGATGGATGACCTTCGTGAAGCGGGCAACAAGCTGGGCTTCCCCTTCGTCACGAAGACATGCCGTTTTGGTTATGACGGAAAAGGTCAATATGTGGTTCATGGCCCGGAGGACTTCGACGCAGCATTTTCCGTGGTTGGAGCCGATGCGGTGGCAGAAGAATTCGTGAGCTTCGAACGTGAGATTTCTGTGGTGGCCGTGTTTGACCGCCAAGGTCATATCAAGACCTATGATGCCTGTGAGAATATTCACCGCGACCAAATGTTGGCCCAGACTATTCTTCCGGCACGAATTGCCGGGGCAACCGAGGAATTGGCCAAGAAACATGCGGCAACAATTGGCAGAGCGCTCGGCCATGTTGGCGTGCTCACCACCGAATTTTTTGTCCTGTCAGACGGGAGCCTAGCCGTGAATGAAATCGCGCCACGGGTGCATAATTCAGGCCATTGGACCATCGAAGGTGCCGCCACCTCCCAATTTGAAAACCATGTGCGTGCCGTCATGGGCTGGCCGCTTGGCGAGGTAACGCGGTTGGGTGAAATTGACATGCGCAACATCATTGGCCCAGACATGGATCATTTGCGCCAAACCCCGCCGACACAATGGTCGTTCCATGATTATGGCAAATCACCATCCCTCCCTGGCCGCAAAATGGGTCATTTGACCAAGGTCAGCGTCGGGCAGCCATCTTCTTAAAAAACGCATCCATTGGCGCACTGAGGGAAGGAAGCTTCGAAGCCCATTTGCCCAGATGCATGACCTCACCAAAACGGCGCTCCATGAATGACTGCCAATCGGCAGCGCCATCGGTGGCAATGCGCATGGATGTTGTCTTGAGAATGTAACCAAGCAAGGCGCGCTTGGAATAGTAGGACATGTCCGTGGCCTGATCACCCGCCGCATGCCAGATATTGTCCGACATGTTGGCGAACAACTTAGCCATGTTGGAAATATTTGCTGGTATTGAGAGAAGTGCCGCACCGCGACGATGGGCTTCGCCATGTTTGGCAATCATCTCCAGGCGCCGCTGGGTAAGAATTTTGACGCGTTTGGTGGTTGAGGCTTGATCTGCCAACAGCTTCGGCGCTTCTTGAAGCAAAAGGGCATCATCATGCTCATGCCAAAACATGAATGCCTCAGCCCCACCATTGGGGAATGCCACACGAACCGCCGCCGCAGAAATGCCCTGGGCCTCTGCTTCCGAAAGCATCATGGACCTGGTCCAACCATCAAATGCGGCTGCCTCCACAAAGGGGCCGATCAATCTTTTGCGCAGTTCTTCGCGTTGGGTCATGGCAACACCTCATTCCTTTCTCTCACATGTGGGATGTAGAACTGGACAGGCAAGGCCCTAGGCTGTATAACCTGCACTCTTTATATCCAACATGGAGTATTATGCGTGCAGGTACAGGTTCGTGACAACAATGTCGATCAGGCTCTCAAAGCGCTGAAGAAAAAGATGCAGCGTGAGGGAATCTTCCGGGAAATGAAGCTTCGTGGCCATTACGAAAAGCCATCTGAAAAGCGCGCCCGTGAAAAAGCCGAGGCAGTACGTCGCGCCCGCAAATTGGCACGCAAGCGGGCCCAGCGCGAAGGTTAATCTTCCGTTAACCCACAAGAGACCATCAAAACCGTCGGACCTGCCCGGCGGTTTTTTTATGCCACAAAAAAGGG
>AACY020517539.1_pt1 | contig 12379 bp, 16 predicted proteins | sample 267378 | NCBI WGS metagenome assembly AACY02 (sample SAMN02954345, study PRJNA13694) | marine metagenome | biome: aquatic; feature: ocean; material: water; isolation source: isolated as part of a large dataset composed predominantly from surface... | reverse complement strand
CTCAACTAACCAGAAAGATATTTTTACTGCAATTTTTTCAGAAGATGGATTGAGCTACAGTGAAAAAACACCTCTTGGTTTTCCTGTAGACAGAGATGAGATTGCATGGGGTGTCCCAGATGCTGTAACAATGCCAAATGGTTTAGTTAGAGTTTATTGGACATATACCGAAGACAAGACTTCAGATGAAAAGCTTGTAAGTGCTACATCTAAAACTACTAAAGGGATTGACTTCAGTATGGATCCTGGATATAGACTTGAAAATGGTTATGTAGATTTTGAAGTAATAAAAGCTGAGGAAGGAGACTGGAAAGCTCTTATGTCCTACACTCCTCACTATATGCCAGAAATACCACAGAGTTTATTCTATGCAACATCCAAAGATGGATTAGAGTGGGATTTAATTGAAGAGAGGATTACGCCTGAAGGTTATACCTACTTTGACCCAACAGCCATTCCAATTGATGAAAAAATCTATTTAGTTGTAGGATCCGCTGCTCCAAACGTTATGGGAGATAGGGAACATTTATTATTTACTGCTGAGTTAATACTTCCCTGAATTCCTTTATAATTAAATCCATGAATATTGGTTCCCATATACCTTCAAAAAAAGCGATTGAAGAGATAGAGTACAGAAAAGGTAACACTTTTCAAATATTTATCTCTAGTCCGATGATGTGGAAAAGCCCAAAACCAAGAGAAGATGTTGACATACTTCAAGAATATAAAGGAAATATATATGTTCATGCTCCCTATTTATTGAATCTTGCAAGTCCAAATAATAAAGTTAGACATCCAAGTAGAAAATTACTTAAAGAAACTTGCAAAGTAGCCGCTACTTTTGGAGCCAAAGGAGTTGTTGTGCACGGGGGTTCTGTAGGTGAAGGTGGAGACATTGGTAAAGGATATGAGAACTGGGGAAAAGCATTAAAGGAAGTTGAAGATACAGGGATGAGGGTTCTTGTAGAGAACACTGCTGGTGGAAAAAATTCAATTGCTCGTTATATGGATTCAATTGAGAGACTTTGGGAAGTTATAGGACATCTTAATGTAGGCCTATGTCTTGACACTTGTCATACATGGGCAGGCGGAATACCAACAAAAGACGCAGTAAAAGGTTTTAAAAATTTAGTAAAGAAAATTGATTTAGTACATTTTAATGATTCAAAAGATGGTTTTGAAAGTAGTAGAGATAGACATGAAAATCTTGGCAAAGGAAATATTCCAAAGGAAGATCTTGAATATGTTATTAATAATACAAAAACAGACTTAATTGTCGAAACACCAAACGGTCCCGATGCCCAAAAAAAAGATATCGCTTGGATAAAGAGAAGACTTAAAAAATGAATTACCTTCCTAAAAATCTTTCCTTTAAAGAAGGAGTTGCTTATATTGGAGAAACTTCATTAATTGATGTTGCAAAAAATTATGGTACACCTCTTTATGTATACGATTGGGAACATTTAAAAGACAATATTAATGGTTTTACCAATGCTTTTGGAACAGATACTTTATTTAGATATGCTGCAAAAGCTTTTATTTCCAAGGCACTTGTTAAAGAACTTGACGAGAAAGGATGGGGTATAGATGTTGTTTCAGGAGGAGAAATGGCAACTGTACAAGAAACAGTTGGAACATTAGAAAATACACTATTCAATGGAACCTTTAAAAGAAGAGATGAAATAGAGTATTTTATTCAAAATAATGGTGGCCACATTTCTATAGATAATCGTTATGAAATAGAGATGTTAGATAAAGCAGCTTCAGCTCTAAATAAAAAACAGCAAGTAATCATGAGGATTAATTTAGATGTAGGTGCTGAAACACATCCAATGGTACTCACAAGTGGATATGATCAACAATTTGGTATTTCCATTGGTTTTGCTGAAGAAGCATTAAATCAAATAGTGTCATCCAAGTCATTATTATTTTCAGGAATTCATGTACATGTTGGAAGCCAAATTAAAGATCCTGAAAGGTATAAATTAGCCATGACTTCATGTGCAGATTTTATGAATACTCATTCAGAAAAAGTAGAAGGAGATGCAGTTTTTAATGCAGGTGGCGGCTTCTTTTCTCCATATGCTGGAGATGAAGTAGATCATGAGCTGTCTGTTTACTCCCATGCAATACATGATGGGATAAAAGAGCATTGGTCAAAAGCATATAAGGTGATGATTGAACCAGGTAGAGCCTTAGTTAATAATCCTGGAGTTATTCTCTATAGTGCAGGAGCTATAAAGTCCGATAGAGGGGAAAAGCCCTACATACTTGTTGATGGAGGAATGTCAGATAATCCAAGACCAGCATTATACGGAAGCGAACATAAATTATTTAATATCTCAGGAGGCAAAAGTGAGAAAGAGACAGTATATGCAGTATCAGGAAGACATTGTGAAAGTGGAGATTTGTTGGTAAAAGATGCAATGCTTCCTGAAGATACAGAATCTGGAGATGTTTTAATGTCTACCTCAACTGGAGCATATACATTTTCTATGGCTAGTAATTACAACAGAGTTCCAAAATCTGGAGTAGTTGCTGTTACTAGTTCAGGAATTAATGAAATAGTTAACAGGCAAAGCTATGAAGATACATTTATTAATGATCTTTAATAATGAAAGTACAAATATACACCCTTCAGTCAGTAGATGAAGCCAAAAAGGTTGCCAGTTTAGGGGTAGATCTTGTTGGTGTTACTCCAGCAAATATTGGCCTACCAGGAGAGATAACACTTGAAATTGGTAAAGATATTTGCGCATCTTTAACAGGAACAACAACTGTAGCAATATCTGTTTCGAATAATATTAGTGAAATAATTGATATGGCATTATTTGTTAAACCAGACATACTTCACTTATGCGGTAATCCAGGATCTATATCTGTAAACGACATAGAAAAAATAAAAGAAAAACTTTTAGATACTGGAATTGAAATAATGTTTGCAATATCAGTTGATAGTGAAAAAGCTATTCAAAATGCTATAAACTTTTCTGATGTTTCCGATTATCTTATACTAGATACTTCTACAACAGACGTTGAAGGAATAGGTGCAAGTGGCAAAATACATGATTGGAATATATCAAGATCTATTGTTCAGAATGTAAAAACACCAGTAATACTTGCCGGAGGCCTATCTATAGAAAACGTACAAGAAGCAATAGCTAAAGTGCAACCATGGGGAGTTGACTCATTAACTCATACAAATAAATTAATGGATGATGGAAGCTTTGTTAAAGATTTTAAAAAAGTCGAAGAATTTGTTAAAAAATCTAAAGAAATTATTTAAGACATGTCTAAAAAAATAATTTCTGTACTTGGAGATTCAAATGTTGACATGTCTTTATTGCTTTCAGATGTAAATAAATTAAAACCTCCCTCTTTATCAAGTGGAGGAACATGCGCCAATGTTGCAGCTGGGTTATCAAAGTTAGGATTAAAAGTAAAATTTTTTGGAACAGTTGGTAATGATATATACGGTAAGCATGTTTTAGAAGAAATGAAAAATGATAACGTTGATACTCGGAATTTAATTGTTTTAGATGAACACAGCACAGCAATGGTAATTGGCATTGTTCAATTAAACAGTGAGAGAAGCTTATTTGTTTGGCCCCCAGAAGGAGGAGCCCATGAATATTTAAAATTTTCCTTAATTGATAAAGAGCATCTTCTTGAAAGTGACTGGCTTCATGTTTCAGGAATTAGTTTAAGAAATGATCCAATAAAAACGACAATGATAGAAGTGATGAAATTATTTAAGGAAAACAATATACCTGTTTCATTTGATTTAAACATAAGAGCTGAACTATGGGGCCTAGATCTTGAGTTTAAAGAAACAGTCTATGAAGCGATATCATATTCTGACTATATTTTTGGTAATTCTGATGAAGAAATTATTCCACTTACAGAAAAAAAGACTATAAATGAAGCTGCAAAAGCAATCATAAAAGAAAATCAGACCTTAATTTGTAGAAATGGATCAAAAAGTGTTTTAGCTTTTAATAAAAACAATTTAACTAAAAGAGAAGTTTTTAATATATCCCCCAAAGATTCAATTGGTGCAGGAGATGCCTTCAACACAGGTTTTATTTCCGGAGTTTTACAAGATAAACCTATTTATGAAGCTATAGACTGTGGAAATGCAGTAGCTGCATATAAACTTCTTGGTTATGGTGCCAGGCATTTACCCAATGTAAAAGAACTGGAAGAATTTATTTTAAATCAAAAAAAGAAACTGGAATAAATAAGAATTTGGTAGATTACAAAGATTTAAGTTTAAAATATAGATTTTTTTTAAGATCCCCTTATTTTTTATACAATAAATTAACTGCTCGGATCTATGGCAAGAAATTAATACAAATTAGAACAACTGGAAGAGTATCAAAAAAAGAAAGAAAAACACTTTTAGAAGTAATTGGAACAATTAACAATGCTCCTGTTGTTATTGCAGGATTTGGAGAAAAAAGTGACTGGGTATTAAATCTCCGAAAAAACCCTCAATTGGAAGTTGTGTGGACAAGTCTCAATTATACCTCGGTTGCCGAATGGTTAAATGAGGAGGATGCAATAGCTATATTAAGTGACTACAAAAAACGTAATCCAAATCTAGTTAAATTATATGAATCGTTATTTGAAAGGTCTTGGGATAAGTTCTATCAACTTCCTATTTGTATGTTTCCAGAGATTAAATAGTTGCTACTATTCTTCCAATTGTTTTCCTAGAACCAATCAAATCTAAATAATCAAGTATTTTTTCAAAAGGTATGATTTCATACACAGGGTCAATCTTTTTCTCTAAATACAAATTAAATAATGACTCCATTCTTGAGTGTAAATAAGCTGAGTCATCATCTTCAAAGCTAATCATAAAAACTCCCATAAGGGTGATATTTTTTACTAATAAATAACTTAACAACTGGTTAGGTATGTTTCCGCTTGCAAAGCCAACAATTAAAGCCCTACCTTCTGAACTTAGCAAACGAAGCCCTTCTTCATAGGGTTCACCTCCCACTTGGTCATAGAAAATATTAATTGGTCGTTTCCCATACTTATTCTCAATTACTTCTTTTAAATTCTCTTTCTGATAATTGATTATTAAATCTGGATTATATTTTTTAATAAATTCTGCTTTTTCATCAGAACCAACTGCAGCTATTACTTTCGCATTTGATAGTTTAGCAAGCTGGATAGCAGCTAAGCCTACCCCACCTGCTGCTGCATTTACTAAAACTCTTTCACCTTCTTTAATTTGAGCACGTCTATGCAATGCAAAATCTGAGGTTAAATAAGCCATTAAGATACTTGCTGCTGCTTCATAACTAATTTCATCAGGGATTTTGTAAGTTAAATTTTCACTACTTATACAAAACTCACCAAAACTTCCATAACGTCCTGATCTAAAAACAGTACAAGCACCAACTACTCTATCGCCTACTTTTAGATGGCTGTCCTCTGCACATTCTTTAACTATTCCTGCAACTTCAAATCCTGGTACAAACGGCGTTTGAGGATTTGATTGGTACATTCCACCTGAAAGCAGTAAATCTGCAAAATTTAGTGTTGCTGCTTTTGTTTCTATAAGAACTTCCTTTTCTCCACGACGAGGCATCTCCATGTTTCCTATCTTTAAGTTAGTAAAAGGCCCAACTTCATTTTGAATCCAAGCTTTATATTCTGACATAATTACCTTATCAAACCTCTATTTACAAAAAATTCTACCGTATCGTTAATAGTTTCTCTTATAGGTCTTGAGCTATGACCAAGTTCTTCTCTAGCTAATGAACTTGGAATAAAATAATTTCCTGTTTGAGCTGTATGAATAGAATCTAAAGTAATTACTCTCGGCTCCTTTTTAATTATTGATTTTATATACTCAAAAGGTATTGCAAAATAAGTAAAAAAATCAGGAATGCTTCCTAAAACTGTTTTTCTTCCGAGCTGTTCTGACATAAATTCTGCAATTTGGAGATACATACAATACTCCCCTCCAACAAGATAATTTTGACCAGTTTTCCCATTTTCTACAGCAGAAATAGCTGTAGAGCAAAGATCTCGTACATCTATAAAGTTATAACCCCAATTAGGCATTAGCTTTCTTTTTCCATTAGCCATATCAACTAAAGCTTGCATAGGGATTCCTGGTTTAAAGTCATTGGGACCAACTATTGATGTTGGGTGGATTATGCTTGCATTCAAACCTTTCGAGCAATAATCAAGAACTATTTTATGTCCATCAGCTTTAGACAGATCATAAGGCATGGCATTAGGATCATCTATTAACTTCCTGTCTTCATAAAGAGGTTCATCTATAGGGAATCTATAAAACGCATCAACAGATGAAAAGTGAACCATTTTTTTAACATTTGCATTTAACGCAGCTTCACATACATTTTTTGTTCCCTCGACATTTACTTTTCTAATCTGATCCTTATATCTTCTATCAAGATTTATTAATGCAGCGGTATGGAAAACAATATCAACATTGTTAAAAGCTTTATCTAAGGTATCTCTTTTTGTTATATCACCATCAATAAGTTCGACTTCGAGACCTTCGAAAGCTCTATGATCTTTATCAAAATCAATACACCTTACTTTATATCCTTCGTCTAAAAGAGCTCTGGTAAGATTTGACCCAACATGACCAGACCCTCCTGTGATTAAAGCTAAAGACATAATTCCCCTTAATATTTATTTCAACATTATTATTTTAGTAGGATAATTGTATGGAAAATAATGACAATCTAAGAGAACAGGCAGTAGCTAATATTGCATTTAGAGTTCATGCTTTAATCTACTTATTAGTGAATAGTGGATTATTGGTAATTGATTTAATGTTTGATAACTCCAGTTCTTTAACGTGGTTTTACTTTGCTTCATTTGGGTGGGGTATTGGACTTTTAGCCCACTTCCTATTCATGACTAGAACCGTAGGTTTCTTCTCTGTTGAAAGGGAAATTGAAAGAATAAAAAATCAAAACAAGCATCGTTATTGATTGAAAAAGAAATCTTAATAATTTTATAGCTTGATAAGGTGTTCTAATGGATAAAAAAGTATACCTTCTTTGGTTTGGACAAACTATTTCTTGGACAGGTTCCGCTATGTCTTTTTTTGCTATTGGAGTCTGGATCTATCAAACCACTGGGAAAGCCAGCGCTTTATCAACAATTTTATTCATCACTGCAATCGTTGGTGTCATTACAGGACCATTTGGCGGAGTTTTAGCAGACAGATTTCCCAGAAAAAAATTAATTATTATTTTTGATTTAACAATCGCAGTATTGATGTGTTTTATTGGTTATTTTGCATTAAATGATATGTTGACACTTACTCTCTTAATACCTTTTGCTTTAGCTTTTGGGATATTTGAAATAGCCCACTGGACAACATGGAGCGCCTTTTTAGGTGACGTTGTAAAGAAGCAAAACGTAACAAAAGTTTCTGCTTTATTTGAGAGCGCGGAAGCAATTTCAATGTTACTTGGGCCAATTGGTGGAGCTTTTATTTATTCTTTCTTCGGATTAGAAGGAGTCATAGTTGTTGATCTTGTCACTTGTTTTTTTGGTATCGCAACAATTACATTATTTAAAAGCAAGAAAATCAAAACAAAAGGTAATTTGAATTTTAGAAATGTTTATCTAGATCTTCTTGAAGCATATAACTGGTTAAAGAAACAAAAAGGACTGCTGTCTTTAGTTCTTATTCTTTGCATATGTAATGGCCTGCATGGCTTTATTGCAGTTTTGCTTCCACCTATGGTTTTAAGCTTTACAGATGCAACAGGACTTGGCTTTATTGAATCAGTTGCTGGTATGGCGTTTCTTGTTGGTTCAATTATTTCTTTAAGAATATCTGACAGGATACAAGGAGACATGAAGGTTGCCATAGTAATGGGACTTTTCTGCGGGCTAGCAATAATCATAGGCTCAATAAGACCTAGCCTTTATCTTTTATCTATATTTGGAATCCTTGAAGGAGTTAGTGGGACAATTCAATATACAGTTTCATCAGGAGCATGGTTAGCAATTACAGATGAGAGCATTAGAGGAAGAGCCTTGGCACTTAGAGGGACTATTGCTCAAATGTTAAGGCCATTTGGAGTAGTGATAGCGGGCCCACTAGGAGATTATTTAGAGTTTACTTTTTATCCAAAAAATGTAGACATCTTAGCACCAATAGTAGGAACTGGTCCGGGAAGAGGGTATGCACTATTGTTTTTTGCTATAGGGGTTATATATACAGTTCTTTGGATTTTTAATTTCAATAACAAAAATTTAGAAAAACTATCAAAACAAGTAAAGGGCATTGTAAATAGGTAAAGTCAGCTTTAGCTTGTTAGACTAAGGTTTATGAAGAAATATAGTTTAATTCTATTGGTATTACTGGTTTCTTTCTGTTCAGGTGGGTCAAGCTCTACCGCAGAAGAAGAGACAGTAGTTGCTGAAGAAGTTCAGGAGATTGAAGAAGTCGTAGAAACCGTAAAAGAACCCAGTAATAGTATTTGGGTTTCAGCAAAAAAAGGTGATCTTGCATCAATTGAACAACATATAGCTTATGGAACGGATATAAACTCAAAAGGCTCAAGAAGAAATGAAACAGCACTTATCATTGCTGCATGTCAAGGTCATTATGAGATTGTTGATCTATTAGTAAATGCTGGAGCAGATCTTGATGTAAAAAATGATGAAGATGTTACTGCGCAATTCTGTGCGGTATTCTTTGGTAGGACTGAAATAGTACAATTACTTAGTGATGCTGGAGCAGATCCAAATATTGTTATGAACCAAGACTTAACGGCAATGGATTTAGTATCTGTTGAATGGGGAAGCGATAGAGAAACAGCAGTAAAATTATATAAATTAAAGTATGGTGTTAGTTTTGATATTGAAGATGTTATAGCAGCTCATCCAGTAATTATGGAAATACTAAACAAGTAGATATAAAATACTGAATTATTATGAAAAAATATTTAGTACTTTTACTAATATTTTCTATGTGTGGTGGTTCTGATACAGCTATCTTGACTATTGAAGACACAACGACCACTACAGTTGCGGATACAACAACGACCACTACAGTTGCGGATACAACAACTACTACTGTTTCAGACACAACAATTCCTCAATCTGATAACTATCTTGACTACAGAGATATTAAACTCTTTAAAGCTTCAACTATCTCAAGTCAACACATAGACATACTTACAAAGTATATTGAATACACAGAACAGCTTTTGTTTACAGATGAACGTGTCAAAGGAGAGAATTTATATCCAATACTTGTTGTTCAACTTGATGCCGAAAATTATGAATCCGCAATCGCTTTAGAAGACGAATACTGTCAATATTTAAATGATGAATATCCATCAACATACAACAATACGGGTTGTAATCCTCAATATCATGACAAGAAAGCTGATGGAAGCATTGGTTTGTTTACATATGATGGAAGAGTTTCAGGATCTTCTATCAGTGGAACACCAAGCGATAGAGAATGTTGTTATCTTTTTACTAGTGGCTCATTTGATCTATCCTGGGATAGTGCATCACAAGCGTATGTAACTATTCATGAAATGTATCACATTTTCCAATTATCCAACGTCGTAGATTATGATCAAGACTTGCAACAAAAAATTACAGGTAAAAGAATAGGAAACGACAACACAGATAAACCTTTTTGGATGGAGGGATATGCTGTATATTTCTCCCACCTTTATTACTCACGCGACATAAATGATTTTTCTCATTTGCAAAATGAAATGAATAGAGGTCTATTTAGTTGTTATTGTGGAGACAATCAACCAACGATAAAAGAACGATATTTAAACGGACCCGAACTCTATAACGTAACATGGGATAGTGATTGGGCTGTAGGTTATCAAGTCGGTGCATGGTTTGTAGCTTACTTAACTAATATTCATGGAGAGCAGACAATGTATGACTTTTGGATAAATTCACAGACAGGTATTTTATTTCCTGAAAATTTCCAAAATACATTTGGAAAAGATTATGTTACATACGAACAAGAATTTAGAAATTTTATTATTAATAGCTCTGAAGATGAACTTATGTCACTACTTCCTAATAGTTAGTTCTCTAACGAAATTTATCAAAGAACCCTTTTTTATAAGCATAAAAAGCAATACTTGTTAACAATACTCCAGAAACAAATGGAGGTATTCGTGTTAAAAAGATTAAGAAAGCAATAGCAACAATTCCATAATCTACAGACCTCCAGAATTTATTAGAAAGTTGAGGAATTAAATTGAACGTTCTTAGTATTAAAATAAGTATGGCAACTGCAATAATGTAATACATAATCTAAGTATATTCGATTTAACTATCATTAAACATGATGAAGAAAACTGCAATAGTCACAGGAGCAAACACTGGTTTAGGGTTTGCAGCTGCAAAGGGTCTTGTTGATAGAGATTATCATGTAGTTTTAGCTTGTAGAAACAGAGAAAAAGGAAGAGCTGCTCAAAAAGAATTAGGTCCAAATGCACTTTTTAGAAAGCTTGATATCACAAGTTTTTCTAGTATTGAATTTTTTCTTCATGAAATTAAAAACAACTATGACGGTATAGATCTTTTATATAACAATGCTGGAATAATGTATGTTCCATATAAAACAACTGAAGAGGGTTTTGAGTCAACAATAGCTACAAACTATTTAGGTGCATTTTATTCAACTCTAGAACTTTTAGAACTCATGAAGTATAGAGAAGATTCTAGGATTGTTCAGGTTTCAAGCATTGCAATGTATTTAGCAAGAGATGTTCGGTTAGAAGGCTTGCATGAAGAGAAGGATTATAATCCTTGGACTTGGTACAACTACTCAAATCTTTACAGAACAATGTTTGCGTTTGAACTAGATGACAAACTAAAGAATCACCACACAAAAGTAGTTGTAGCACACCCAGGAATCACGAAGTCAAGGTTACGCAAAAGAAGGAAGAGAAATCTTATAACAACGGGTTTTGATTTAATTGCAACAAATATTAAAACAGGAGTAGCTCCAGTTTTAGAGGCATCAACCAACCTAAACATAAAAGGAAAAGAAGTATTTGGACCTGGGGTAATTCACCAATACGGGAAACCACGAATTTATAAAGGAAATAAAATTGCTTATGATAAAGAAGAGAGAAAGAAATTATGGAATTATTCTGTAGAACTTACAGGGAAAGATTATAAATGATTATTGTCGAAACAACCTTTAATAAAAAAGAAGACGCCGAGTCTGTAGTTAATTTTCTTTTAGAGAAAAAACTTATTGCTTGTGCAACATACAAGAATGTTGAATCTTCTTATGTGTGGAAAGAAGATATAAAAAATGAAGAAGAGATAGAGGTTTCCCTACACACTAGTGAAAGTTTATTTACTAAAGTTGTAGAAAATGTTAAAGAAAAACATCCATATGAGCTACCAAGAATAACAACTATTCATCCACTTTATACATTGCCTGAATATGAAGATTGGGTAAAGCAGGAAACAGGTGATTAGTGAGCTCTTATATAGCTCCATACATCGTAGTTATCTAAATTAATTGATCTAACCTCATGCTTGTCAAGAGCAGCTACTATCTGTGCACGATGTTCTGCGGCATGAAAAACCATTTGAGAGAAAATAGTAGTTGATTTATGTTCCTTTACTCCACTCCTCATTTTTATTGTAAGATCAATATCTCCAATTCCTTGATTATCTATTAATCCCTGGTCTATTTCGTAGAGTTTATCGATCAAGACTTTTATATCATCGGATGTTGATGGCTCGTTAAGGTCTAATGGCGTAGTTTCAGTTACTCCATTTACAAATTGCCCATAGTTACTTGATGCTTTAGCTATATGCAGCATTATTGTTTTTACTTTCCATTCAGGGTCAATTACAAAATAATCTAGAACTTCATTATCTAGTTTTGAAACTTCTGTATAAATTTCCTTATTTGCCCACTGCATATGTTTAAGCAAAAGATCTAATGAAATCATTTATCTTTTAATTCTTCTATTTGCTTTTCTAACTCATTTACCTTTTGACTAAGAATTGCAATATCATCAACGTTTTTTGCAGACCTAACATATCTATCATTTTGCCATTTAATACCCCATTTAGTCATAGGAATAGTAATTGCAGCTATAGGAACCATAATCAAACCTTCTCTAATAGACCCACTCCAAGCAATAAGTGCAAATACGCCTATAAAGATAATGTAAAGAAAGTACATAATTGCCTTTTCCATCTTTTGCATAAAATGCTTTTCTTTGGTTTCTAATGAATTCATACTTAAAGAATAATACATAATATAAAATAGTTTTATGAAGGTATTGGTAGTCTGTACGGGAAATTCATGTCGATCTCAAATTGCTGAGGGACTAATAAAAAATAGATA
>AACY020311683.1_pt1 | contig 12398 bp, 9 predicted proteins | sample 267378 | NCBI WGS metagenome assembly AACY02 (sample SAMN02954345, study PRJNA13694) | marine metagenome | biome: aquatic; feature: ocean; material: water; isolation source: isolated as part of a large dataset composed predominantly from surface... | reverse complement strand
TCTGTGCGTGGACATTACTACTCATCGACGAAGGACAACATCGCCCACTTGATGGGTAGTCCGCGCTTCGAGGTAATTCGCCACGACGTCACATTCCCGCTGTACTTGGAAGTCGATGAGATCTACCACCTCGCCTGCCCGGCCTCTCCGATCCATTACCAACGTGATCCGGTGCAAACCACCAAGACTGCAGTGCATGGATCGATCAACATGTTGGGCTTGGCCAAGCGGACCGGCGCGAAGATCCTGCTGACATCTACGAGCGAAGTCTACGGCGACCCACTCGTGCATCCGCAGACCGAGGACTACTGGGGCAACGTCAATCCGATCGGCCCGCGTGCGTGCTACGACGAAGGCAAACGCGCAGCCGAGACGCTGTTCTTCGACTACCGCCGCCAACACGATCTGCCGATCAAGGTGGTGCGGCTGTTCAACACCTACGGTCCCCGCATGCACCCGCACGATGGTCGCGTGGTCTCGAACTTCGTGGTGAGTGCCCTTAGTGGAAAGCCGCTCACCGTCTATGGCAATGGTTCGCAGACTCGGTCCTTTCAATACATCGACGATCTGATCCGCGGCATGGTCACCATGATGGCCACCGACCACGAGGTCACCGGACCGATCAATCTCGGTAACCCGGGGGAGTTCACCATCGGGGAGCTCGCGGCGATGGTCTTAGAGCAAACGGGATCGAGCTCCATGATCGACTACTTCCCCTTGCCGCAGGATGATCCGGTTCGCCGACAACCGGATATCTCGCGCGCCAAGGAAGTCCTGGGCTGGGAGCCGACCATTCCGTTGACCGATGGACTCGCCCGCACCATCGAGTATTTCCGTACAACGCTCCCGTAACTCCCGATGCTGATCGCAAGCGGGATCGCGCTGGTCCTCATCACCTGGCTAGCGCTCGTCCTGCTACTTGTCCTCACGGGGATAGTGCCTTCGCTTCTCGCCCAAAGCGGCCGAGTCGATGCGTCAACACTCAGGCGCGCGCTGTGGTGGGGCCTCCTCTTCATCACCCTGGCCGTCCTAGCTGGATCCCTGGTGGCTCCCATCCGAAGTACCGGATTCGCGGTGTACCTCGGAGTTGTAGTTGTCATCGCTGGTGGCACCGGCCTCGCTCTCGCCCGAGCACGAGGCTGGACTGCCCCAGGCAGACCCGGAAGAGTGCTGTGGTTGGTTGCGATCCCATCGTTGCTGGCGGTCGTAGCACTTGCTGCTGCTGCGCTGGGACCTGTCACCAATTACGACACCGGCCTTTATCACCTCGGCGCGATTGCCTATGCGTTCGACTATTCCGCGATCCCCGGACTCGCCAATCTCTATCAGCCGCTCGGCTACGCAACCGCGCAGTTCCCGTTGGCCGCTGCGATGGGTGTCTCACCGTGGGGGGAAGAGGGCTTCCGGTTACTCAACGGCTTGATCATCGTGATGGTGATCGTGGATCTGATCCTGCGGTTCCTCCGTAAGGGCAGTTCTCCAGGAACCTGGATCCAGTTGGTGGGAGCTACCGCATTGCTGGTTTCCATGGTTGCGCTGGCGGACTACTGGGTGACCAGCCCCAGTCAGGATGCGGCTGTCTTCGCACTCACTGTGGCGGCGGCTGCCTACCTGGCTGATGCCCTCACCAAGCGACGTTCGCTCGCAGCCAACGGTGCTGCGGCCATGGTCATCTCGATTGTCGCGGTGTTGATCCGACCGACTGCAGCCTTCTTCACTGTGACGCTCGCTGGCGTACTGCTGGCGCGCGCATGGTCATGGCGACGGCAAAAACTCGAAGGCATGGGAGCAGCTTCCACAGCGGTCGCGATCGCTGGGGTTTCCGCACTCGCGCTTACAACCGCACGCGACTATCTGCTCAGTGGCTGGTTCCAGTATCCGTTGTCCCTCCTCTCGTTCGACGTGCCGTGGCGAGCTGGTGACCCGACCCCGTTGCGGGAGGCGACCTTGGGTTTCCACCGTGATCCTGATGATCTGTGGGGATCGGTGTCCGGCTACGAGTGGGTCGGCTCTTGGTTGATCAGGGCAACCAGCCAATGGGAGATGTGGCTCGCGCTCATGCTGGCCAGTATCGCCATCGTTCTCCTCCTCGTTGCTCACCGAGGAGGTCGACTCCGGTGGCGGAGCCTTGCGTTGACCATGCTGCCCAGCGCGGTTGCACTGGGGGGGTGGTTCCTGGTGTCACCACCGGCGTTCAGATTCGCATGGGGACCCCTCGTCACCATTGCAGCGATACCTGCCGGCTGGGCGTTGTGGCTGATCGTGGATCAGGGGCATGGGATCACGCTGAAGAGGATCGCTCTCTCGACGGCAGCGATCTCCATCACTGGAGTAAGCCTCGTCTCGTTGGTCTTCCGGACGGAATGGCTGGAGATGACAGACCAGCGGTCGTGGACGTTAGGTATCGATATTCCCTACGCAGTAGCGCCGGTTCCGGAAACCGCCGTTCGAGAGGTGGAGTTAGCCAGCGGATTGGCCATTCTCGAACCACTCGAGGACCCGCTGTGTTGGGGCACCTTCCCGCTGTGCACACCGCAGGTCGGATCTAACGTGCGACTTGCCGGCGACTCCCTCCAGGATGGCTTCCTGCCCTAGGCGGTTGGAGAATGCAGCTGGGCGAATTGTGCTGCTGTTGCGAATGAATGATCGCTCCGCAAGGGTCCATCGGCCCGGACGAAGACGATGTCGACTTGACCCAACGCTCCATCAAGGGGACGGGTCCACCCCGGAATGATGTCCCAGGCCACGAAGCCGAGACCGGCTACCACTTCAACGACCTCGGTGAATTGTGGTGCGCCCTTCATGAAGGAGAAGAGCGATACCTCCAGGCAGAGTGCATCCGTCTGGGAGAGCAGGTCGGAGCAACCCTCGAGAGCTGTCAGTTCACCACCTTGGACATCGATCTTGATCAGGTATGGGCCGGGGAACGCGGATCGATCGAAAGCTTCATCGACACGAACCACAGGGACCGTCCTCGCCACTCCATCGGCGAACGAACCCATGGTCTCCTCGAGTGCGGACGAGCCTTCGAGCTGGTCAGGGTGGACGTTGAAGGTCATCGATCCGGATGCCCCACCCGCCGCCGCCTGAATGATGACCGAATGTCGTGATCGGGCGATTCCCGCAAGATCGTCAGCGAATTCCGTCAATGGCTCCACAAGGACGACGCTCGCGTTGGGAAAGGCTGACATGAGTTCCGGGGTGCCTCCCGCAGCCCCGATATCGATGATTGTTTTTGGCCGAACGCCGAGGTCATGCAAGAGCCGGTAGGAGTCGCCGAGTTCCCTACGAGGCCGACCCACTAGCCCGCCACCGTGGTCGATCCGTTCTACGTGAAGTCCGAGTCGCTTCAGTAGTCCATGGATAGCTGCTTTGATCCGGGTCACCATGGTCAAACCCCGTTCCGAGAGCGCGGCGCTGAAAGCAATATCCTGATGATGGTAAGGCTCACTAGCCCCTTGGCAGAGGACGGTATGGCATCACCAACGTTCTATGTCGCCTCACCACTTGGTGATCGGACCGCTGGACCAGAGGCACTTACCCAACTCGTGGACGCTATTCGCAGACGTGGCGTGAATGCCTATCTGATCCCGATGTACAACTTCAGGGGCCGAAGAAACGATCCGGAGTACGACCTCTACGACTTCGAAGTCGCCGAACGTATTCCGAAGACAGACGAGTCCTACTTCGTGATGACGGAAGTGAGCCCCATCGAATCCTTCCGTGAATTGCGGACGGTTCCGCCGGAGCGAACGTGGATCGCCTGGCTCAGCATCAATTTCTCTCCCGATCCACGTGCTCGGCATTTCCGGCCCAGCGAACAGTGCTGTCCCACATTCCCACCGGAGGTATGTGCGGAAGCCGCCGTAGGTCAAGGGCTTCCGTATCAGCCGGTCCCAGCCGACCTCGATCTCCCGAATGAGGTGTCTCCAGGACCATTTCGCACTGTGCGTGAAGCTGCTTCACGAGTAGGCGGCATCCGTCGGCTGCGCGCGACCGTGATCGAGGACATCTCCATCCATTACGCCCGCCACATCTACAAGACCCGGCAGAACTTCATCACCCAGTCCTTCTACGGTCAGGGATTCCTACAACAAACCTTCGGTCGCGACTCGCACTTGATCACCGATCCCATTCGTCTGATCGATTTCGACAGGCCACCGCGTGAGCCGGGCCTCGTTGCCTACAACGGCACCAAGGGCCAGTGGCTCATTCCGCACCTGCGTGAACGCATGCCCGATGTGGAGTTCCTGCCCATCCAGGGGATGAGCTACCGCGAGGTATGCGCTGCCCTGAGTCTGGCATCGCTGTATATCGAAATCGGGCTGCTTCATGGCCGAGATCGGCTGCCCCGCGAAGCGGCGAACCTAGGAACGCCGGTGATCTTCGTAGCCCGAGGTTCGGCGTATTGCTGGGCCGATGCTCCCGTTCCGGTCGATTACCGGATTCCCTATCGCGAGGACTGGGCAGACCTGATGGCGCCGAAGATCCGCGAGGTGCTGGCCGATCCCTCGTACGCTCAGGAACGCCAGGAGCCCTACCGTGCATGGGTGGCAGGGGAGCGGGAGAGGTACGAGGATGCGGTGGATCGGTGGCTTGCAGAGGCGCTAACTGCATGAGCGGCTCCCGCGTGCTGATAGTGGTCCCCACCCTGGGCAAGCGCCCCGAACTCCTGGGGCAGTGCCTGGATTCCATGCGTCAGCAAGAGGTTCCCCTTGACATCGTGCTCGTCGGACCCACGGACAGCGAGGTTCTCCAACACGCCGCACGTCGCTTCGACGCTGAGCTCTGCGAAGACCCAGGAGGCTTAGCTGCGGCGATCAACCTCGGAGTTGCGTCCTATGAAGGCGACGCCCACTTCGTCAATTGGCTCGGAGACGATGATCTTCTCGAGCCAGGATCGTTGACCACCACGATCGCCGCACTGGACGCGCATCCGGAAGCCGTTCTTGCATATGGCGCGTGCCGCTATATCGATGACGATGGTCGCGAGTTGTGGATCAGCAAAGCCGGCTCGTGGGCCCCGCGGATCCTCACCTGGGGGCCAGACCTGATCCCGCAGCCGGGGATGCTCATGCGCCGATGGGCGTGGGAGGCGGTAGGTGGACTGGACGAGAGTTTTCGATTCGCGTTCGACCTCGATCTGCTTCTCAAACTCAAGACACTCGGTGGTTTCGTGGACGTTGATCGGATCGTGTCCTCCTTTCGCTGGCATAGCTCCTCACTGACTGTGAGCGATCGATCCCAGTCCTTGTATGAGTCCGAGGTTGCGAGGCGGCGCGCGCTGTCTCCGACAGCACGCAGTCTCGCCTGGCTCTGGGAGAAGCCGGTCCGTGGCGCGACTCGAGTTGCTGCGTGGGAAGTGAGCAGGCGTGCTGCGAAGAAGGGCGCGAGGTGAACGAGGTTGAGCGCGCCGAGCACGAGTCTCTCGGCGATTACCTACAGCAGGCACTCACTCCCGAGCAGCGCGAGGGGATCGGACTCATCACGTTCAACCACTGGTCCTTCGCAGTAGGTACCGTGGTGGAAACCGTGCTCGCAGCGCGCGAACTTGGCTCGCGGGTGGTTGTGGGCTTCTGGGCAGACAACACGCCGCTTCCCGATGTGGGATGGCGCTCGAGCAGGTTCTTGGCCCGGCTGGTGAATTCGGCCACGCGTGATCAGCAAGCGCAGCGCGCGCTCATCAAGTCTGGCGTTCCGCTCAGCACTTTCGTCGATCCACCCATCAGGCGGTGGAAGTCGAAGGGCCTGCCACCGATTCCCGATCCGCCCACGCGCGCAAATATTCGTCGGTTGACCTACCACGGCACGGCGATGGGTCCGGCGATCTTGGAGATGCCACCGGACGACATGCCGGTACGGGAAGATCACGTCTGGGCGCGCCGGTGGGTGGCCGCCGCTATGCGCTCGTACGCCTGGGCATACGACCAAGCAACAGCACTCATCAAGCAACACGATCTCGGCACGGTGGTCGTCTACAACGGTCGCTTCACCCATGACCGCGCTGTGGCAGCAGCTGCGCACGCGCTAGGGGTGCGCGTTCTGTATTACGACACCGGTGGTTATGACACTGACTTCGATCTCACGGAAGCGACCACGCACGATTGGGCGCACCTGCAGGTTCGGATGCTCAAGATGTATGAGGACTGGGATCCCAAGGAGAGAGATGACCTCGGCGGTTCCTGGTTCGAAAGCAGGCGGGCACACACGGACGTCAACAATCAGCGTTACACAGGTATCCAAGAGCAAGGACGTTTAGAGGAATTGCCGCAGTCTGAGCAACTCGTCGTGTTCTTCTCGTCGTCGGATGACGAGTTGGTCGAGTTGGACATCGACTGGAAGCAGTACTTCGGGTCGCAGGAAGGCGCCCTGCGCCAACTTGCGGAAGCGTGTCGCCAACATGCTGGTACCGCCCTCGTCGTTCGGACGCATCCGCACATGCGCTTGAAGCCTCCACAGGATCTTGCTGATTGGCTTGCGGCGGTCGAGGCGATAGCACCAGACCTGCACTTTGGTCCGGAATCACCCGTTGATTCGTATGCACTGATGGATCGAGCAGATGTCGTCTTCACCTACGGTTCAACGTCCGGTGTTGAGGCCGGGTACTTCGGTCGCCCGGTTGCGGTGATGGGTCCCTCTGCATACGACCAATTGGGGTGCGCGCGGCGCATCACTAATGCAGCGGAGATCGCCGAAGCGATCAAGTCCCCACCGGAACCGAACTCGACTGCAGCAATCGCGTACGGACTCATGATGCAGCGCAGAGGGTTCACCTACCAGTACCAGCAGCACGCAGGGAATGACGCCCTGGATCTTCAAGGTGCAGTAATCGCTGAGGCGAGCACGACCGCGCAGAAGGCCAGCGACGCCCTGCGCAAATTGCGTATCTGGTGGCTCACTCGGGCGTGATCGCCCGATACCAACGCTGCAAGATCTCCGGCATCTGCCGATACCGCTCGCGCGCGAGTGGACTCGGCGTGAAGACCGGGTAATCGACTGGGGCACCGAAAAGCGAGGTCGAGAACTCGACCTGGAGCACGCAGCGATCACCATCGATCGGCGGTGTCCCTTTGTGCAAGCCCACAGTGTCGACTGCCATGAACGTTCCAGCTGTTCCGGTCAGCTCGATCACCTTGTCCCATAGTCCGGCAGTGCGAACCAGGTCATCGTCCTTGCGACCGTCGGTGGACAACATGGGCGGAACGCTGCGATGTGTACCGCGCACCACCGTGTGCGGCCCGTGGCCAGGACTCACATCGGTGAGGTAGCAAAAGAACTTCAAGAAACTCGCGCGGTCGCGGTCCTGGTGGAAAAGCCAGGCATTGAGCGACTCATCGCCACCACCCTGGGGTGTGGTCCACCACAGCGCTGTCTGGTCTTGGATGACCGGCTGCTCGAGATACCTAGCCGCAATGAGCGCCAATGCCGGATCACTGCAGTAGTCCTGCATGTCGGCCGAGGCCATGGTGTTGTCCTCATTGATGTCATAGCGACCCACCTGGGGGGCGTTGCGCGGGTACGGAGCAGGTGGCACGTCCAACCCACGGGGCTCGGCATCGACTGCCAAAGCGCTCTCCCGCATACGCGCGACCATGTCCTCGGGGACGCGCTGCTGGAACACGTACACACCGTCTCGCCGGAGTCCATCCACGCACGCTTGGATTTCATCGAAGGCGACGAATGTGCTCTGCCGCGCTTGGTCTTCGGTGGGCACTCCGCCGCGGGTGTGCCGGATGGCCTTGTGCGAGATCTCGCGTCCGGCCGTGGGTCGAAGGTCCATCGCGGAGCGCAGGTTGTAGAACTCCTGCCCTTTAGCGGACTGACCGGGACGGTACTGATCGTCGAAACGACGCATGTCCTTGATCGTCTTGCGGTACCGAAGCCGCCGCAGGATGGGTTCGGCCAGTCGATTCTCGGCCATCTCGCCTTCTCCCTTCGCCTGAATCAGCACTGATGTCACAGACCTAGCAAGGATGCTTGCCGGTCGAAGTCCGGAACCGCTGCCCGCACCTCGTCGAAGGTGCCTGAGTTCACGATTCGACCATTCTCAAGATAGAGCATCAGATCTGCCCGACGCACCGTCGCTAGTCGGTGGGCGACGGTGATGGTCGTCACCTCACCTTCCAGCTCGTCGAGCGTTTGGACGATGGCCCGCTCGGTCTCTGCGTCCAGCGCAGATGTCGCTTCGTCGAGGACTAACAGGAGAGGCCGCGTGTAGAGGGCACGGGCGATGCCCAGCCGTTGCCGCTGCCCGCCCGAAAGCCGGATCCCCCGTTCGCCGATGAAGGTGTCGAGACCCTCGCGCTCAGCTCGGAGGAAATCGGCAATGTGCGCTCGCTCCAGTGCTTCCCAGACCAGTTGATCATCGACGGCATCCCGTGGGAGTCCGAGAGCCACGTTGTCTCGGATCGTGCCAGCCACGAGTGCAACTGTTTGGGGCACGTAGGAGATTGCTCCGGGCCACCGCTCAATGGCGTCCCGTGGGGACGATCCACCGATGCTGACCTGACCGCTTTCTGGTTCAAGAACGCCCAGGATCACATCTGCCAAGGTGGACTTCCCTGCCCCCGTCGGTCCAACCAGAGCGACTGAGTTCCCCGGATTAACGGAGGCACATACGTCTCGAAGGGCAGGCTCCGAGGCGTCCAAGTACGTGACATAGACGTTGTTGATCGATACTGACGGTGTGAATCCAATGTGACCTCGGCGGATGTCCTCAGGAAGAGCAAGAACTGCGAGAGTCGCGTCAGCCCCTACGGGTGATTCTTGCCTTGCGTCCAGGAAGTCAGCCAAGTAGTAGGTCGGCATCGAAGACACGGAACTGTTACGAAGGGTTATCGATGCTCCCTGTAAGCGAAGGAGCGCAGGAACCACCCGGGATCCGGCAGCAAGGAAGAGGGCCACCGTTGCTGCTGCGGAGGCAATGTCACGAGTGACAAACTGGACAACAGCAAGAATGAGAACGCCCAAATACAGCGTTGCCTCAAGCAAGTACTTGGGTACTTCCATGAGGTATTGCTGATTTGCGGTAGCACCGGCGTAACGCCCTATCAAGCTCTTGTACCTGTTGATGTAAAGGTCTCTTCGGTTGAGAACCGTCGTTTCACGATACGTATTCAGAGCTTCGGAGACTGCAGAGAGCGTCGCAATCGAAGCCTCGGTCATTGTTCGTGCATTTCGTTCGCCCCACGCGGTCAAGCTCCGATTGCTGGCGACTATTACCAGCGCGAACAGGACCATGGCTGCGAGTGTCACCCACGGATCCACGATGAGCAGGGATATGCCAACCAGGGCAAATAGGAACAATTCCGCTGCAATGATGACGGCGGCGCCTAAGACTCCGACAGTCGCATGCCCGACGCCACTGCCCAAGGCATAGATCGCCTCGGCTGTTGTCCATCGTTGAACATCGAGTAAAGGCATGCGCAGAAACTTTGAAGCGAGTTGGGCGGAAACCTCTGCCTGACGATTCGCTAGGAACCGAAAGATCCGTCGGGTCACAAGGGCCGAGAGAGCGGTTTTTAGCACAAGGACAACGACTGCCGACCCAGCCAGAAAAACTGACAACTGAGTAGCAGTCAAGTTTTCCAGACCAATCAGTTCCAGAAAGGACTCGACGAAACGAGGGACGCTCCCCAGTCCTGTGGTAGAGACTGCCGTGGCGGCCAGCAGGCCGATGAGCGCGATGCCGATTAGGTCTAGGATTCCCAGTGAGAGTTGCGCCGCCGCAGCCAGCAGGAACAGTCGACGTCGCTTGGGTGGCAGGAGACTGAGAGACCGCCGAATTGACTGGAGAGTGCTTTGGGGTTCAAAGTCCTGCACACTCTTTCCCTGATTCGGGAGTGAATCACCGCTTGGTGGTTCCGAGGGGTCTGCGGTCACTTCGCTAATCTATCGGCGCATTCCGCATATCCGAGAGAGAGATGGTTTCTGTGCCTCCAGACATCTTTCTCGGACTCGTCACCCATGCGGCCACATCATTCCCTGCGAGCTCCGGCGATGAGGGGCTTCTTCGTGGTCTCCAGGCGCAGCTGCGGTTGCACGGAGTCTCGTCGGAAGCCCGGATCCATGATGAGGATGCTTGGTCACCTGAGGTTGTGCAAATTGACAGATCCGCGATCTTGAGGTCCATCGACGCAGAGTTACGGGTCGAGTCTCAGTGGAGGCGATGGCATGGCTCAGCCAAATTTAGACCTAGACTGCAGTTGGAAATTTGGGCGAGAAAACTACATCGGCGACGCAAGTACCTTCCGATGGGGAAAGCAATTGATCAGGATCACCCTGGCTTCCGAATGATCCGTCGTTTGGTAAACATTGAGATGGCGCACGTGACTCTCTTGCGTGAAGCCTGTGACTCGGGTTTGGATTGGGCTCTGATCCTAGAGGATGACGCCTCAGGTCGTCCGGAAGTGATTGCAGAGATGCTCGTTCACTTTTTTGAGGCTGTGAGCGGTAGAGAGCAGCCTTTTTACGTGAACATGAGTAGGTCGTTTTCTGTCAAACGGCTGGGAGTTGAGAGCGCCCTGGTTCAACAAATTGCGCTCCCGAGTAGTCAAGGGGCTGTCCAGCTAGTGGCGTCCGAGAAGGCAGTGACGAACACCGTGTGTGCCGTTCTTTACCGAAAATCTTTTCTTGAGCGACTCGTACATGTGATGGATGAAATCCCTGTTGACCCCGTGATACCCATTGACTGGAAGTTGAATCTGGCCTTGATGGACTTGACCGAAACGGGACTACTTGCCCCGGGTGACTGTTGGCTGGCTGAGCCGGCTCCGATCATTCAGAGTTCAATGCACGCCAGTTAGTGATCAGCCTCGCGCAAAGCCAATAAGGACGTTGACTGCCATGAGGGCTCCAAATATGGGCTGCGTCAGGTGTCCGCGGAGAAAAGGTCGCCACGTTCGCGCCACCGGAATAGTCCACGTGATGTGTCTGAGAATCGCTGTCCGACGATCCGGGTTGGCGTGGATGAACTGCCGATAGCCCCTTCCATAGCTCTTCCACTTTGAGAAATTCTCGGAGGCAGAGTTAGGGCAATATCGGTAGGAGACGGTTGTACCGATGCCCTGCCGAAAGCCCTTCAACTGTAACTCTCGTGACATTTCGGTGTCTTCAATAGTCATTGAAGGATGACTGGTGATGGTTCGAAGGGCCTCCGTGCGGTACAGAGCCGGGCGACCAACCATGATGACGTCGGCGGCCGGTTGAATGGTTTGCTCGAAGTACCGGTCCCAGCCAGAAGTCCAGAAGTTCTTCGGCGGGGGAACCCTCAGCAGACTTTGCAGGGCGGCATACCCGCCAGTGTTGAGTTGTTCCAGCAGGTTTTGTATCCATCCAGGCTCAATGCGGTCATCGGCGTCAACAAAAGCTACATACTCCATTTGTGTCTCTTGGTATCCGATCCTCCGCTGCTTGGCCAAGCCGACTGGACCTGCCTCAATGACAAGAACTCCCGCCTGCCGCGCGAGTTCGACTGTGTCGTCCTGTGAACCACCGTCAATAACAAGGACTTCCTGCGTGTCGTTGAGTCGAATGGCCTCAAGACATTCCACTATGTTTGCTGATTCGTTCAGGGTGCAAACTTGAACCGAGACGGGCCATGACACGTCACAAGTCTAGGCGATTGCTTGCAGGCCACTATTGAGAAGGCCTCGCTAGCCTTGCCGCATGATTGATGGTTCTGGCAGAAGCGAAGGTGAATATCTGCATGCCCTCGCTCGTGAATTGTGGCCAATTCCGAGGAGTATCACCGGCGAAGGAGTTCGCCAGACGCTTAAGCGGCTGGCGCAGGAGCTACCCGGACTGACTATTCATGAGGTTCCATCTGGAGCGCAGGTTTTGGATTGGGTTGTTCCAGAAGAGTGGGTGATTCGATCTGCTGTCCTTTCGGACCCCAACGGGGAGATCGTCGCTGATTTTGACGTGAACAATCTGCACCTGATGGGGTACTCGGAGCCCGTTGACTTGGAAATTTTCCTGGAGGATCTCCAGCCCCATCTCTATTCAATTCCAGAACAGCCGAACGCTATCCCCTACGTGACTAGCTACTACAACCGAAGATGGGGCTTTTGTATTACCCAGGAAGACCGAGATCAGTTGATCCCTGGTAAGTACCGAGCGTTCATCGATAGCGAATTCGTTGCGGGAAGCATGAGTTACGGCGAGTTGGTGATCCCCGGGGAAAGTGCAGATGAGGTCTTTATCTCGACTTACGTCTGCCATCCCTCGCTTGCCAATAATGAACTTTCTGGGCCAATGGTTAGCACGGGTCTAGCTCAGTGGCTGCTTGCTCTCCCCAAACGGCACTACACCTACCGGTTTGTTTTCGTTCCCGAGACCATCGGTGCAATCACCTACATTCACTACAACTTGGAGAGGCTCAAGGCGAGCGTGTCGCA
>AACY020310326.1_pt1 | contig 12401 bp, 25 predicted proteins | sample 267378 | NCBI WGS metagenome assembly AACY02 (sample SAMN02954345, study PRJNA13694) | marine metagenome | biome: aquatic; feature: ocean; material: water; isolation source: isolated as part of a large dataset composed predominantly from surface... | reverse complement strand
TTCCTGCGTGTGAGCGATGATGACGACCTGCTGGTGGGCCGTCCAGAGCGCGTGGTCGAGAGCGAGGATGTCGATCAGGGTCGAGAACCCAAGCTGACGTGCCTTCGCAACGACATTCCGGGTGTGCAGGTGGCCGAGCAGCCATCGCTGGGCCTCGTTGGGCACGAACGGCACGATCATGCCTTGGTCAGTGTCGCCGTCGTCGCCCTCCTTGGTGGTGATCTTGTAGAGTTGGCCGCTGTAGATGCGCCATTCCCATGATGCGAGGCATCGCATCAGGTCCGCCTCCGAACGCGGCACAGGCAGATCGCCGGGGCGAGGCCCGAGCGCGTCGTCGGAGGCAGAATGGTCGAGCATCAGTGGAGGCCGCCCGTGTTTTTTGGGGCCTCGGCTTTGATCTCCGCCTCGATCTCGACCGCAGCGTCGACGGACGATAGCGCGTCCGTGAGCAATCCGGCGATCCGCCCGTCGTGCGCGTCGATGGAGATTTGGATCGCCGAGGCGAGCGCGAGGCCAGAGACATGGGCCGCATGGGCGTACCCGTGGATCAGGCAGCCGCACGGGAGGCGGACCGCCGCGTAGACGGTCCAGCCGCCGTTGGTGAGGCCGATCCCCACCATGCGAGCGCCCGAGGCGCCGAGGGTCTCGGCCATTGTCTCCGCCAGGTCGTGCCAGTGGAGCGTCACGGCCGGGGGGGTGGGCGCCTCCTCGCTGGACTGCGCGCAGTCGGTCAGGGCGTCATCGGTCATTCGTGGGGCTCCTCTTGGGGCTGGTAGTAGGGGATGACGTAGGCGACGACGAGATCGGGCATCGACGGGCCTGCATGGATCAGGGAGGCGCCGCCGAGGACAAGCTCCTCGGTGGCCGCGCTGTAGAGGCGTGCCGTCTTGCCTGCGAGGACGCGGCGGAGGCTCCGGCCGATGACGCCGCGCCCGAACAGCGGCACGAGGCACCCGTTGCTCCGCTCGTCGCGCGACTGCACCTTGGTCCAGACGATGCGCGCTCCTGGCGCGAGGGTCCGGACGAGTTCGGTGACGGGATCGAGCGTCATCATCCTGCATCCTGCTTTTTGATCGGCGCGCGCGATCCGCGGCGCTGGAGGTCGTCCAGCCACTCGCGCATCTCCTCCGAGATGGAAAGCTCGTGTTGCACCCGCTCGACGTACAACGAGTGGATGCGCGCGAGTTTGTCGAGCGCCGCGAGTTGGTTCGCCGTGGCGTAGGGGACCGTGATCGCTCGCGGCTCCATTACGACCTCGCCATCCTCGCCCAAGACGGGCCGGCCATCCTCGCCCACCTTGGGCTCCCTGATCAGGACGCGGCGCGTCTGGCCGAGCATCCGGGTGAGCTCGCCGATCCGCCCCTGCGTCTCCTCCGAGGACATCATGTGCGCCTCCCAGTGGTCCCGCGCGATCAACGCGACGACGGCCCGGATTTTGGCGCTATTAGCTAGGCGATGTCCTGTTTTGCCGGCGCTTTTGGGCGAGTATCCTGCGGCGATGGCGGACTGCATCGCGTTGTTGCTCTGGGCGTAGTGCAACGCGAAAGCCCTCTGACGGATTTTTAGCCCGGCGAGCGCCTCTTGCGCCTCTTGTGACAGGGTGCCGTCCATCTCCTCTCTCCATCGAGGTCAGGTTTCGTGGCGCAATCTCTCGCATATCGGGCTCGCGGGCAAGAAAATCAGGGGCTTGGCGTCGATCCGGCGAAGAGAAGCCTCTTGACACATCGCCCTAGCGCGGACAAACTGTCCGCACAAATCGACGAGAGAGGAGCCAGATCAATGCCATACATCCTGAGCAGGACAAGACGCGCCGCGGAGCAAACCGTCGCGCGAATGAAGGCAAACCGCGAGGAGGCCGAGCGGGCCGTCATGGAGGAGCGGTGGCAGGACGCAGCCGCCCACTACGAGTGGGCGATGCGGGACTATGAGGGGGCCTGCGCGCTGCGCGGCCACGAGGTCAATCGCGGGATCGTGGCGCATTTGCGCGAGCAGATGTTCCGCGCGGCGTTCCGCGCCGAGCGCCTGTTCCGCGAGGAGGGCGCGGCATGACCAGCGGCATGACCAACTGGATCGAGGTCTACGACGACCTGTCCGCGGCGATGGAGCCCTACGAGGAGGTGCAGATCGCGCTGAAGCCGCTCGGGATGACGCGGGCGAAGGAGTCGGCGCTTGTGGGCGCCGGCGTTTGCGTGCTGGCGGAAGCGGCGGACGAGCTCCACGCGCACGGGCTAATCATGGATCACGACCACGCGGCGATCCATAACGCCATCCGGTCCGGCGATCTCGTTGGCGGGTATGGCGTCGAGATCACGACGGCGCAACTGGCGCGCGCTGTCCTGAACGTCCTCGCGCGCAACGAGGGCGAGACCGAGGTCGAGGCGCGCGCATCCGTCCACGGGGTTCGGGCCTGCCTCCGGCGCGCCGTCCCTGATCTGCGGTCGCGCGACGGTCTGGCAGACTGAGAGAGAGGAGAGAGACCCATGACCATGCACTACTATCCGCACCGCCTGATCCGCGTCTACCTCGACGACGAGGAGGTGAGCATCTGCACCGCCGAGGCGTTCGTCGCCGGAAACGACGATCTTTTGCGCGGCGAGGCGCGTGATGTCCTCACGACGGGCGAGGCCAGCGGGGGCGGTGGCGCCGCTCCGATATGGCGCACGGAGCCGGCCGCGGCGCGGGATGAGATCGCGTGCCGCGTGAGCGCGGCCGCCGTCGCCTGCTACCTCGCCAACCTGAACTGAGGGCGGCCGCGAGCGTCTGACCATTGCAGGCCGCCCCTCTGGGGGCGGCTCACTGTGGCCAGAGAGAGGAGAGACCACGATGAGCAAGACCCCCCAAGATCGACTGCTGGACCTCGCGGAGACGCGGGGCGAGGAGCGGATGAATGAACTCGTGGCGCAGTACTGGAACTGCGACGAGGAGGCAAGCGGGATGGACGCCGATGGCGACGTGTGGATCGAGGGCCCCATGACCGGCCATTGGGTCCATCAAGACCGGCTGGCCGATTTCGCCGATTGGATCGAGGAGTGCGACCTGTGAGCCGCGCGACCATCCCGACGCCGACCGCTCCGCGCCCCGCCGAGTTGTCGACAACCCCCCGGCCGAGACCCGGGGGGAGTTCTACGTCTCCGCCGTCGACGGGCGGCGGACCTACCTGATCGCCGGTCCCTACGAGACGTTCGGCGACGCCGAGGCAATGGTGCATCACGTCCGCGAGTATGCGTGCGGATGCAACCCGCGGGCGCACTGGATGAGTTGGGGCGTCTGCGCCCAGCGCGAGGCGCAGGACGCGCGGATGGCGTCCGAGACGCCGCGGCCGATCCGGACGCCGATGGGCGTGGCGACGCGCGCCACGATCCGCGCAATGAAGGGAGAGACCAGATGACCGACCCGACGAAACCCCTGATCCCCGAGATCATGGACCTGATGCCCTGCACCTACGAGGGCTTCAGCGCTTGGGCAGGCCAAGTGCAGACCACGAGGATGGGCGAGCCGCGTTTTGCGGCCGTCACTCAGGCGGTGGGCCTCGACGACCTCGACCTCGACCCTATCGACGAGGTGCTCGTGTATCCCGGCGGCGCGTACATCGTGAGGGAGCCCGACGCGGGCCCCTACGCTGTCCTGCTCGACGGGAATTACCACACTGGCGACCTCGCGACGTTGGAGGCTGCGCTGTGGGCGTGGACGCTGATCGAGATCGAGGGCGAGCACGCGACCAAAGTGACCGAGGCCGCGCTGGATGCCATCATGCAAGCGGCGAAGGGGGTGATCCCGCCCGATCCCGCGGTCACGTTCGCCGAGGGCGTGGTCATGTACCTGCGGGAGATGTGAAATGGTCGCGATCTTCCCGGGCACGCCGACGCACGGCGAGACGATCCTGACGGTCGCGGAGGCGCGGTGGCTGCGCGCGTCGAAGGCGCTGGACAGCGCCGAGCGGCGGTGGCTCGACGCGCAGAATGCGGCGCGCGCGGCAGCGGCCGCGGTGGAAGCCGCTCGCGCGGACTACGAGGCGGCAAGCGCGGCCGAGGCGGACGCCTACGACGCGCTGAACGAGAGCGAGTGAGACGGCCCCACCGTCAGAGCGGCCTCGCGGGGCCGCTCCACCGTGGGACTGCCACGAGATCGAGAGAGGAGAGAGACAATGGCGCGGCTGTATTCGATGGAGGTGGTCGTCCATGCGACGGTCTACGTCCGCGCGGGGAGCATGGAGGAGGCGCAAGAGAAGGCGCGACGGCTCGAGCGCACCGCTATCGAAGTCGATGGTGGCGACATCGACGGCCGACCGTTCGAGACGCTGTTCGAGGACGAGGAGACCGAGGTCTCGTTTTCGCCCGCGATGACGGTCGGGCGAGTGGCCTCGCGGAGCATCGACGTCGCCTATGATCCGGACGAGAAGGAGGACGCGGAATGAACCTGAACGCCCCCGACGAGTGGATCGCGCGCCCCGCGATCTGCGCGATCACTGGCCAGCTTCGGGGCTGGCGCGCCATCAACGCCCGGAGCGGAGCGCGGAGCCTGCTCCTCCCGACCGAGGAGGAGGCAATCGCCGAGGCGGAGAAGAGGAACAAGGCATGAGCTACTACGTCGACCACGAGGCGAACGTCGTGCGCATGACGCGCGCGGCATGGGAGGCCGACATCCCCGAGTACAGGGGCGGGACGCCGGAGGCGCCGACGCGGATCGCGCTGTCTCGCGACGGGGCGACTTGCCTCTACCCGGTCGAGTTCCTCGACACCGCGGCCGAGGAGGCGCTTGGCTACGAGATGAGCCCGCGCACGCGGTTTTTTGTGCATGTCCGGACCGAAGACGGGCCGCGAACGTTTTCCGGGTGCTGGACGCTCCGCGAGGCTCGGGATTGCTACGTGCTGGAGCGGGACGCGAACGTGACGCGGACCGGCCGGGGTGCCTCGGCGTTCGGGAGCGGCGAGGTCTACGACGAGCAGGGCCAGCATGTGGCGCGGATCTCCTACAACGGTCGGGTCTGGCCGCCGCAGGTCCGGACGCGAGACATGAAGCCGGTCTTGATACCAGAGACAGCGAAACCCTGAGCCTCCGCTTTCGCATTTTGGAGCCCGCCGCGCGTTCGGCGGGCTCTTTTCGTGCCTACGTCCTCCGCTTCGCCCGCGCGGCGAGTTCCCGACGCTTGACCCGGATGGCTTCAAGCTCCTCGACCGTGACGAAGGCGCGGCGCGCCATCTCGTCGAGGTAGCCCTTCAACTCCTCCTGGCTACAAATCGTGCCGATCAGGGCGGCCTTCACCCGGCCGAACTGGCTGACGTCTGCGGGGGCGGTCATTCCATGCACTCCCCGTCGTCCGCCTGACACAGCGCGCCCTCGGCCGTCAGCAAGAACTCGCCCTGACGCTCCATCGCCTCACGCAATTCGCGCCGCAAATGCCGCTTGGAGAAGGTCGCGCCGGAGCCGCTGGTCATTCCGGCCGCGACTTCCTCCATGCGCTCCCACCAGGCGTGACGCTCGGGATGCTCGACCGAAAGCCGCGCCAAGAACGCCTCCGACTTGAGAAAACAGCCATCGCAGTTGCCGTAGGGCGTTTTCCCCTTAACATTCTGTAGCCGCAGATCGAAGGGCTGCGCCTTCCAGAACGCAATCACGTCGCGCTTCGTGATGCCGGCCTCTGCCAGTGGCAGCCATCGCTTCCACCGTTCTTTCAGGTCAGGCTTGTTTTCAATCCGATGCGGCTCGTCCGCCCGGATGCCAATCGCCGCCGTCCAGTGTTCCCAGCCGATGCTGCGAAGGTAGTCTCGCGCGGTCCGAACCTTGAGTTCTGAGGTGCAGAACCGAACCCGCCGGTTCGGGAGGTATCGCTTCTTGCAAATCAGCGCCTCGAACGGCTCACCATTCTCGGATGCACCCTGTCGCCCGACGACCTCGAACCGATGCCCGTGCTCGCCGTCGCGCCACTCAACCCACACGATGCCGACACCCCATCGCCGATCTACCTCGGCGACGAAATCCAGCGTCTCCGGCATCTCCCGGCCGGTGTTGGCAAAGACCACCCGCGCGCGGTCGTGAAAGTCCGGGTTGGCGTCCATAAGGCGGCGCAGCATGTAGCCAGAGGTCCGGCCGCCGCTGAAAGAAATCTGGACGGGCAAGCCATCATCGGGGAAGCAGTAAAGGCTGCTCATTCCACCGCATCCCTTTCCCACAATGACTTGGTTCCTGTCGGATGCGCCGAGACGAATGCGTTGGCCTCTTGCAGCGGCATCGGCACGCGATACAGCTTCACGCCTCGACCCGCCCGCGCTCCCGCATCCACCGGACAAACGCCTCGACGTGCTGGCGGCGGCGCTTCTGCTGGGTGCTGATGTGGGCCGCCAAGTGCAGCGGACCCGCGCCGATCCGGCCATAGTCGACGCTCAGGGCGCTATGCCCGTCCTGAAGCCGGACCCAGGTGTGGCCAGTCGTGACTGTCACCGAGACCTTGCACCCCTTCCGCCAAGCGCCTGCCGCGACGAGGTCGTGATGGATCCGCTCGGCGAAACGGCGGTTCTCTCGCTGCTCCAACGTCTCCGGCTTCATGCCTCGCCCCCCACATGCCCAAGGGCCTTGACGAGTTCGGTGCGCAGATCGTCGACCGTGCCAGAGTTCGAGATCACGACGTCTCCGAGCTCGCGCCAGTGGCTGTCGCTGACGTGGTTCGCCCCGGCGCTCTCGCCTCGGCGATTGGTCAGCGCGATCACCGTGCCGCCGTACTCGTTGATGGCCAGAACCTCGTTTCCGAACCGCACGTCGTCCACGACAACCGGCACCCCGCGCTCGAGATGCTCGCTCGCGCGGACCTGCCACGCCCGGACCCACAGGTCGTAGCCGACCATCTGCCGCCCCCAGTCGGTCATGAGGGTCTGCATGATGTGGCGGCTCGTGTGGCCGCACAGCGCGGGGTGGGGCCTCTCCTTCATGTTGCCGTAAAGCATCTGGAAGACCTCCGGCGCCGCCATCCCAAGATCCTTGTAGAGCTTGGCCAGCATGGCCTTGCCCGCGTCCGCGAAGGCCACGCCCGCGTAGCCGTACAGCGATCGCAGAAGCCGCGCCGCCTCGCTCTTGCCGGAGCCGATGGGGCCGGTGAAGCCCACGATCATGACGGATTTTCTCAGCATCACAGGTTTTCCCGCGCTTCGGCGCCGATGGCGTGGTCCACGATCTCGCGGACATGGCGCCAGTTCGGGTGCTCCTCGATCCACGACCCGAAGGTCTCGACCGTGAACCGGATGGCCTGCTCGACGAAGATCGCGAACTCGCCCTGGTCCATGTTGGCGAAGCTGATCGAGGCCGGCACCAGCGCGACGTCGGCGCCGTAGTGCTCGCGAACTCGCTCGGGCAGTTCGACCTTGGTCGCGTAGCCGGTGGCGATCTTGAAGCTGACCGACACCCGCTCCTGCGTCCACTCGGTCTGTCCCGGCCCGCTGTTCAGCGCCTCGGCGACGTAGGTGCAGAGGGCCCAGTAGAGGCGGTGGAACCGGAGGTTTCGCGGGCGCGAGATGTCGACGATCAGGTCGGCGCCGCGCGGGTGGCGCTCGATCTCGGCCTCGGCGGCCTCGTTGCTGCCGACGAGGAGCTTTCCGACGCGCTGCATGGTGATCTTAGCCATGATCGCCCGTCGCCTCCTCGGCCGGGCGCCGCGACCGCAGGCGCTTCATTTGCTCCTCGGACAGCTCGTAGCCGCACCGCTTGGCCTCGGCCGGACCATCCAGAACGCCTCGCCGGATCAGCGCCTCCGTCCGGTCCGGCCGGTTCATTGACGGCAGCGGCCGTTTGAATTTCTCGTGCCAATCGGCCATGAGGTCGATGATACCAGGCTCGGTGTCGGGGCCGGCCATCCGCGCTCCGGGCATCGCCTCGGTCGCCTGTTGGCAGGCTCGCGTGACCTCGCCGCCGGCCGGCCAGGTGCGGTGCGACATCCGCTCGGTGAGCAACTGGCACACGCGATCCAGCCACTCGCCGTAGCCCTGCGGCGGGGCGTGGCGGACCACGATCCGCGCCAGCGCGTCCGCCTCCGCTTGGGTCTGCTCCTCGTCAGCGGCCAACTGGCGCGGCGGGGCGTAGCGGTTGAGCCACGCGCCGAACCTCTCGGCGATCTCCGCGTTTCGGGGAATGCTGCCGTGGGGTGATGCCATCTTCGGTCTCCTCTCTCGACGCAAAGCAAACTGGCAGAGTTTCCGGCGCCGGTCAATCCCCGTCGTCGGGGACTTTCGGCATGTAGACGCGACGGGGTGGGTATGATCCGAGCGCGGCGCCGCCGGCCGGACGCGGCTGCGACCTGGGGGACGATTTCGCCCCAGCCAGCCGCGCCATCTCGCGGTCGAAGTACGCCAGCCGAGAGGGCGGGCCGTCCTGCTTTCGCTGCATCACCTCGCGGATCACCCCGACCTGCTCGTCGGTGGTCAGCCCGAGGTCGGCGCTCCAGCGCCGAACGGTCTCCATGTCGCTCGGCCCGCCGAGGATGTGCCCGCCCCGTCCCGCGAGCCCAGTTCTCGGATCGGCCCCCACCGCCTCGAGGATCCGTCTCCGGAGGGTGAGTCCCTCTCCCCCTTCCAAGCCCGCGCTCGCGCGCTCGCGCAAATCATCATCATCATCATCATCAGAGGTAGGGACGTTCCTATTACTATATATAGGAACTTCCGCGGATGGGTCCGGGTTGGCCGATTTCAATGACTTAGGTCCGTTTGTAGGTGAAAATTTTGCAACGGTTTCCGCTTCACTTTCTGAAGCGCGCGCGGCACCGGAAAAATCCGCGGATGGGTCCGGTTCGTGGGATTTCAAAGACTTACGCCCAAAAACCCCTGCGCATTCCGTATCGCGGTCGATCCGCGGATCATCCGCGGATGCGTCCTCATCGTGGGATTTCAATGGCTTAGGCCCATTTGTGGGCGAGAATTTTGCAACGGGTGGGCGCCGCCGCCGGTTGGACTGGAGGGTGAGCTCTCGCTCGACCTTCCGCGCCTCCTGAAGGAGCCGTTTCTGCGTCACGAGGTTCCCGCCGCAGGGGGTGAGGAGGGGGCGGATCAGTGGGCCGAGGCGCCGCCGCCACTTGTGCGTGGAGACGCCGGCCGCCGCTGCGAGCCTGCGATCGCAGTCGGGGAGCGCGCAGTCGCGGTTGGACCACATGAGGAGGAGGATCCGGACGTACCCCCCGAACTCCTCCGCGTCGAAGGACGAGGTGTCGAGGAGGAGCGCGTTGATCCAGATCGGGCAGGGACGCTGCGTTCGGGCCTTCGCGGCGTCGAACATCGCCGCCCCCGTCAGACTTCGCGAAGCGGGAGCGAGTGCGCCTGGACCATGTCGGCCGCCGTGACCGGGTAGCCGCGGCGCCGGGCCGCCATGAGGACCGCGAGTTGGAACTCGGGCGGGATCCTCCCGCGGTCGCGCCAGCGTCGCACGCGGTCGCGCGAGAAGGCCGGCAGGCCGAGTTCACGGGCGATGTCGTGGGCCATCGCGCGCTGCGACGGCCACATGGCAACGATGTCCACCACGCCCATGTACTCAGGGAGCGGCGGGTGCAAGGGCTGCATGGTGGCGTTCATGCCCCCATGAATAGGCGCCAACCCCCTTCAAATGCAAGGACTGTGTGCGTTTCGCGCGGACAGGGGGTCCGCGCAAATCGACGTATAGGGCTGCGCCGGGCGCTTGCGCGCGGACTTTATGTCCGCTAAAAGTGGCCCCATGCGGAAGCCAACCCCTCCCGACGTGGCCCTTGCCTGGTGGCGCGACGCGCTCGCCGGCCGGGCTGCAATCCACGAGGGCGACCCGCATCCCGGCTTCTACGAGATGAAGATGAAGGCCGGGCGGCTGCCGGTCGAGATCGCGTGGGACGCCGAACTCGACGAGTTTGGCGACCTCGCGGAGCCCGAGAAGCTCGTGGCGTTCGTTCGCGGCAGACCGGCCGACCCGGCCCGCATCTGGACCCGCCTCCGTGCGATTTCGTTGGAGGAGTTCGAGGCGCTGACCGACCGTCCACAGCTTCTACGCGAGGTCCAGACCCTCAGCACCGCCCCCGCCATCCGACCACCAAGGAGAGACGCATGACCGACACCAATCCGACGCTGGGCCACAATCAGGGGCCGCCCCTGGTGCCCGAGGTGCCGACGGCAATGAAGGACGAGGCCCGCGAGCGGCTCGACGCCTTCAAGGAGTGGGAGGATCTCAAGCGGATCGAGACGCAGGAGCAGGTCGAACACCTCACCGACCTCGTCGCGCAGATGCGCGCGACCGCGTCGAAGATCGAGGAGGCGCGGGTGGAGGCGAAGCGCCCTTACGACGAGGGCGCGAAGGCCGTGCAGTCGGCATTCATGCCCACCATCAAGGCCCTGAAGGACGCCATCGACCGCGCCAAGAAAATGACCGACGTCTTCCTGCGCGCGAAGCAGGCTGAACTCGACCGGCTCCACAAGGCGCGGGTCGAAGCGGCTCGCGCCGAGGAACTGGCCGCCGAGGAGGCGCTGACCATCGCGCAGGCCAGCGGCGACCCGGTCGACGTCGAGGAGGCCGAGGCCCGCATGAAGGAAGCGGAGAAGGCGCTCAAGGCCCTGCGGGTGACGCCGCGGGCGCAGGCACGCTCGGCATCCGGCGGCGGGCGGACGCTGTCGCAGCGGAAGGACTGGGAGGTGCGCGTGGTCAACGCCCGGCACGCCTTCCTTGGCCACTACCACGACGAGCCGGAGGTCATCGCCGCGATCCAGAAGGCGGCACTCCGCGACGTCCGGGCGGCGAAGGGCCAGATCACGCTTTCCGGCATCGAGTTCAACGAGACGACGCGGGTGGCGTGATGGAGGAGAACACGATCAACCTGCCGACGACCCCAAGCCTCGCACAGGCGCTCACGCGGGCGGAGATCGACCAGCAGATCGCGACGGCGCACGCCTACCCGCGGTCGCTGGAGCGCGTCCTGCGGAACGTGACCAGCCTCGCCACCATCACCAAGACGGCGGCCGAGAAATGCGTCTACGCGCTTCCGCGCGGGGGGAAGCCCATCATGGGCCCCTCCGTGCGGCTCGCCGAGATCGTGGCGAGCCAGTGGGGCAACTGCCGCGTCGGCGCGCGGGTGGTCTTCGTGGACCGGCAGGAGATGTACGTCGAGGCCGAGGGGGTCTTCCACGACCTCGAGACCAACACCGCGACGACCTCTCGGGTCCGGCGCCGGATCAGCGACAAGAACGGGCGGCTGTTGTCTGACGACATGATCCTCGTGACCGGCAACGCCGCCTGCGCCATCGCGAAGCGCAACGCCATCTTCGGCGGGATCCCCGAGGCGATCTGGGTGGAAGCCTACGAGGCGGCCGTGGAGACCATGCGCGGCACCAGCAAGACCCTCGTCGAGCGTCGGGGGGACGCTTTCCGCGGCATGGCTGCCTTCGGCATCGACGCCAGCGCCATCTTCGCGATCCTGGGCGTGAAGGGCGAGCGCGAGATCGGGCTGGACGAGCTCGCCACGCTCCGCGCCATCTACTCCGCGCTGCGCAACGGCGAGACCTCGGTCGAGGACGTGCTCGCGGGAGCCAACGTCCCGCCGCCGGGGGAGCGCAACGAGGCGGCGAAGCGCCAGCGCGCCGCGGCCGCCGCGCCGAAGAAGGAGACCGAGCGCCCGGAGCCCCGCGAGGAGGCCCCGCGCGACGAGAAGGCCGAAAGATCCCCGGAGCAGCCGACCGATCTGCCGCCGCCTGACGATGATCGCGCGAAGTTCGAGAAGATCCGCGACATCATCATGGACGAACTCGTGGACGGCCTTCCGGTTGCCGACGCGCGGAATTTCTACAGCGCGACCATCGCGGAAATGGCCGAGGCAGCCCCGGCCCTCGCGGAGGAAGTCGAGGCGGCGTTCCGCGAGCGGGAGGACCAGTCTGTTTCCGAGGACGAGGACGAGGACCAGTGAGAGCCCGACGCCTGATGCCTCGCAAGCGGTTCAGCGCGAAGCAGGTGCGGAAGATCATCGCCCGGCAGGGCGGTCTCTGCGCCACCTGCGGCGCGGCCTTCGACCTTGACCGGGGCGACCGGGTCGAGATCGACCATGCCGTGCCCGTCGCGCTGGACGGCTCGAACGAGGCGGAGAACGTGCAGGCGCTCTGCCCCGGCTGCCACCGCGAGAAGACGCGGGGCGACATCACCCGGATCGCGAAGGCGAAGCGCGTCGCCGCGAAGCACGACGGCACGTACCGTCCGGCGCGGCACCCGGTTCCCGGGTCGCGGCGGACGCGGCTCAAGAAAGCCTTGAACGGCGCTGTGATCGACAGGGCCACGGGCGCGGTTCTGCGCCCGGGGCGCACCCCACCAGCCAAGGAGGACTGAGCAATGGAAGAGCACGACCTCGAACTCCCGCGCGTGCCGGACGACGCCGGCCCGGATCCCGACTGGGAGGCCCGCGCCAGGGCGGCCCTCGCGTGGAC
>AACY020521952.1_pt1 | contig 12403 bp, 8 predicted proteins | sample 267378 | NCBI WGS metagenome assembly AACY02 (sample SAMN02954345, study PRJNA13694) | marine metagenome | biome: aquatic; feature: ocean; material: water; isolation source: isolated as part of a large dataset composed predominantly from surface... | reverse complement strand
AGCCACACCCCGCATCTGATCGCCGCTGCACTGGCGGCGGCGACTCCGGCAGCCGCCCGGCCGCTGACCGCCGGCGGCTGGCGGGACACCACCCGGGTGGCGGCCGGCGACCCGGAACTCTGGGCCGATATTCTGCTCGACAACGCCTCTGCCGTTGCCGACCAGCTCACCGCCGTCACCGCCGTGACCGACCAGTTGCGGCAGGCGATCGCCGCGGGCGACCGGGCCGCGCTCAGCCGCCTGCTGACCCGTGCCAAGGAGAGCCGCGATGCTCTGGGAAGTTGAGGTCTCCCCGCAGGATGACGCCGCCCGGGAACTCGCAGCCGCCGGCCGGGAACTGGGGCTCGATCTCAGCGGCGGTCGAACCGCCGTCGGCTGGCTGATCGAGGGCGACCTCAACCGGACGACGGTTGCCCGGCTGGCAGAACGACTGCTCACCGACCCGGTCACCGAACGCTTCCGCGTGGCCGCCGCCGACGACCCGGCGCTCTTGGGCTGGCCCGACGGTTCCGGGGCGACTGCCGGGTTGGTGCTGCATGTGCTGCCAAAGCCGGGCGTCACCGACCCGGCCGGCGAAAGCGCCCGCGAGGCGATGGCGGTGCTCGGGGCCGACGCAACGGCCGTCCGCAGCCTCCGCAAATACTGGCTGCCCGACGGCGTCACCCGCGAGCAGACCGAGCAGCTGGCCTGGAAGCGGCTGGCCAGCGAGGCGATCCACGATGTGGTGATCGGCACGCTCGGTCTTGCCGGCCTCGCCGGCGGCGGCCAGTGGACCCTCAGCCGCGAGCCGGTGCCGCTCGACGGTCTCGACGATGCCGCCCTCGAGGCGGTCAGTCGGCAGCGGTGCCTGGCCCTGACGGCAGAGGAACTGCGGGCGGTGCGGGACCACTTCGCCGGCGTCGGCCGGCCGCCCTTCGAGATCGAACTGGAGACGATCGCCCAGACCTGGAGTGAGCACTGCTGCCACAAAACCCTGGGCAGCCCGATCGACCATGAGGGGCCGGACGGTGCCGTCCGCTACGACAACCTGCTCAAGGAGACCGTCTTCGCCGCCACGGACACTGTCCGCAACCGGCTCGGTGCCGACGACTGGTGCGTCAGCGTCTTTCGCGACAACTCGGGCGTCATCCGGTTCGACGGCGACCACGACATCTGCATCAAGGTCGAAACCCACAACCATCCCTCGGCGATCGAGCCCTACGGCGGTGCCGCCACCGGCCTTGGCGGCGTGATCCGGGATGTCCTTGGCACCGGCCATGGAGCCAAGCCGCTGGCGAATCTCGACGTCTTCTGCGTCGCCCCGCTCGACACGCCGGCTGCGGAGATTCCCCCCGGGGTGATCCCGCCCCGCCGGCTGCTCGACGGCGTCGTCGCCGGTGTCCGCGACTACGGCAACCGGATGGGCATTCCGACGATCGCCGGAGCGGTCGCCTTCCATCCGGGCTACCTCGGCAACCCGCTCGTCTTCTGCGGCACCGTCGGCATCATGCCGCGTGACTCCGCCGACGGCCGGGTCGAGCCGGGGGACCTCGTCGTTGTCGCCGGTGGCCGGACCGGCCGGGATGGCATTCACGGCGCGACCTTCTCAAGCATCGAGCTTTCCAGCGCCAGCGAAGCGGAGTCGGGCGGCGCCGTTCAGATCGGCCACGCGATCCATGAGAAGACCGTCACCGACTTCGTCCTGGCCGCCGCCGCCGAGCGGCTGTTTCACGCGATCACCGACTGCGGGGCCGGCGGGCTCTCAAGCGCAGTCGGCGAAATGGGGGCCGCGGTCGGAGCCGAGGTCGACCTCGACACCGTGCCGCTGAAATACGCCGGCCTCTCGGCCACCGAGGTCTGGATCTCGGAGGCTCAAGAACGAATGGTCCTGGCGGTGGCCCCGGCCGACTGGCCCCGGCTCGCCGAGATCGCCCGCCGGGAAGGCACCGAAGCGACGGCGATCGGCCGGTTCACCGGCGCCGGCCGGCTGGTGCTGAGGTGGGCAGGAACGACGGTCGGTGAACTCGATTGCCACTTCCTGCACGAGGGCCGCCCCCGGCGCCGGTTGACTTCGCGGTATTGCCCGCCGGCTGAATCCCCGCCGACCTGGTCGCTGACCGGGGCAGACCTCTCCAAAGTGCTGCTGTTGCTGCTCGAGGCGGCCGATGTCGCCAGCAAGGAGTGGATCATCCGGCAGTACGACCACGAAGTGCAGGGCCAAAGCGTGCTCAAGCCGCTGCTCGGGCCGGCGGCCGGGCCGGCCGACGCCACGGTGATCCGCGGTTCCCTCGGCCGGCCGCGGGGCATCGTCCTCGGCGTCGGGTTGCGGCATCACCTCGGTCCGCTCGACCCCTATCAGATGGCTGTCGGCGGCATCGTCGAGGCAGTCGCCAACTGCGTCGCCGCCGGGGCCGACCCGGCCCGCATCGCCCTGCTCGATAACTTCTGCTGGGGCGACTGCCGCCGTCCGGAGTCGCTCGGCACGCTCGTCGAGGCCTGCGAGGGCTGTCAGGATGCCGCCATCGCCCTCGCCGCCCCGTTCGTCAGCGGCAAGGACAGCCTCAACAACGTTTTTACCTGGACCGACTCGGGCGGCCGGCAACACGAGCGGTCGATTCCGCCGACGCTGCTGGCGACGGCCCTCGGCCAGATCGCCGACGTCGGCTGCTGTCTCTCGCCCGATCTGAAACGGCCCGGAAGCCGACTGGCGGTGCTGGGCCTCACCGGCAACGCGATCGCCGGCAGTCAACTCGCCGGGCTCGGCCTCGTGACCGGCGGCCGGGTTCCGCAGGCTGACCTCGCCGGCTGCAACCAGATCTTTGCGGCGGTTCACCAGCTTGGATCGAGGCGGCTGCTCGCCTCCTGCCACGATCTCTCCGACGGCGGGCTGGCCGTTGCGGTGGCCGAGATGGCCATCGGCAGCGGTCTCGGCGCCGAGGTCGATCTCGCCGCCGTGCCGCGGGCCGCCGACACTCCCGCGGTGACCGCGATCGACCTTGAAACGCAGCTGACGGTCGCCGCCGGCGAAACCCCCGGCCGGTTTCTCTGCGAGGTTCCCGAGGAGGCGGCCGAGGCCTTCGCCGCCGGCTGCGGCGACCTGCCCTGGGCCTGGATCGGGCGGGTCACCGACGACAGCCGCCTGACCCTGCGGGTCGGGGAGACGGAGGTCGCGGCGGTCCCGGTCGCGACGCTCGCCGCTGCCTGGCGGTCGTTGAGCGAGAGCCAGACGGCCGGAGCCCGCTGATGCAATGGACTGCTGGTTTCTCATTCCCTTCCCCTTCGCTTCCCGAGGCTCCTCCCCATGCTCGCCCCCCGCGCTTTGGTGCTGCGTGGTCCCGGCACCAACTGCGACCACGAGACCGCCCACGCCTTTGAACGCGCCGGTGGCGTCAGCCGACGGCTGCAGGTGCAGGCCCTCGCCGCCAGGCCCGCGCTGCTCGACGACTTCCAGATCTTCTGCATCCCCGGCGGCTTCTCCTACGGCGATGACATCGCCAGCGGCCGCATCCTGGCGGTCGAACTGGCAGCCCGACTCGGCGACGCCCTGCAGCGGTTTCACGACCGCGGAGGACTGATCTTGGGAATCTGCAACGGCTTTCAGGTCCTGCTGCAGACCGGCTTGCTGCTGGCCCCAGACGAGGCCGGCCGACCCCGGGCGACGCTTGCTCCCAACACCTCCGGCCGGTTCGTCGACTGCTGGGTGCACCTGCAGTCCCAGGCCGCGGGCTGCCCTTTTCTCGAGGGACTCAGTCGGTTCGAACTGCCCGTCGCCCACGCCGAGGGCCGATTCGTCACCGCTGACGAGCCGGCCCTCGAGGCGTTCGACCAGGCGGGCCAACTGGTGCTGCGGTACGCCGCCGATGCCGCCGGAACGCCGACCAACCCCAACGGCTCGACTCGCGACATCGCCGGGGTCTGCGATCCGACCGGGCGAATTCTCGGCCTGATGCCCCACCCCGAGCGGTTCATCGAGGCGACCCAACATCCGGCCTGGGTCGGCCGCCTGGACCCCTCCGACGAGGGAGCAGGCCTGACGGTCTTCCGGAATGCCATCCGCGCGGCCGGCGGAGATGCAGCTTGACCCCGGGTCGCTGCCCACCCTACGTTCCCGACCCATTGTTGCCGTCACCCCGCACTTCGGCCGTCGGGTCCCCATGCCGCCATGCCGCCGCCCGTACCGAACATCCGCCGACCCCGCCGGGCTGCTGGTGACGGTAGGGATCGCCGCCGCCATCGGAGCGATGGGCTGTCAGACGCCCCTGACCGGCAACTGGCTCAGTTCGCTGCCACCACCTCCGGCCCGCTCGCCCGCAGACCCGGCCGGCGACCTCCCGGCGATAGCAGGCCGGCTGCGGACAACCCCCGTCGAGTTCACCTTCGTCCGCTACTCAGACGACGACCCGGAACTGGGGCCGCCGCTTTGGAACGTCGTCGATGAACAGTGCCTGCCGGCTGACCTGCGGCACCGACTGGCCGGCAACGGGCTGCGGGTGGGGCTGATTCGCGGGCTGCTCCCACCGAAACTTGCCGCCCGGCTCACGCCGACGGTCGCCGGAGACACCGAGGCGGCCGACAGTCCGCTTGCTGCAGACCGGGCAGTGACGCGGCGGGTTGTCCAGGCCCTCGACGGCCGCGCCAACGAGATTGTGACGACGTCGAAAGTCGCTGAGCTGGTGCTGCTCGAACGCGACAGCCGCACCGCTGCGGCAACGCTCACCGGCCAGACCTACCGGGCTGCGACCGCCGTCATCGACACCCGGGTGACAGCTGCCGCCGATGGCGGGGCGCGATTCACCCTGCGGCCGCTGATCCGACACGGCCCGGTCGAGCGGACCTGGATCGGAGACGACGGCGCCTTTCGGCTCGAAGCGGGCCAGCAGCGAACGGTGCTCGACCGACTGGAGATCGAACTGAATCTCCCCGCCGACGGCACCCTGATCATCTCTTGCGCCGGCCCGCCGTCGTCTTCGGTTGGAGACGCCTTCTTCCGCGATCCGCAGGGCCGGCACGACGGCAGTCGGCTGCTGGCCATTCGCCTGCTGGCCCGGACGACCGATCCGATGTTCGCCGCGTCAGCTGCCACTGACTGAGAAGCTGGGCAAGCCGGGCAGACAAACCGGCTGCCTGTCGTGCGGGTTGGTCGCAACCTTCCTGTTATGCCGATTCTCCATCGACGGGATTGGAAGGACCCGGCCGCTCTCCGCAAACCGGATCGGCCGATCCCCGAATTCAACTGCCGGCACCGGGAACGGATTCCCAACGCCGGCCGACACTGGCCGAGAATCTGCGAGCGGAACCGATGAGCACCACGCCGACCAAAAAGACCGCGACCGGGAAGCACCGGCCCCGAACAACCACCGTTTTCGCTGCCGCCTTTCTCGCCGGCGCCGCGGCTGCCGTCGGCGTGAACCGGGCCTTCGACGTCCACCTCGCCCAATCGGTTCCGCAGGTTGAGAGTGAACCGATCTTCGTCGCCATCCGTTCGCTGCCGAAGGGCTCGCCGGTCACTATTTATGACGTCGCCTTGCGGGAATGGCCCAAGGCGATGCTGCCGGCAACCGCCCTCCGCGCCGGGACCGCCTTTGAGAATCTCGTCCTTCGGCACCCGCTGCAGGCCGGCCAGCCGATCCTGTCGCTGCAACTGGCCCGGGTGACACCAGAGCCGGTCGCCCAACTGGCGATGACACCGCCAGCGGCCCCGCCAGCACGGGCCGTCGAGTCGATCCCGCAGCCGCCCGCTCCAGCGTTCGTTCCCTACGAGACCGCCGCGCCGATTCCGCTGGCTGAGCCCGCCGCCCCGCCACAGGCCACACCGCCGGCCAAACCATCGCCCGGTGACCTGGCGGTCGCCGACGGACCGAGGGACCCCGAGTCAACGCCGGCTCCTGTGGCGACAGTGGCCGAAGCGGCAGCGCCGGCTCCTGTCGCTCCGTCGACCGACAGCCGACCCGCCGCGACGGCGGTGACCGTCGCCGAGCCTGCGGCCCCGGGGGCTGATCAGCCGGCAGCGACCGCTGCGCCGCCGGCGACCGTGCAGGCTGTCTCGGAGGTCGCCAAGGCCCCCGCGACGACGATGCCGACCCAACAGGAACAATCGCCGCCTGAGGATCAACCGGCGGCAGCGGCCGGGCTGGCCGCGGAAACCGAAGCGATGGCGACCGCTGCGGAGGTCGCCGAGGCCGAGCCTGCCGCCACCGAAACGACTCCGCCCCAGCCGGCGGCCGGGCCGATTGCCGCTGAAACAACCGCGGTCAACTCGACGGTGGCGACAGCCGCGCAGGCTCCGACGACGCCCCGGACGCCCTCACCGGCCACCCAACCAGCCGCTTCGCGACCGTCTGAAGACAACGTTGAAGGCAACCCGCAGACCGCCGCTGCACCAGCGGCGGTGCCGGCGGAGACCGCAGCGGCTGAACCGATGGCTGGCGACCAGCCGGGCGACACGGCTGTTCCTTCGGGCGTCGCCGGGATCGCTGCCGCCGGGTCATTGCCGACAGCTGCGACGCCGACAGACAGCAGCAGTGCTGCCAGCGGCAGTGAGGAACCTGCCGACAACGACCGCCAGCCGGCCCCCACGCTTGCCGCAACTGCCGCTCCGGCGGCGGCAGCGACGCCAGCCACGACCGAGCCGACCCCGGCCCCGATGGTCGACGAGGCCGAGGCAGTCGCCGCCGCCGATCCGCAGCAGCCAGCCGCGACGGCATCCCCGACGCCGCCCCCGGCGGTCGAACCGATCGATGTGACCGCCTCGGTGCTGGCTGAGGCGGCTGCCCGCTCGTCGGCTGAAGACCCGAAAATCGCCGACGATACTGGTGGGAATGCGGCACCGACTGCGGCGGCCGGCGCAGAAAAAACTGCCAAACCGACGCTGGCAGCGGCCCCGAAACCTGCCGCTGCACCGCCAGCGGAGGCCAACCGGCGAGTGATGCGATATCTCGTCGTGCCCGAGCGGATCGCGCTGCAGGTCGATCACGGCTTCACCCGGCAACAGCCACCCTCCGAGCCGCCCTCGCGGCAGCCGTCGCGGGGCAAGGGCGTTCGCCCGCTTCCCCGGGCCGCAACCGGTGCCCAACAGCAGGCCGGGCAGTCGATCACCACCGACACCCGGCGTCAGTCCCCGCAACCCGGCCGAACCAACGCTGAGCAGGTGCGGGCCACCGCCGGGTCGATCCCGCGAACACCGAGCCAACGGCCCCCGCGGAATGCCGCTCCCGAGGAGCAGGTGGCCGCAGCGGCTGCCGAGACCGAAACCGAGGCCGACGAGCCGATCCTGCGATCTATGTTTCCCAACCTCTCGGCCGGCTTGACCGCGATGGGTGAAGAATGGCGGGAATTCCGCCGGTCGATCCGCGAGCCGTCGCCGCGGCAGCCGGCGGCCGCTCCACAGGGAACCCGCAGTCGTCAGCAACGCTCTGCCAGCCGCCCCGTGCCGGCGCGATAGCTGTCCGCGGAACAACCGGTTGCAGCCGCACGCAGATGCAGGCGGGCGGGGGCAATCCGGCAAATACTCGTATGTGCGGCGGGTTCGTGGGGTTGCCAGGCCGCAGCGAGCGGCGGCAGCCTCGACCCGCGGTCGGCGAGGCGTTTCGACCCAGGCCGGACGACTCCGAAAGTCACCGCCGCCGCCTGGCGAGGCCGATGCCGCCGGCAACCGCCATCAGCGCCCCGACGCCGCCAACACCGAGCAGCGCCACCGCGATGCCCTGTCTCAAAAATGTCTGCTGAGCGAACTGTTTCTCGATCACCAGCGGCGGCCGCGAGACCGTGGTGATCGAAAAATGCTCTTTCCAGGCCCGGTAGATCTCGGCATTGGTCTGCCGGGCGACATTTTGCCGAATGCCCTCCGGGTTGACCGGCGGCTCAACCCGTTGGCCGAGCCAGCCTGCCGACCCCCAGCCGACCGCGGCGATGAGGCAGCCGGCGTAGAGCACCCCCTGCGAGAACCCCCACCCTGCACGAGGCTCGCCCGGGTCGGCCGCTGCCGGCGGCAGCTGGCTGAGATCCCGCAATTTCGGCACCGCGAGTCGGCTGCCGCAGGCGTCGCAGACAGTCTCTCCCCCCGCTTGACCTGCGCCGACGTCCACGGCGGCACCGCACTGACAATCAAGTCGATATTTTCTCAAGAAATCGCTCCCGTCCCGCTGGCACCGCTCCTGCCTGACCGTCTTTCGGCGACGCCGCCCGCCGCTCCGCGGGCCGCCGCGGCGAGGCATCGGGCGGCGGGAACGCTCCGGGATCTGTCCGCCCGCGGGGGCGATCGTCCACCGCGGTCTCCGCTAGAGACGCTGCCGCCGAACTGTTTTACCAGCGGCGACGTCACGACCACTATTTTGCGCCTTGCTTGCCACGGGAAAAGTTGGCTTTTCTGCTGCGGTCGCGGCATACTCTGAGAGCGTCGGTTCCGGCTCCTTTCCCAAGTCTCTTCCCCCCCGAAGCTGGACCGGTACCGGGGAGGCGGTACAAACAGCCCCCCGGTTTTCCCAGGTCGCCTGAACCCGCCGCGGCCGCAGCTTTTTTCCCCCACTGGACTTGTCCGCGACTTGAATCACACTGACGTCGACGCGAATGATGGTGGCGTCAGATATCGCTGTTGACATCGCTTGAGAATCGTCCCCAGCGGTATCCGGCCCCCGCATCACCCGCGAACCGTGACCGGCAGGCCGCCCCCTGCCGGGCGGCAGACAACATCCCGCCCACCGTCGCACCCCCGCTTTCGTTTCTTGGCCCGCAGCACACCGAAGGAGTTCTGCCTTGTACGACTCGCTCTTGGACGAACTTGAAGACGACGTGGTCAGCCGCCCGCAGGAGGTCGAGGAACTTGGCAACAAGGTTGCCGACGACGAAGAAGCTGACGCGATCCTCGAGCATGACGTCGACGGGGCGAATCTGGCAGACGGCGACGGAGACGAGGAACTCTCAGCGGCAAGCGGCGGCACGGCGAAAGCGTCTGCCGGTGATGCCAACGAAACCGCCGATGCCGAAAACGAAGAGAGCATCGCCGAGCAGGTCGAAAACTGGTCGGATGACCCGGTGCGGATGTACCTGACGCAGATGGGTGAGATCCCGCTGCTCACCCGGGCCCAGGAGATCTATCTCGCCCGGCAGATCGAAACCACGCGGGCCCAGTTCCGAGCAAAATTGCTCGAATGCGAATACGTTTGCCTCAACGCCTTCAAGGTGCTCGCCCGCGTCCACCGCGGGGAACTGCCGTTTGACCGGACGGTCCAGGTTTCGGTGACCGACCGACTGGAAAAAGAACAGATTCTCGGACGGCTACCGCACAATCTGCGGACACTCGAGGTGATGCTCCGGCAAAACAAGGCCGATTACCGCCTCGCGCTGTCCAAGCGGGCCCGGATGGGCGAGCGACGCAAGGCGTGGGCCCGGCTGGGCCGGCGGCGAAAGCGGTGCGTCCGCTTGATTGAAGAACTCGGCCTGCGGACCCAGCGGATCGAGGCGATGATCCCGACGCTCAACGGCTTTGTCGGTCGCCTGAAGGAACTGAAGACCAAGATCGATGCCCACAAGCGGACCAAGCAGCCGCCATCCGCCCGTCAGCAGCTGGTGGAAGAATACCGGGCGATCCTCAAAGCCTGTCAGGAAACTCCCCGAAGTCTCAAGCGGCGGATGGACGAGATCAACGAGATCTTCGCCCGTTACCAGAAGGCCAAGCGGGGACTGTCCGAGGGTAACTTGCGGCTGGTCGTCTCAATCGCCAAGAAGTACCGCAATCGCGGGCTTTCGTTCCTCGACCTGATTCAGGAGGGCAACGCTGGCTTGATGCGGGCGGTCGACAAGTTTGAGTACCGCCGCGGCTTCAAATTCTGCACCTACGCGACCTGGTGGATCCGGCAGGCAATCACCCGGGCGGTGGCCGACCAAAGCCGGACGATCCGGATTCCAGTGCACATGGTCGAAACGATGAGCCGGGTCAGAAATGTCGCCCGGCAGTTGCTGCAGGAGTACGGCCGCGAGCCGACCATCGAGGAGATCGCCGCCCGGGCCGGCACCCCGGTTGACGAGACCCGCCGGGTGACCGCGATGAGTCGCTACCCGATCAGCCTTGACCGCCCGGTGGGCAACAGCGAAGACAGCCACTTCGGCGACCTGCTTCCCGATACGGGTGCCGAGAATCCAGCGGTCGGCGCGGCTCAGGAGATGCTTCGCAACCGGATCAGCAAGGTGCTCAAAAGCCTGTCGTACCGCGAACGCGAGATCATCAAACTGCGATACGGCCTCGGCGACGGCTACAGCTACACGCTCGAAGAGGTGGGGCACATTTTCAAGGTGACCCGCGAGCGGATCCGGCAGATCGAAGCCAAGGCGGTCCGCAAACTCCAAGCCCCGGCCCGCAGTGAGGAACTGTCGGGATTCTTGGACTGAGGCTTGCTTCACGGAAAACGCCGACTTCCTGTCGGCTTTTCCTTGGGGCAGAACGCCACAAAGCCAAGGTTTGTGACGTTCTGCTGGTCTTCATTGGCGACATCCTGTCGCCGGGTGGCAGCGGGCTTGAGGCTCGCTTCACGGAAAACGCCGACTTCCTGTCGGCTTTTCCTTGGGTCCTTTTTGGCGACATCCTGTCGCCGGGTGGCAGCGGGCGGATGCCTCTGCTTGAAGCGGCACGGCGAATGATCTCGCCGCAAACACGCTGCCGGCCCTGCCCGCCTCCGCTTCCGGCCTCCAAGTCGCTTCACCATCGACGAGCGAGGGGGAGGACGTGCCCTCGAGCGAGCTCCGGAAGCAAGCGAAGCCCGGAGGGCGAAAGCGCAGCGGACGGGCAGTGAACGAAGGCCCGGATGGCCTGAGTGAACGTCTAGCGAGGGGCACGGCCTCACCCGAGCGGTAACAGACACGAGGCCCTGCAAAAAACAACGACGGCTCGCTTCACGGAAAACGCCGACTTCCTGTCGGCTTTTCCTTGGGGCAGTACGCCACAAAGCCAAGGTTTGTGACGTTCTGCTGGTCCTCATTGGCGACATCCTGTCGCCGGGTGGCAGCGAGCGGATGCCTCTGCTTGAAGCGGCGCGGCGAATGATCTCGCCGCAAACACGCTGCCGGCCCTGCCCGCCTCCGCTTCCGGGCTGCAAGACACGGCCCGTTGCCTGACTTACACTTGTAGCAAACGCATTTTCCCCAAGGAGCCTGCCGATGTTTCGCGCCTTCGCCGTCCTCGCCCTCACCGCTGCCGCCAGCCTCGCCATCGCCGCCGAACCGGCAACCTTTCCCCGGACGACGATCGACCTTGGCACCGTCGTCAGCGACCTCGATGCGTCGGTCCGCTTTTACACCGAAGGAATCGGCTTTCAGCAACTCGACGGCTTCGAAGTTTCAGCCGATCTCGCGACGTCTGCCGGCCTGACCGACAACAAACCGCTTTCAATCCGCGTGCTCGTCCTCGGTGCAGGGCCGACCGCCACCAAGCTGAAGCTGATGCAGGTTGCCGGCAGCGACCCGCGGAGCGGTGACAACGCCTTCATCCACTCGCACCTTGGCTTCCGCTACCTCACCATCATGGTTGCCGATACCGCCGCAGCCTTAAAACGACTCGAAAAGCTCGGCATCGAACCGCTCGCCACGTCCCCCGTCAGCTTGCCGGCCGAACTCGCCCCCGGCATGTCCCTGACCTGCGTCAAAGACCCCGATGGCAACCTCGTCGAACTCATCGGGCCGACCCCCTGACCGGCATCGGCGGCTCAGGACGCTGCCGGCGGGATGATCCCGGCCTGCTCCAGCCGGGTGATCACCCGGCTGGCAAGTTCTTCCGGTGAACCGGCGGTCGAGTCGACAACGAGTTCCGCCGCGGTCGGTTCCTCGTAGGGATCGTCGATGCCGGTAAATCCCCGGATCTCACCGGCCCTGGCCTTCTTGTACAGGCCCTTGGGATCGCGGCCCTCACAGACCTCGAGCGGCGCCCTGACATAGACCTCGACGAAATCACCCGCCGGCAGCATCGCCCGCACGGCGTCCCGGTCGCGGCGGTAGGGACTGATGAAGGCCGTCAGGGTAATGATGCCGGCCTGGGAAAAAAGCTCCGCCACCGAACCGATCCGCCGGATGTTTTCCATGCGGTCCTCGGGGCCGAAGCCAAGTCCGAACCGGGTGGCGAAGGCCGCCCCGTAGCGAGGCTCGAGCAGCGCCGGGGAGGCGGCGAGACCGTGCCGCACATTGTCGCCGTCGAGAACGAAACTGCGGTGGCCTCGGGCGTGCAGCCGGCTGTCGACGGCATTGGCAAGCGTGCTCTTCCCGCAGCCCGAGAGGCCGGTGAACCAGACCACGCAGCCGCGGTGGCCGGCCTGGGCTTCGCGATCGGCCCGGCTGACCGTGGCGGCGTGCCAGCGGACATACGACGGGCCCCGGTCGAGCCGACGGAGTACGGAAGGTCAGTCGGCATGCAAAATCCTTTCAGTACGGCGGTGCCGCGGCA
>AACY020539341.1_pt1 | contig 12410 bp, 5 predicted proteins | sample 267378 | NCBI WGS metagenome assembly AACY02 (sample SAMN02954345, study PRJNA13694) | marine metagenome | biome: aquatic; feature: ocean; material: water; isolation source: isolated as part of a large dataset composed predominantly from surface... | reverse complement strand
TGCCCCGCGAATGGTGCCTGGACTATGATACCTGATAGAGCACGTCTCGTTCCCAAAAGTTTTATCTATCGGGAGGCCCATTTTACTTATTTCAACCAAGACAGCGGGATACCCATTCTATTTCTACACGGCTTTTTGGAAAACAGCACCATGTGGCAGGCGCTATGGAGCGGCTTGCCCAGAAGTTGGCGCAAATTGGCATTGGATCTTCCCGGGCATGGGGGCAGCGACAACCTGGCTCCGTTCCACCGCATGGAAGACATGGCTGAGGTGGTGGCATCCTTCCTCGATTTTAAGAAAATTGATGGGGCGGTTATTTGCGGACATTCCATGGGGGGTTATGTAGCGCTTGCTTTCGCGGAAAAGTATCCGGAAAGGGTGCGCGGTATTTGTTTGCTCAACAGTGGGCCCTGGGCGGATTCGGAGGCAAAAAAGGCCCAGCGCGATCGGGCGATGCAGTTGGTTAAACGGAATTACCGCTCCTATGTCCGACAGGCCATTCCCTTGCTCTTTCGGCCCAAAAACCGGCGCAATTTGCTGGAAGCGGTGAGGTGGGCCAAAGCGGAAGCCTTGCATACTAGTGCCCAGGGAATTGAGGCGGCTCTGGAAGGCATGAAGCAAAGGCCTGATCGAAGCCAGTTGTTCCACTTTGCCCCCTATCCGATCGCGGTGATTAGTGGCCGCCATGATTCTCTTTTTCCCTTGGAGCAGTGGCGGGACCTAATCCGCGACAGCGGACGGAGCCACTACCTGGTAGAAGACGGCCACATGAGTCATCTGGAAGATTTTCCCGGTACACTGGATGCTCTATGCCAGATTTTTGCGACTTGGCGGGGGTAATCAGTCTGCAGCGCGGTTAGCGAATCAGGCTTACGTGGCCCTGGATGCTGCGGTAAAGGGGGGCATGTTGGGTTTCGTGCGCGAAACGCAGGCGAAAGAGGTAGACCCCTTGTTTTTGCAGCTGTCCGTCCAGACTGGTTCCATCCCAGTTTTGGTCGGGGTTTCTACTTTCAAAGAGGAGATTGCCCCAGCGATTGAAAATCTGCAAATGGTAGTCAATCATTTCGCATTCGGCCTTGATCACGAAATAGTCGTTTAGTCCATCTCCATTTGGGGTGAAGGCGTTAGCCGGATATACTGCGCAATTGCAGCGGGCCTCATCTAGCTGGAAAGTCATGGGGTAGTCCCCGCAGATGTTTTGAAAGAGCAGGCGGTATTCGCCTGGAGCGAAAAGGCTTCTCCTTTCGGCGTGGCCAAGATCTTCCCAAAAGATTTGAAAATTGCGGTAGTCAGTGGTGTCCCCATGCAGCAATCGCCGCAGGTCTACCACCATTGAGTCACCGCGGCAAATGGTTTGTTCAACAAAAGGAGTGGGAAGGGCTCGACGGTATTTTACCTGGATGGTATCGCCAAAAACACCGCAGGAATTCTGGCTATGAACCCAATAAAGACCAGCTTCACTGATCGTACGATCGGGATGGGAGGAGCCATTCTCCCAGAGGATATCGTTTTCGGGAACATTTACACTGAGGGGGAGAACTTCACCAGGACAAAGCAGGGTGTCGCGGGGGCCTAGGTTGATGGACAGCGGCGACTCGTCCCATACTCGGAGGGAATCGGTGTAGCGGTAGCCACAAAAATCTTCGGTAGTAAGGGAGTAGACTCCCGCCTGATGCACGGTGATGGCCTGGCTGGTATCGCCGGTGCTCCAGAGATAGCTCAGGCCAGACAAAGGTGCCTGGAGGAGCGTGCTGTCGTCGATACTGCAAATGGTGCGGTCGGGGCCTAAATCAAAGGAAAGAGCTTCAGTACGGACGGCAATCCGGATGGAATCGTAATAGATACCGCAGGCGTTGATGATGCGCACCCAATAAAGTCCGGATTGCCTTACGTAGCGGGTGCTGCTCCGGATACTATCCTGCCAAAGGGTGGGAAATTCCGGGTAGCGGGTATCGAGCAGCAAGGAGTCGCCGGCGCAGATGGTGGTATCGGGTCCCAAATTGAAGAATTGGGGCGGTTGGGCTATTTCCACACGTACGCTGTCGGTAGCGGTACCGCAGCGATTCTGGATTGACACCCAATACAGGCCGGGCTGCTGAACGGTAAGGGTTTGACTGGTGTCGCCGGTGTTCCATAGGTAACGGCTGCCTGGATTTTGGGCGTTCAAGGTTAGCGTGTTACCGGAACAGTAACGCACCGTTGTGCCCAAAACGGCTCGGGGCAGTCCCAGTTTGGTAACCACAATGGTGTCGCTAATTGTGCCGCAACCATTCTGTACCGTTACGTAGTAGATTCCGGTGTTGCTTGCTGTGAAAAAGCGCCCGGAACTTCCGTCTTGCCAGCGAATTAAGGCATTTTGGTGTATTCCCGCATCGAGGGTTGTGCTGCCCTGGCAGAAACCAGTGTCCCTTCCCAGGTCGAGAGCACCAAGGGAGCTGTCCAGTGCTACCCAAAGAGAGTCGGTTACCGGTCCGCAATTGCTGCTTATCCTTACCCAGTACCAGCCGGGGTTTAGGATCTGTAGTGTGGCGGAGGTATCACCGGTACTCCATAAATAAGCGTTGGCCTGGGCGTGGGTCGCATCGAGCCAGAGGCTACCCCCCCGGCAAAGGCTGGTGTCAGGGAGGTTGAGGGTAGGGAGTGCCCTGAGCCGAATCTCCACCGTATCGCTAAGCACGCCGCAGGGGGTGAAAACGCGCACCGAATAGGTGCCCGCAGAACTGAGTTCGCGGTATTCGGCCTGGGACCCATCGCTCCAGCGCACACTATCGGGATAATAATTGCGCAGATTGATCCTTAGCTTGCTGTTTGGGCAAAGGGTACGGATGGGTGGACCCAGATTAAAGGCGGGGGGATTAACAATGCTTAGGTACACCGAATCAAGGAGCGTATCGCAGCGGTTGGTGGCGGTGAAATAATACCATCCTGGGCTATTAACCGTGAATTGCCTGCGGTTAGGTCCGTTGCGCCAGGCGTAGTTCGTGTTGGGAACAAAGGGCGGGGCCAGGGTTATGGAAGGGGCATTGGCACATAAATACAAGGTATCCCGGGCAATACCCTGCGGGTCTTCAATTAGTTCCACCTCGACGGTGTCTCGGTAGATCCCACAGGCGTTGTAAACTTGAACCCAATAGGTGCCGCTCACTGCCGCAACGGCGGAGCTTTCTCCAGTGCTACCGGTGGACCAAACGATGCTGTCGGTTGCGGAGCGGCCCCGGGCCAGCAATTCCACCAGTGTATCACAGCTGACAATGGTGTCGGGTCCCAACTCAATCTGGCGTGCACTGTCCGCAAAGAAAACAAAGCGCGCGGTATCGGCATCACAGCGATTTTGAATGAAGGCCCAATAGGATCCCGGTTGGTTAAGGAAAACCATGCGGGTGGTATCGCCCGTACTCCATAGATAGGAGGCACTGGCACCAAAACTGGGTAATTCCAGACGTCTTGCGCTTCCGGGACAATAACTAAGTGAGTCCTGGAAGGCGAAACTACCCGGGGATTTAAATACTTGAATGGTGATGCTATCCACATAGCTCCGGCAGCCATCGTGGTAAGATACCCAGTAGGTTCCGCTTTGATTTACGAGGATGTTCGGCGTGGTTTGCCCATTGCTCCACAGGATGGACCCGCCGCTTAGGCCTGATTGCAACAGCAAGGGCTGACCCTGGCAAAATGAAGTATCCTTTGGTAAATTCGGTCGTAGAAAAGGGGGGTTAAATAGGTAGATGCTGTCGCTAATCCGCCCGCAGGAGTTCAGCACCTGCACCCGGTGCCAGCCGGTGTCTTTTGCCCAAACCTGATTGGATGCGCTGCCGTTCTGCCAGGAATAGTTGCCGGGGAGCGGACACTGCAGGAGGATGGAATCTCCGGGGCAAATCGTGGCACTGTCCTGAGGGAAAATCTGGAGATCGTGGGTAAAAAATACCGCAACGGTATCGCTATATAGCCCACAGGCATTGAGGACCTGCAAGGAATAGCGTCCAGAGTTATACACGACGATGCTGTCCAGCGTATCTCCGGTGCTCCAAAGCCTGACACCGTTGCTGGGTGGGGCCCGCAATACCAGGCTGGTGTCGTTGCATTCCAGCAAGGTTTGACCAAGGTTGATGGCCAGGCTATCATCGAATGTTATCTGCACGGTGTCTCGAAAGGTGCCGCAGGCGTTTTGGGCCTCGACCCAGTAGGTTCCGGGATTGTTTATGGTTATCTGGGGCTGGGTAGAGCCGGTATTCCAAAGGTAGCTGGCAAAGGGGTCGAAGGGGACACTTAGTTGGTGGGATCGATTCCGGCAGAGGTTCCGATTGCCCCCCAGGTTGATCTGTAGGGCCTGGGCGGTTTGGATGGTAATGGTGTCTGAGGCGGTTCCGCAGGCATTGCTTACGCGAACCCAATATTGGCCGCTTTGCGTAACGGTTAGGGAGGAAGCCGTATCGCCGGTAGACCACAAATAGTGCGCTCCGGGATGATGAGCATTCAGGGTGAGGGCATTGCCCGAGCAAAACTGAATAAAGCTACCCAAATTAATTTGAGGGGGATTGCACGGTTGACCCAGTAGGCCAACGGAGGCCAGAACCCAGGCAATCGTGCATACATAAAAGGCCTTTTGGTTGGTATTCATAGCCGGCACCCAAACTGGTATAAAATTACAAAAAGCCGGGCGTCATGAGCATAAGTCAAACAAAATCAGACCCCTGACTCCAACAAAAGAAGTAGAAAAAAATAATCAATGGTTCGGAAGGAGCTATTCCTCAGCGGCTAAGCCGCATTATTTTTGTTGCTTAAGCAAAGAGTTCCAACCTTGAGCCTGGAGGGCTAAGCGATTGCCATCCGGGGTAATCAAATGCCGGCCTTCCTCCAGGTCGGTCATGTGCCCGATAACGCTTAAGTGGGGATGGCCTTTGATCTTGTCGTGATCTTTTAGATCAATGGTGAAAAGGAGTTCGTAGTCTTCCCCGCCATTTAAGGCTACTGTTGAAGCGTTAAGTGAGAAGGTCTCGGCAAGTTCAAAAACCTGATCGTCGATGGGCAACTTTTCTTCGTAAAGGTGAACACCGGTTTTCGAAGCCTCACAGAGATGCAGCAGGTCGGAACTTAGCCCGTCGGATAGGTCAATCATGCTGGTAGGGATTACGTCCAGGCTTTCCAGCAATTCAACTACGTCGGTGCGGGCTTCGGGTCGTAATTGGCGTTGAAGTACGTACTCGTTGCCAGCCAATTGGGGCTGCATATCCGGATCGGCTTCAAAAACGCTTTTTTCCCGTTGGAGAATTTGGAGGCCCAGATAGGCTCCGCCCAAATCCCCGCTCACCACCACCAGGTCGTTGGGCTTCGCCCCCGAGCGTTTTACCAAACGTTCAGAAGGTACGGACCCAATGGCGGTACCGCTAATGAGCAAGCCGGAAAAAGACGAGGTGGTATCGCCCCCGACTAGATCTACCTCATAAACTTCACAGGCCAGTTTAATGCCGCGGTAAAGCTCTTGCAGATACTCCAGGCCGAAGCGGTTGCTGATTCCCAGGTTGATGAGCAATTGACTGGGCCGGCCATTCATAGCGGCGATATCGGAAAAATTGACCACCGCTGCTTTGTATCCCAAATGTTGGGGAGGCACATAGGTGAGGTCGAAGTGTACCCCTTCAACCAGGAGGTCGCTGCTGCATAAACTCAGTTCCAGGAGATGCTCAAAAGCTGCGGCATCGTCGCCAATGCCCAACACGGTAGAGGCCTTTTGCAGGGGAATTTTTTCGGTAAGGGCCTGGATAAGACCAAATTCGCCTAACTTGTCAATGGAGGTGAAATCTTCGGACATTATTGGATTTTGGACGCTTGCTGGACTAGCGCAAGAGAGTGATGGTTCCCGTCACTTCCTTGGAGAAATCTTGCTCAAAAACGCTCCAGCCGTATAGCAAGCGATAGGTGTAAACGCCATTGTTGACTTCCTGGCCATTGAAGGTGCCGTCCCAGAAATTGCCAAATTCCTTGCTTTCGAAGACTTGTTGACCCCAGCGGTTGAAGATAATCATGTGAAAGCTGGTCAGATCACAAGGGGATACGACCGCAAAGCGCTCATTTTTTGCATCCCCATTAGGGGTAAAGGCATTGGGGATGTAGAGCGGACATTCACAACGGGCCGACTCAACCGTAAAGGTTTTGTTGTAATCGTAGCAGCGGTTGCGCAGCACAAGATCATAAAGACCTCCTTCGGTAATGATCCGCAGGCTATCGGGAAAACCATCCTCCCAGAAGACTTCGTAACCCTCGATGCTTCCCCCATCGAAAAGCTCGTCATCGCGCAGGTCGATTATCAGGGTATCGCCCTCACACAGTTGATAAAGGGAGGGGTCGATTTCTACATCTTCAATCATTTGAATACGGATGGTATCGCTGAATACACCACATTCGTTGGTTACGGTGGCGTGATAGGTGCCGCTGCCGTCGATTAAGCGGGCGCTATTGCGGGTGCCGTCTTCCCAAACCACGGTATAGTCAGTAATCCCGGTATTCAAGAGGATGGATTCCTGAGGACAAAGTACCGTATCCCTGCCCAGATTAACGCTAACCGAATCGTCGGCAAAGACGGTTAGGGTATCGGTAAAGCTGAGGCCGCAGGCATCGGTTAAAGTCAAGCTGTACTGCCCCGGCTGAGCTACAGAAATAAAGGAGTCGGTGCTGCCGGTGCTCCATAGATAGGTGTAGGGGCCGGGTGGCGCATAGATGTTGGCGGTATCATCAGAGCTACAAATGGTAGTGTCGTTACCCAGTCTAAACACCGGAGGATCGAGAAAACGAACCCGAATGGTGTCACTTTCGGTTTCACAGCTATTGGTCAAGGTAACGAAATAGGTGCCGGCGGTGTCAATTAAAAAGGTAGTATCGCTAGATCCATCCTGCCAGGTGGTGCTGATGTCGCTGTAGCCGGTAAAAACACGGATGGAGTCTCCGGGACAAATGGCGGTGTCTCTGCCCAAGTCAAGATTGTCGATGGGGTATTCGATAACCACATTTACCGAGTCGGTTATCTGGCCACAGTCATTGGTAATGGTAACCCAATACAAACCAGGGGCAGGCACGGCCAAGGTCTGGGTGGTATCACCCGTGTTCCAGAGGTAAGTACTGCCGATATTTTGGGCATTGAGGGTAAGCGTGTTGTTGCTGCAGTACGTTACCCGGTTTCCCAAAATAAGCCTGGGCGTTCCGGTGATCAAAACATTAATGGTATCCGATACTGAGCCGCAGGTATCGCTAACGGTAACGTAATAGGTGCCGCTCAAACCGACCACAAAGGTGGGATTGGTGCTGCCGTCTTGCCACACGTAATTTAAACTATCGGGCAGCCCGGGGTCCAGGATCAGGGTGCCGGCACAAAAAATGGTATCGCGGCCCAAATCGATTTGATTGAGGCCACTGTTGAGATTCATGTAGGCCGAATCTTCGAAAGTGTAGCAGGTGTTGCTAAGGACCACAGAAACCCAGCCCCCGTTTTTTGCGTATATCGTCGGGGTGGTATCGCCGGTACTCCACAGGTAGTGGCTCGCATTGGGGTGGCTGGCGTCCAACAAGGCGGAATCACCAAAGCAAAAGGATTGATCCTGAAGATTGCTAGTAGTCCGGCGGTACCGGTCAACACTGATGGAGTCTCTAAATGCGCCGCATTTATTGTAAACGATTACCTGGCCTCGGTTTCCACCGGTGCGTGCAAAACGGGTGTAGGCGATGGTATCTCCGGGCAAGGGGGTAAGGTTTATCCAGGTAACTGAATCCTTGGGAAAACCACCGATGGAAACAAACACCGAGTCGCCCAGGCAAGCGGTGGTATCGGGGCCCAGAATGTTGCGAAAGGCGTTCTGATTGATTTCTTCCACGCGAATGTCCCAGGTTAAGGTATCGCAAACATTACGAGCGGTAAAAGTGTAAGTCCCGGTTTGACTGATCCACCGGAAATTGGTGGTGTCTCCGTTGCCCCATAAATAACGGGTACCTTCCTGCGGATTTAAGTGACCAATGCGGACGGAGTCGCCGGAGCAGTAATAACGCAAAAGTTCGGGGTTGTCGGGCGGGCGTTGAAAATCCAGAAAGATGGTATCTCCAAATACGCCACAATCGTTGAATACCCGTACGAAATACTGACCAGTATCTTTCACCACAATTGAATTGACGTTGGTCATCCCGTTGGACCAAACAATTGTGTCGGTGGCAAAATAGCCGGTATCAATAAAAATCCGCCTGCTGGGAATACAGTCCAAGGTATCGGTAGAAAGTACAATTCTGCGCACCGAATCCTCCACCACCGTAAAAGTTTGAGATACCGGACTACAGCCCTCGGCGCGTCGCACCCAGTAATTACCCGGCGTGTTGAAGGTAACCCGATTGGTGGTTTGGCCGGTACTCCAAAGGTAGGTGCGGTTTGGATTGGGTGGTGGTCCTGCCCGGAGGGTAATGCTTCCTCCCGTGCAAAAACGGGCAGTGTCCGGAACTTGGGGCCGAGGGGCTGGATTGGTTGACACGTTGATGGTGTCGCTGCTCACAGCACAACCATTGTTTACCCGCACCCAAAAGGTGCCGGGCCGACTGATGGTGATGGTTGGGTTGCGGGACCCTGTACTCCACAAATAGGTGGTTCCGCTGCCCGCATCAAGGGTTAGATTGACATTGTCGCAAAAGGTGGTGTCGGGACCTAAATTTACCGGGGTTCCGGTTTGCGACAGGACCACCTCCGTAGAGTCACGGATGCTTTCGCAGGAATCCGTAAACTCGGCCCAGTATATGCCGGGCGTACTAACCGTGATGCTTGGACCGGTAGCACCGGTGCTCCAGAGGAGTGAACCATTGGCCCGGGCTAAAGGACTTAAATTAATGGCGAAGGTGGTGGATGCTCCTGGGCAAATAAATACCGTGTCCGGCAAATTCACGGCCTGTGATTCGTTGAAAATGAGCGCAATGGAGTCGGTGGTGGAACCGCAGGCGTTGGTGGCGGTAAGCTGATAAACCCCGGTTTGAGTAACCACCAAAGAGTCGTCGGTACTGCCGTCGCCCCAGGTCAACTGACCGTTGTAGCTAAAGGGGCGGATCACAAATTGATTGTTTACGCATTCGTATCGTGCGGGGGGGAGCACCACTCGCGGACTTTGATCAGTACCGATGGTGATGGTGTCGCTAAAGGTGCCACAAGCGTTGGTCACATCCAGGTAGTACGAACCGGCTTGGTTCACCGTGATGTAATTGGTGGTGTCTCCGGTGCTCCATTGATAGCTATGGCTGGGGTCAAAAGCGATTCCCAACTGAATGCTGCTGCCGGTGCATATGGTTTGATCTATTCCCAAGAACAAGGCGGGAGGTTGATGCACCGTAATGGTGATGGAATCGGTTACAGAAACAGGGCCGCTGGTGACCACTACGTGATAAGTGCCCGAAGTGGTTATGGTAATGGTGGGAGTGGTGGCGATGGTTGGGGTGCCGGAACCCTGATTCCACAAGTAAGAAGCATTGGGACAATTGGAATCAGTGGCGTCGATGGTAATGCTATTTCCCGCACAGAAGGTAACATCACTGCCAAGATTTATGATGGGGATGCATTGGGCCTTGATGAAGTTGGGCGAGAGAAAGGCGCTAAGGATCAGGAAGATGAAGAAAATCCTCCTCTTTTTTAAAAATATTTTCTGCGCCTTTTCTTTCACCTGCACCTTTTAACTATTGCAAGATTAGTAAAATCCGAGCTTTTAAGCCCGCTAAGCTTTTAAACGAAACAAATTTCTCCTTTTTCGACCGGGGGGCGTGAGCTTGGCGGTTGGACTTTTTTTCATTTGCCTGTTAGTAAGTACTTTTGTGCTAATTTCAAATTGGTCTAAATTACCTATGGTCAAAATTTCAGAAACAGCGAAAATTCAGCTATTGCGTTTGATGGAAGACGCGGGGCTGGGCCCGGATTTGGCCTTCGTGCGGGTGGGGGTGAGCAGTGGAGGCTGCAGCGGCCTCTCTTACCAATTGGACTTTGACCAAGCCCAGGCCGAGAACGACAAGTTGATTGAGGATCAGGGCGTTCGCATTTTGGTGGATAAGAAAAGTTTTCTATACCTGGTAGGAACTACGCTTGAATATAGCGGAGGCTTAAATGGCAAGGGCTTTTCTTTTAACAACCCCAATGCCTCGCGAACTTGTGGCTGCGGTGAGAGTTTTGCCGTATAACGAAGCCCTTAAAAAGACTGCACAATGCAAAATGAAGAGCAATTACTCGAAGACATTACCGGCTCCGAATATAAGTATGGTTTTTACACCAACATCGAGTCTGAGAAGGCACCGGCTGGCCTGAGTGAGGAGATTATCCGCTTCATATCAGCCAAGAAAAATGAGCCGGAATGGATGGTTGAGTGGCGTTTGGACGCCCTCCACAAATTCATGGCCATGAAGGAGCCGGAATGGGCCAATGTAAACTATCCCAAACCGGATTTGCAGGCCATCTCCTACTATGCCGCACCAAAAAAGAAACAAAGACCAGATAGCCTGGATGAGGTTGATCCGGAATTATTGGAAACTTTCAAAAAACTGGGCATTTCCCTGGAGGAGCAGAAACGGCTTACGGGAGTGGCCATGGATGTGGTGGTGGATTCGGTTTCGGTGAAGACCACTTTCAAGGATAAGCTGGCGGAACTGGGAGTTATTTTTTGTTCGATTTCTGAGGCCATCCAGGAACATCCGGAGCTGGTGCGCAAATACCTGGGTACAGTAGTTCCTAAACCGGATAATTACTATGCAGCCCTTAACTCGGCCGTATTTACGGATGGTTCGTTCTGCTATATCCCGGCTGGGGTAAGGTGCCCGATGGAATTGTCTACTTATTTCCGCATCAATGAGGCTGGAACCGGTCAGTTTGAGCGCACCCTGGTGATTGCTGAGAAGGGAAGCTATGTGAGCTACCTGGAAGGCTGCACCGCCCCCATGCGGGATGAGAATCAGCTCCACGCAGCGGTAGTGGAGTTGATCGCTTTGGAAGACGCAGAAATAAAATACAGCACAGTTCAGAATTGGTATCCGGGTAATAAGGAAGGCAAAGGGGGCGTGTTCAACTTTGTAACCAAGCGGGGATTGTGTGAGAAAAACGCAAAAATATCCTGGACCCAGGTGGAAACCGGCTCAGCGGTTACCTGGAAATACCCCTCCTGCATATTGAAAGGAGAAAATTCCATTGGCGAATTTTACTCGGTGGCGGTAACCAATAATTTTCAGCAGGCCGATACCGGTACCAAAATGATTCACCTGGGAAAAAACACCAAAAGCACCATTATCAGCAAAGGCATTTGCGCCGGTAAAAGCAATGGAAGCTACCGGGGGCTGGTAAAAATGGGGCCCAGGGCCGAAAATGCCCGCAATTTTTCCCAGTGCGACTCCCTCTTGATGGGCAGCAGCTGCGGCTCGCACACCTTTCCCTACCTGGAGATCCAAAACAAAAGTGCCAAAGTGGAGCACGAGGCCACTACCTCCAAAATTGGTGAGGATCAGATTTTTTATTGTCAACAACGCGGCATCGGCGAGGAAGAAGCCATTGCCGTGATTGTGAACGGCTACTGCAAGGAAGTGCTCAATCAATTGCCGATGGAATTTGCGGTAGAAGCCCAGAAGTTGCTGGCCATTTCTCTGGAAGGGTCGGTGGGTTAGGCGCTCCTGACCGGCAAATAATGGTCGGAGGCTTTTCCGAACAATGCAAATTACTTTCCGCCGAAAGGCGAACAAACACAACACACTTTCATGCTTAAAATCCAAAACTTACACGCCGCAATTGAAGGACAAGCCATTTTGCGGGGCATTGATCTGGAAGTAAAACCGGGCGAGGTGCATGCCATAATGGGTCCCAACGGATCGGGAAAAAGCACCCTGTCAGCGGTGATTGCCGGCCGGGAAGATTATGAAGTTACGGAGGGTACGGTGGACTTTGAGGGTGAGGACCTCTTGGATTTGAGTCCCGAAGAGCGCGCCCACAAAGGGATCTTTCTCTCCTTTCAATACCCGGTTGAAATTCCCGGGGTAACGGTTACCAACTTTTTAAAGACGGCCTTGAACGAAATGCGCAAGGCGCGCGGGGAAGAGCCTTTGGCCGCTAATGTGATGCTGAAGAAAATGCGGGAAAAAATGGCCCTTTTGGAGATGGACAAAGGCTTTTTGAGCCGCTCGCTCAACGAAGGGTTTTCCGGAGGTGAGAAAAAACGCAACGAAATTTTCCAAATGGCCATGCTAGAGCCCAAGCTGGCGATCTTGGACGAGACGGATTCCGGGCTGGACATAGACGCCCTGCGCATTGTGGCCAATGGGGTAAACAAGTTGAAAGACAGGAACAATGCGGTGGTTTTGATTACCCACTATCAGCGCTTGCTGGACTACATTGTACCCGATTTTGTGCACGTATTGAACCGGGGCCAAAT
>AACY020520670.1_pt1 | contig 12412 bp, 10 predicted proteins | sample 267378 | NCBI WGS metagenome assembly AACY02 (sample SAMN02954345, study PRJNA13694) | marine metagenome | biome: aquatic; feature: ocean; material: water; isolation source: isolated as part of a large dataset composed predominantly from surface... | reverse complement strand
CTCTTGGGTTACGAGGAGTTGATTCTCAAGATCTCGATTGAGTGCTTGCAGCTCCTGTTCACGAGGGCTTGCTTCAACAGGCTCCGCGACACTCTCTTGAACTGTTTTAACTGCATCAACGTCAGACTCAGCCAATGACTCTGGCGCTGCGCTATCAACGAGTGCTTCAGGCTGTTTGTCGATCAACTGACTGCTGTCTGACTCTGATCTATTCGCAGTTAGGGGTTGCTCTTTAGGTTCATCAACAGAGACGAGCTTTAACTTGGCATCCGAAGATTTGACCGGATCAGATACCTGATTAGATACCTGATTAGAGACAGGCCCTACCTTGGGTTTAACCTCAGGCGTCACGTCTACTTTTTCGACTAGTGCAAGTGTTGAAGATCGTTTTCCACTTTTCCAATCGTCATATTGCCTTCGAACTTCAACCGCTGCCTGCCTTGCAGTTAACTCGCTTGCTTGCGCTCTATTAGGCAGGGTCACTAAAGTACCTGCTTTCAACACATTGATATTACGAGTCGGAAAACTATCAGGGTTTAGACGCTGAATTGCCAACATCATCTGATTTACTGACACAGATTGATCAGGAAGATTATCTTGTGCGAGCCTATACAGAGTATCGTTCACATCAACATAGACCTCATTTTCAGGTGCTGTCTCAGTTCTAATGGTGGTTTGAACAGATTGGGTAGGATTAGCTTTTAGAACTTTTTCAGGAGCCGCTTTGGCCACACTCTCTTGTGGTGATGTTGTTGCAGGAGTGACTGGTGCTGTTACTTTTACTGGCTGGCTAGCAGACTGCGCAAACAGAGGAGGATCCAGTAGTAAAGTATATTCTCGAACGAGACGACCATTAGGCCAATTAACTTCCATTAAGAAGCTGATAAAGGGTTCGCGAACAGGGGTGTCTGAACTGATGACGACCTTAGCCCCACCCTGAGCATTGAGATCTACGTCAAATTCGACCGAACTTAACACTCCAGACCGGGTCAAACCCGCCAGACTGAACGCATCATCATCAGCCAATCTGGGACGAATCTCAGACGCTTTTAAATCACGAACTTGTAACAGTTGAATTTCAGCCTGAAGGAGTTCGTTCAATGCAGACTTTACATTGAGCTCACCAAGCCCAAGGGCACTAGCCTGAGAGGCTAGTAATGCGGATGAAACGGCAATACTGAGTGCTAAACGACGCACAATAACTTCACTCCACTCTATTAATCCAAAGGGATTAATCTCTATCTCTTGAATAAAGTATTGTTGCTACCCGGTAATGGGTCAAGTTTACCGGGCAGTTTTTTTAAATTAGTGCTTAGTAACTAGAGTACCCAGCAGCTCTAATAGTGCAGCAGCACGACCGAAACGGTTCTCATCAAACATCAAAGTCGTTTGAATGGTTTGATCCACGTGCGCATCGACACGTAGACGCGAAACTAGACACTCTGTCTGTCCAATCATTGATTGAGTCGAGGCGTTAGGGCTGTGACTGAAGCGCATCGCGTTGTCACGATCAATAAGGGCCACTAGATCAGAAACCGATTGGTCCGCTTGGGTCTCAACCATCAACATGGCAGAGGTCCCATGGAACATTGGTACTTGTACCGTTGAAACCGTCACCTCAGCATCTTCAAACAGCTCATCGGCACCGTCAGCGATACGACGTTCTAATCCTGACTCGCCTTGATCATCCAAAGCAAATGGCTGCGCCAACGCATTAAACGCTAGGGTCGCTTCTAAAAACTGTTCCGTCGCTTCACGACCATTAAGCAGTGCGGCTGTCTCACCCGCCAAAGCCTCAGCGCCCTTACGGTCATGGACGCTAGCAGGTAAGGTTGCCGCAATGTGCATACGAAGTGGCTCTACCTTAGCGCTGATCGCCTGGCAGAATTTGTAGACTGCAACCAATACCGGTTCAGCCAACTGATACCACTCACCCGGTTCCAGACGATCACGCCCTGCTACGGCCAACTTAGCCGATTCAGCAGACAAGTTAGAGTAGAGATCAATCAACGTTGCACCTGATGAGGCACGCTCCAACAGATCTGCACTCGCTTCAGGTTGAGCCAAAATCACTACAGACGCTTCAGCAAAGGGCGCTTGATCGACAGGACGAACCAGTGTGGAGTGTCCATTAATCATCAATGAGCGACCCGCTTCACTATCGTCATCCCATAAAGAGAGTTCAATTTCACTCGCCAGAGGGTGATCTTCAAACAGTTCAAAAAACTGATCGGCTACTAGAGATGAGACACCAACAAAAAATAGTTTCATAGCTGTTCCAAAAAGATCGGCCCGCAAAAGAGCGGGCCGTTGATTGATTCGTTACGTTTATTGAGCCAGAAGAATACGAAGCATTCGACGTAGCGGCTCTGCAGCACCCCAAAGCAACTGATCACCGACACTGAAGGCATTCAAGTACTGTTTGCCCATCTTCATCTTACGAAGACGTCCCACCGGGATACTCAATGTACCGGTTACTTTGGTTGGTGTTAGCTCTTCCATTGTGATCTGACGATCATTAGGAACCACTTTCACCCAATCGTTAGCTTCTGCGATCATCTGCTCGATCTCATCCATTGGAAGATCTTTATTCAGCTTGATCGTAAACGCTTGGCTGTGACAGCGCATTGCACCGATACGAACACAAGTACCATCGATCGCAATTGGGTTAGAGTTGCGGCCAAGGATCTTGTTGGTCTCAACGTACCCTTTCCACTCCTCTTTCGACTGGCCATCAGCAACAGGAACATCGATCCAAGGGATCAGAGAGCCCGCAAGCGGCACACCGAAGTTATCCGTTGCAAGGTCGTTACGCATGCTGTTCGCCACTTGACGATCGATATCAAGAATTGCCGATGCTGGATCATTCAGAAGGGCTTCAGAACCATCACGGATCTGACCCATTTGAGTGATCAATTCACGCATATTGCGTGCGCCTGCACCTGATGCCGCCTGATACGTCATTGAAGAGACCCACTCAACGTGACCCGCTTTAAATAGACCGCCAAGACCCATCAACATTAGTGAGACTGTACAGTTACCGCCAACGTAGGTTTTGATCCCTTTCGCCAGCCCTTTTTCAATCACATCGTTGTTAACAGGATCCAAAACGATAATCGCTTCATCATCCATACGCAGTGAGGAGGCTGCATCAATCCAGTAGCCGTTCCAACCTGCTGCACGAAGCTTAGGGTAAACCTCTTTTGTGTAGTCGCCACCCTGGCAGGTAATAATCGCATCCATCTCTTTAAGTGCATCAATATCGGATGCATCTTTAAGTGGAGCAATCTCTTTACCAATGTCTGGACCAGCAGCACCCACCTGTGAAGTGGTGAAAAATACCGGTTCTACGATCTGATCGAAATCACGCTCTTCCTGCATACGCTGCATCAGAACGGAACCCACCATACCGCGCCAGCCAACAAAACCTACACGATTCATATTTACCCTCAAAAAATCTTAATAGCTATTCTATAGCTCTATCAAAAAAGGCCGGATCCAACCGGCCTTCTCGGTTAACGCTTGATTATGCGCTCAGCGCTGCAATAACCGCGTCACCCATTTCAGTTGTCGAAACCTTCGTCATACCATCAGAGTAGATGTCTGAAGTACGTAGGTTTTGATCCAAAACGTTGCTTACTGCAGCTTCGATTCGATCCGCAGTTTCGCCCTTATCAAGCGAATAGCGCAACATCATAGCGGCAGATAGGATGGTTGCCAATGGATTTGCAATGTTTTGACCCGCAATATCCGGTGCCGAACCGTGACAAGGTTCGAACATACCCTGGCCTTTCACGTTCATAGACGATGATGGCAGCATGCCGATTGAGCCAGTTAACATGGCAGCCGCATCGGAAAGAATGTCGCCGAACATATTGCCCGTTACCACAACGTCGAACTGCTTAGGCGCACGCACCAACTGCATCGCAGCGTTATCAACGTACATGTGGCTTAGCTCAACTTCAGGGTATTCAGCACTGAGCTCCTCCATTACTTCACGCCAAAGCACAGTCACTTCAAGGACGTTTGCTTTATCAACAGAACAGAGCTTCTTGCCACGCGCCATCGCCGCTTCAAATGCGACACGACCGATACGTTTGATCTCTGTTTCGTTGTAGACGTAGGTGTTGTAACCTTCACGCAGCCCCTCTTCCGTAGTACGAATACCACGCGGCTGACCGAAGTAGATACCCCCAGTAAGCTCACGAACGATCAGAATATCTAGATCAGAGACCACCTCAGGCTTCAATGTAGAAGCGTGAGCGAGTTGTGGGTAAAGAATTGCTGGACGTAAGTTACCAAACAGACCTAGCTCGGTGCGAAGACCTAGAAGCCCCTTCTCAGGACGAATCTGAAAGTCTGGGTTGGTATCCCATTTAGGGCCACCCACAGCACCTAGCAGAATACCTTTAGAGTCGTGCGCTTTTGCTAGAGTCTCTTCTGGGAGCGGTACACCAGTTGCATCGATAGCAGCGCCACCTACGTGTGCCTCATCAAATTCAAGACCAAGGTTATCCTGCTCGTTCACCAAATCAAGCACACGACGCGCCTGCGCTACGATCTCAGGACCAATGCCATCACCTGGCAGAATCAAAACTTTGTTTTCGTTCATTTCTCTATTCCTTATGTCGGGGTCTTTCAGGCGACCGACTTATTTAATCGCGTCGAACAGCCAAGGCGCTTCAGCACGGCGTGTCGCTTCGTAAGCACGAATATCGTCTGCATGCTCAAGCGTTAGGCCGATATCATCCAAGCCATTTAACAGACAGTGCTTACGGAAGCCATCAACTTCGAAGCTGTACTCTTTACCCGCTGGGCTAACCACTTTCTGGTTCTCAAGGTCTACCGTTAGGCTGATGCCTGGTGTTGCAGCAACCGCTTGGAACAGCTCTTCAACCTCATCTTCTGTCAAAATGATCGGTAACAGACCGTTCTTAAAACAGTTATTAAAGAAGATATCGGCATAGCTCGGTGCAATCACTGCACGGAAACCGTAGTCATCAAGCGCCCATGGCGCGTGCTCGCGGCTCGAACCACAACCGAAGTTGTTACGTGCCAACAGAATGCTAGAACCTGCGTACTCTGGTTTGTTTAGAACAAAATCAGGGTTGATAGGACGACCAGAACAGTCTTGATCCGGCTGGCCTTCGTCTAGGTAACGTAGTTCATCAAACAGGTTGGGACCAAAGCCAGAACGCTTAATCGACTTAAGGAACTGCTTTGGAATAATCATATCGGTATCAACGTTGACGCGATCAAGCGGAGCAACAACACCTGTGTGAGTCGTAAACTTTTTCATATCTCTATCTCCGCCCTAACTTAAGAGTTCAACTCAAAATCGCGCACATCAACGAAGTGGCCAGTAATCGCAGCCGCAGCCGCCATTGCAGGACTCACTAGATGTGTTCGACCGCCGAAGCCCTGACGGCCTTCGAAGTTACGGTTAGAGGTAGAGGCACAGTGCTCGCCATTACCCAACTTATCTGGATTCATCGCAAGACACATAGAACAGCCTGGTTCACGCCACTCAAGACCCGCTTCAATAAAGATCTTATGAAGGCCTTCCGCTTCTGCTTGCGCTTTAACTAAACCAGAACCAGGAACAACAAGCGCCTGCTTAACTGTGCTTGCAACCTTACGGCCCTTAACGACGGCGGCAGCAGCACGCATATCTTCGATACGGCTGTTGGTACAAGAACCGATAAAGACACGATCCAATTTGATATCAGTAATCGCCTGATCCGCGTTCAAGCCCATGTACTGAAGCGCACGTGTGATTGAGTTAGCTTCATCGGCATCTTTCGCGTTAGCCGGATTTGGAACAGTGCCATCAACAGCAAGCACCATCTCTGGTGAAGTACCCCAGGTCACCTGTGGCTTAATATCAGCAGCGTTGATCTCAACCACTTTGTCGAACTGAGCATCGTCATCAGAGACTAGATCTTTCCAGTTTGCGACAGCCGCTTCCCACTGATCCGCAGTTGGCGAGAATGGACGACCCTTAAAGTACTCAATGGTCTTATCATCAACTGCTACAAGACCTACACGCGCACCCGCTTCAATCGCCATGTTACAGATGGTCATTCGCCCCTCTACTGAAAGCGAGCGAATTGCAGATCCACCAAACTCCATCGCGTAACCCGTACCACCTGCCGTACCGATAACACCGATCACATGAAGCACAACATCCTTTGCAGTCACGCCGACACCCAGATCACCATCGACCTTGATCAGAAGATTCTTCATCTTCTTAGCGATCAAACACTGAGTTGCAAGAACGTGTTCAACTTCAGAGGTACCGATACCGTGTGCTAGTGCACCAAAAGCACCGTGAGTAGACGTGTGAGAGTCACCACACACAACAGTAGAGCCTGGTAGCGTCATACCCTGCTCTGGACCTACTACGTGTACAATGCCCTGGCGCTCATCCAACATCTTGAATTCAACAATACCGTACTCATCACAGTTCTCATCCAAGGTCTTAACCTGAATACGAGATACAGGATCGACGATCTCATCCACACCACCTGCGCGCTCAGTCGTTGGTACGTTGTGATCTGGAGTTGCTAGGTTAGCGTCGATGCGCCAAGGTTTACGACCTGCCATACGAAGGCCTTCAAAAGCCTGCGGCGAAGTCACTTCATGAAGAATCTGTCGATCGATGTAGATCAATGAACTGCCATCATCATTTTGACGCACCAAATGGGCATCCCATAATTTGTCATAGAGTGTTTTACCAGCCATATCTCTCTCCTGGTTGGTGACTTATCCATAAGGATTTAAAAAGTGGACAAATTTTAGCCACCCTTCATTCAATAGACAAACTCTTATTATTTATAATTTTCATTCCTAATAGGAATGGATAAATTAAATGAAAAAAATTAAACTTTTTTTTGCAAAGTTAAAAATATGATCTACATTAAATTGGTAACACAAGAACAAACTAACTTTTCGTAAGAAGGGATTCTGATAATGCTAGTACTTACTCGTAACGTCGGCGAAAAATTGATTATTGATGGCAACATTGAAGTAATGGTGGTTGAAGCAGGTGGCGGCAGTGTTCGTCTCGGTATCGAAGCACCAAAGGATGTTCACATCGTTCGCGAAGAGCTTCTAGAAGAAGACGAGTCGTAAGATAAGTCTCTCACCCAAAAGCACCCATAGTAGTGCTTTTTTTATGCCTATTATCATCACTCTCTTGTAAGCTTAGGCTTATGGACACCTCTACCCTACAAGCCTTTGTTGAAACCGCTCAGCTAGGCAGCTTTTCCCAAGCGTCACAGCGACTGTTTATTACTCAGTCAGCAGTCAGCAAACGTGTGGCTCAGTTAGAAGAGCAGATTGGAGCACGACTGTTTGATCGGATAGGCCGCACCATTGCATTAACCGATGCTGGCAAAGCACTGCTTCCTCAGGCGCGAAGAATACTTGCAGAGTTAGAAGACGCCAAACGTGTCGTAGAAAATATAAAAGGTGACATCTCAGGTCGTCTTTCTGTCGCAGCTAGCCACCATATCAGCCTTCACCGACTCCCCACTACACTGCGGACATTCACCAACCAATACCCTGAAGTCGAGTTAGACCTACGTTTTTATGAATCAGAGGTGGCCTATGAGGCGGTTCTTCATGGCGACATTGAACTGGCACTGATCACTCTCTCTCCAGAATCAGATCCTCGCCTCTACTCTGAGCTGTTATGGTTAGATCGACTCTTCTACTGTGTCTCTAACGATCATCCTATAGCGAAACAGGGCTCAACGAATTTTGAAACCTTGAACCAGTATCCTGGAATTTTGCCAGCACCTAACACCTTTACCTCCCTTATTGTGCACGAGCAGTTAGCCCAGCGAGGCTTAACGCCCAATTTAGGCATCAGCACCAACTATCTAGATACCATTCGGATGATGGTTAGTGTTGGCTTAGGCTGGAGCCTACTTCCGGAGTCGATGATTGATAAAACTCTACACAAGGTCGTTATCGACAGTGACGCCATTGAAAGGCCGCTCGGGTTTATCTATCACCGCGATAGAACGCTCTCCAATGCGGCGGGCAAACTGCTTAACCTACTAAAAGAGGATGCACAGAAGGGTTCATAAGTGAATCAGGGTGAATTACTATGATTCAAAGAGTGAATAAGGGCTTAGTGTGAAGCATCCGCTATTAAATCAGTTCAATGAATGGCTACAGCAGATTGAGCAGACGGGATCTGTAATCGATGCGACTCGTTTAAATGAGTGGAACAGCCTAATGGATCAGTTCCAAACACACCCAGAGCAACTCTCTAGCAATCATGCTCAATGGATCAAAACACTTGCCCAAAACTCCAAAGCGATGGCCGGTGTCGTTGAGACATTACAAGATCAAGCCACGGACTCAAGCGAGCAATTAAAGAAATTGAGAGAGGAGTTGCATCAATTCAATGTGCAGCTCCTACTGCAACAGGCGAGTCTGCCTCAGCAACTGGCACCACTTATCTTTACTCACACTCGCTTATCAACACTCTTCAGCGAAGAGCAACAGGCTAAATTTGAGCAGTTCAAATCGACCTTAAACACGCCTCAATTTGAAAGGATTCAACAACTGGTTGAAGCCTTTGTTCAGTGGCAGCAGGCAGGTCAAACCCTCACTGAAGAGATGAATCAGCTAACTGATGTTGCAACTCAGCAGTGGCAAGAGCAATTCGATGACTCGATCTCGGCAAAGGAACAGATTGATCTCTGGGGTAAGATCTACGACGCCACCTACCAGACTCGATTTCAAGAGCCATCGATGCAGCTAGCGCAAAGCGGCTGGCTTAATAGATGGGCCGATCTGAAACTGGCTTGGAAGCAACTGCTGACCCAACTGACAGAGCAAGCGGGACTGCCCTCACCTGAGCAACTCGACAGACTGATTGAACAGCTCGACCAACAGCGCAGACGCATTCGACAATTAGAGAAGCGACTCGCCGCCCTTGAATCAAGTGGTCAAAACAATGGCTAACCGCTACAGCAAAGCAATACTCGATTCCCAGAAAGAGTTGGCTAGAGCGTTGGAAGTGCTCAGTGAACTCCCCCCTTTGGAAGATAGTGCTTTAAAAGCCGACGTTGTTTTGTCCATCGATAAGATGAGACTGCTGCACTTTAAAAAGGCAGGACGACGCAAGCAGCCACCATTAATCTTCTGTTACGCACTGGTTAACCGACCAACCATTCTCGACTTAGCACCTGACCGCTCCCTGGTTCAAGATTTACGAGCTAAAGGGCGTGATATCTATCTAATCGATTGGGGTTATCCCGATCTGTGTGATCGACACCTTGGGCTAGATGACTATATTGACGACTATCTAGAGAGCGTCGTACAGTGCGTTATTGATCGTTCCGGCTTTAATCAGGTTGACCTGATGGGCATTTGCCAAGGCGGCGTGTTCTCTCTGGCTTATGCGAGCTTAAATCCAGAACGTGTTCGTAAACTGGTCACTTTAGTCACACCCGTCGATACCGATGTCGAGGGATTTACACTCAGTGAAATGGTTCGCGAAACCAACATCGAACAGCTGGTTAATGCCTACGGCAACCTACCCGGCGAGTTTCTCAACCAGATCTATGCAGCACTCAAACCACTTCAACTGGGTGTTGTAAAAGAGATGGGGCTGAGCCGATCGATTAAAGACACATCCAGTGCCGAACTATTCCTGCGTATGGAACAGTGGATCAATGACAGTCCTGATTTAGCGGGACGTGCCGCTATTGAGTTTGCAGAGACCTTTTTTAAAGGGAATGGGTTAGTTAAAGGCTCATTTTATGTAGATTCCAAAGCCGTAAACCTAACCAACATCCGCTCACCCATTTTGAATATCTATGGCACTAAAGACCATCTAGTTCCACCCGTCTCAAGCCAAGCACTAAAAGCCGCTATTAACCCAAAAACGTCCTATCAAGAGCTACCTCTTCCTGCCGGCCACATCGGTGCATTCATCAGTGACCGTTGTCGTGGCACAGTCATCGAAGCGATAGAGTCACATCTAACACCTTAGCCAGAAAAGCTGGCCTACTTTTTGCATATAAAATTTTGTAATCACCTGATTATCTACTAGATTTATAAGATGCGAAACAGACAACTCATACATAGCTTGATTGAGCTATCAAAAACAGCCAATCATGACGATATTCTCGACAAGATCACTCAAGCATTTAGTGAAGCCTATTCACCCTCTTTAGTTTTTGTGGGGGTATTAGTTGATAGTCATGCTGAACTGATTGAAGGACATGCTGCTTTTCGTGGAGAAACCCCATCTGAGCCCTGGGTTTACTGCATGACCGACCAACCCTGTGCTCTGGTTTATCAGGGAAATAAAGTATCTATTCCCTGTGACGTCCAGAAAGATTTCATTAAAAAAGAGGGATCAGGGTTAGAAAGTTTTCTAGGTTTACCTATCAACCACCCCACCGAAGGCACATTAGCTCATTTTGCTGTCTACGATAGTAAACCCAATCACTTTGACGATATCAAAGAGGAGACTCTCTGCCTCCTTCAAACGCTCATTGAACGTGAGTACTGGCGCATACATGCAATCCGTGCTGAGCGAGTGATTGAGCAGTTCAGCGACTTAGATATCGGCATCCACCGCACTGAGACTGCAACCGGCAAATTGCTTGAGATGAACCCGTATCTTTCTGAAAAAACAGAATTGAAAGTCAATGTTAAAGAGCCCGTACCCATATGGTCTATGGATCTTCTATGCTCAGAGGAGCAAATCAAGAACAACGATTATGCTAAGAATGTATCCAGTGAAACGCTCTACCGACATAGTAATGATCGTGAATTCCCAGTCGAAGTAAGGTCTTTGCTAAACCCATCTGACAGTCTAATGAATGAACACTGGGTGAGCATAGTACTTGATCAAACAGAACGATTATCTAAAGAGAAACAACTCCGATTGGCACTCGAAGAGCTTAAAGCCAAACAAGAGCAGCAAAAACAGTTCTTCGCAGTGGTAGGACATGAATTAAGGACTCCGATTGCTTCGATCAACATGCTGCTTCAAGACGAGACAATCCCCAAAGAGGAGATTGATCTTTACTTAAAATCGACTGCCCGCAACTTGCTTGATGTTTTAGAGGATCTTCGTTTTATTGGCGAACCTCATAAACGTGTTATTCAATTTAAAACAGCCAGCCCTGAATCCATCATTCATAACATCTGCGGCTCACTTCAGGGGCTTCTATTACAGAACAAACAACAATTGACACTCAATTTAGAGAGTACCGATCAATTTGTGCTGCCATTCCAAGCTATTAGGCAGATATGTACAAATCTTATAAAAAACGCTGCAATCCATAGTGGTGGTCAAAATATCGTCGTTTCACTGAAACAGATTAATACCAACAACCTACAAATCGTTGTAGAGGATGATGGCAAAGGTATTCCTGATGATTCAGTTGAGGAGCTGTTTAAACCCTTTAATCGAGGCAGCACGGATGCAGATGGAACGGGCCTTGGATTGTACATAGTCAAAGAGACCGCCAATGCCATTGATGCCAAACTGGACTACAGTTCTTCAGAATTAGGTGGGGCAAAATTCACACTCAATTTTGCCGCTCAAAAGCCAGAAGTGAAAACCTCGACTCACGAAACAGGTACGTTCAGTCTGGCGGACAAGAGAATTTTGATTGCAGAAGATAATAAAACTCTTCAGCTGCTCACCCAAAAGATGCTGAGCAACATTGGTGCTCATGTGGATGTCGCTGATAACGGTCGTGATGCTTTGGAACTCACAAAGCGCGAGGATTTTGACTTGGTCATTACGGATCTGAATATGCCAGAGATGAATGGCATTGAACTGATCGAGCAGTTAACAAAACAAGGTTTTAAAGGAACGATTTTAGGATGCACAGCTGCAATCACGAGTAAAGAGACACAGCAGATGATTGATAAAGGCGCCAAAGAAGTGATCGCCAAGCCAATTTCATTGGATCAATTGGAGCTGGCTCTAACTCAATAAATAATAAAAAGAGAACACCTGCTCTCTTTTCGATCCCTACGAGTGAGGAAGGATTACTTCTCCTCTTTCTCACCCTCTTGCTTGCCCGTTGTATTAAACATATTCCAGAACGCCATGTTCTGATCCGTCAATTTGTTCATCATGGTCAATGGGTTGGCTGCACCCATCATCGTCTCCATCTGATCACGGATACGATCTTGGTGTTCTAGAAAGGCACTGATGCTCTGTTCTAGATACTGGCTCATCATCCCCTGCATGCTGTCGCCATAGAAGCGTATTAGCTGTTGAAGCACTTGGTTTGTCAGCAGTGTGCCACCACCGTCAGCCTCTTGTTCAGAGATGATTTGCAGAAGAATGTTACGCGTTAAATCTTGTCCTGTTTTGGAATCTTGAACCTGAAAGGTCTCACCGTTCATCACCAACTGCTTT
>AACY020565325.1_pt1 | contig 12427 bp, 12 predicted proteins | sample 267378 | NCBI WGS metagenome assembly AACY02 (sample SAMN02954345, study PRJNA13694) | marine metagenome | biome: aquatic; feature: ocean; material: water; isolation source: isolated as part of a large dataset composed predominantly from surface... | reverse complement strand
ATTTTAATGGTTTAGAGGATTTTCCAAAAGAAACTTTAGTTAAAAAATTAGATGCAGGAGAAAATCTATATTTTAAAGGCTCAAGGTCTAGTAAAATGGAGCAATATTTAAATTTGATAATAGATGATTGATTTTTTACTAAATTTTCTTCCAGAAAAATCTAACTTTTTAAATTTATTTTCCTATCTAACAACCAGGACTGTCCTTTCAACTCTTACTGGGTTAATGATGGTTCTTTTTCTTGGGAATACTTTTATTGAGAGAATTAGATCCCTTCAATTCCAACAATCGATTGGCGATCGTGGTCCAGAAAGCCATAAGCTTAAGGATGGGACTCCAACAATGGGAGGTTTATTAATAATTGGCAGTGTGATTTTATCTGGTTTTCTTTGGGGAGACCTAACGAATAAATATCTCTTAATATCCATTTTTTGCTTATTTATGTTTGGTCTAATAGGTTTTGTTGATGATTACAATAAAGTCAAACAACAAAATCAAGAAGGCATGTCTGGAAAATCTAAAATTTTTTGGCAATTTATCTGTGCATGCATAATATCAGTGGTGCTCTATACTACAGCTGAAAATAAAATGGAGACATCTTATATAGTGCCTTTTTTTAAAGATGTCGTCTTAGATTTTGGAATCTGGTTCATTTTTATCTCTATTTTTATAATTATTGGAAGTTCTAATGCAGTCAATTTAACTGATGGTTTGGATGGTCTCGCTATTTTGCCAGTAATAATAATAACAGCCGCACTTGGTATAATTGCATGGGCTTCTGGAAATGTAATAGCAGCTGATTATCTTTATATTCCACACATAGTTGGCACTGGAGAATTATTGGTCCTATGTGGCGCAATGATTGGAGCTGGAATAGGCTTTCTTTGGTTCAATACTTATCCTGCTCAAATATTCATGGGCGATGTTGGATCTCTTTCAATGGGAGCATTTATAGCTCTTGTTGCAATAATCGTAAGACATGAAATAGTCTTTGCTGTAATGGCAATGGTTTTCATAATGGAAGCAATGAGCGTTATCTTGCAGGTCACTTCTTTTAAGCTAAGAAAGAAGAGAATTTTTAGAATGGCTCCAATTCATCATCATTTTGAACTTATGGGATGGAAAGAACCTAAAATAATTGTTAGGTTTTGGATCTTAACCTTTATTTTTGTTTTAATCGGCCTATCTTTACTGAAGATTAGATAATGAAATCGTTAATCTTTGGTTATGGACAAACAGGAAAATCTTTCGAAAATTATTTAGAGAATAAGAATATAAGTTTTGATATTTATGATGATGACAAGAGTAAATTATCAGAAATTCATCAAGAGAAAAATATAAGCCCTTCTTTTAGTGATTTAAAAGATTATCAGGACATTTATATTTCGCCAGGAGTAAAACTCGAAAATTATTTGACCAAAGAAGAGATCTCTAATTTAAATCTTAAAAGTGATCTGGATATTTTTTTCTTAGAGCATAATTCTTTCAAGATAGGAATTACTGGTACAAATGGAAAAAGCACCTTGGTGCATCTTTTGGAACAAGCTTTAAATCATTCAAGTTCAGCTATAGCTCTAGGAAATATTGGCAACCCAGTATTAGAGAATCTTAATCATCAGAATAAATATAGTGTTATTGAGGTTTCAAGCTATCAGTTAGATAAGATGGAAAATAACTTATTTGATTTGTCTGTTATTACCAATATAGAGCCTGATCATATTAAATTTCATGGAACTTTCCAGAAGTATAAGGAAGCAAAACTTAAAATATGCAGAGATCAGACAAAAACTATCTTCTGTGAAGGTCATGATTATGAAAACATCGCTACGAGAATTGCACAAGATCTAGAACCTAATTCAAGCTATGAGAATCTAAGATTCTCTCTCCTTCCTCATAGGCTTGAAGAATTTTCAGGAAGATTCATAGATGATTCTAAATCAACAAATTCATCTTCACTAAGACATGCATTATCTAAGTTGAAATTTTCAGGAGTATTAATCATGTGTGGAGACCCTGATAAAGAATGTTTAAGTGAAATAAATATTAAAGGACCAAATAGAGTTTATATTTTTGGTAAGCATAGGAAAAATCTTGTAAAAATAGTGAAACATCACAACATTAAAGATTTTGCTACTCTTGATGAAGTTTTAGGAGACTTAAGAAGCTTAAATGACTCCTCAAAAATTTTATTTTCACCTGGCAATCCTAGCGGAAAGGATTTTAAGAATTTTAGTGAGAGAGGCCAACACTTTAAAAATAAAGTATTAGAATATTTTGGTGAATAAAAAAGAGAGTCTTTTAGATCAATCTTTATTAATACCATTTGCGATATTAACCGCTATAAGTATTGTTTTTATATATTCATCTTCGAGTGTTGTAGCTGATACTGATTTTGGCAATCAGTATTTTTATTTGCAAAGACAATTAATAGCTCTATCTATAGGTTTGTTGGCAGGATCTATATTTTTATTTATACCTATATCCTTCTATAAGGAGAATGGACTTCTGCTTATATTATTCTCAGCTTTTTTACTTACTTTAGTGTTTATTCCTGGAATTGGTGTTGAAAAAAATGGTAGCTTGAGATGGATTAATATAGGTTTCAATATACAGCCTTCAGAAATTGCAAAAATATTTGTTCCTATTTATCTCTGTGGTTATTGCTTAAGAAGAAAAGAGCAATTAGAAAATTCCTGGTGGGGATTTATTAAGCCACTAATTTTGACATCAATTATAAGTATATTACTTCTCCTTGAAATGGATCTTGGTGCCACTGTAGTTATATTTGCAATTGGAATAATAATTTTGTTCATAGGAGGAGCAAAATTTAATCAACTTCTTTTATTATTTCTAGTCTTTCTATCTACTGTTATCTTGATTGCATATTTCAATGAAGAGAGGTGGAGCAGAGTTATAAGTTTCTCTAATCCTTGGGATGACGTAAGAGGTTCTGATTATCAATTAATAAATGCTTTAGTTGCTTCAGTTCAAGGTGGTTTTTCTGGTTTGGGCATAGGAGAGAGTACGCAAAAATATTATTTCCTGCCTGAATCACATACTGACTTTATATTTTCAATTTTTGTTGAAGAGACTGGAGTAATTGGCATGTCGATATTATTTGCTTGTTATCTCATGATTCTTTGGAGGTTATTCAGACTTGCCGATAGATCCATGAAGAAAAACTTCTTTTTTAATAGCCTCTTAATATCCTTTTTTGCATTACTATTTTTTATGCAAACTTCTTTAAACATTTTTGTTAATTTGGGCTTAATACCAACAAAAGGACTTGCACTGCCTTTTGTAAGTTATGGGCGTAGCAGTGTTATTATGAATTTTATAGCTTTAGCCATTACATTAAGAGCTAGCTGGGAATTTAGGAACAACATTAAATGAAGATTGCAATTTTTGCTGCTGGCACCGGAGGCCATATATTTCCAGCACTATCAATAGCAGAAGAATTTAAGAAAGATGATGTAATTTTCTTTGCTTCAAATAGAGAGCTAGAAAAACAAATTTATCAAAAAACAGGCTATAAAGTTATTCATATCAATATAAGCGGTTTTAGGGGAAAGAGTATATTTGAGAAAATAATATGGCCAGTAAACTTTATTTTCAATTTATTTAGAGTCGCTTTTATTTTCATTAGCTTTAATCCAAAAAAAGTGCTTCTTATGGGCGGATATATTTCATCCCTTGGTTTAGTGATAGGAAAAATTTTTTTCAAAAGTATATATCTTCATGAACAGAACTCTATTCTTGGTACATCAAATAGCTTCGCAAAAAATTTCGCTAAAAAAATATTTACTAGTTTCGAGTTAGGCTTAAGCAATGAACTTAATTTTGGCAATCCAATAAGAAAAGATATAAGGGAATCTAGTTATTCTGATAACGGGGACAAAGAAAATGTTTTAATAATTGGTGGCAGTCAGGGCTCAAAGTTTTTCAATGAAAATTTACCTCAAATATTAGAAGATTCAGATATTTCAGAAAAAATTATTTTTCAGAAAGGCAACCATCAAATTAATTTCACATCTAACAAGATAGAATTCGTTGATTTTATAGACAATATTTCAGAAGTTTTTGCTAAAACAAAATTTGTAATCTGTAGATCTGGAGCTTCAACAGTAGCAGAATTGCAATCTTATGGAATGCCAGCATTATTTTTTCCTTTGCCAAATTCTATTGATGATCATCAGAAATATAATGCTACTTTTGCAGCAAAAGGAGGCGGAGCTTTAGTTTTTAACGAAAGAGAATTTAATAAAGAAGAATTTTTAGCAGAACTAAATAGATTTAATACATTAGATCTAAGAGAATTAAGTAAGAAAATTAAGAAAGGTATACACTTTGACGCAGCAAAGAAAATAGCAGATGAAATTAAGCAAAATTAAAAATATTCATTTTATTGGAATAGGTGGAGTTGGAATGGTTGGAATAGCAGAAATGCTTTTAAATCAGGGATTCTCTGTTTCTGGCAGTGATTTAGTTGAGAATAAAAACACTGAGAGACTTAAGTATCTAGGAGCAAAAATTTTTATTGGCCATAATGAAAAAAATGTTAGAGACTCCGATGTTGTGGTTTATTCCACTGCAGTTACTGAATCTAACCCAGAAATGCGCAGTGCAAGATCCTTGAATAAAACTATTATTGCTAGAGCAGAGATGTTATCAAGTCTAATGCGTGGTTTTCAAAGTATAGCTGTAGCTGGATCGCATGGGAAAACAACCACTACCAGTCTTATCGCCAACATCTTTATAAAAGCTAATCTTGATCCTACTTATATAATCGGTGGAAGAATATTAGGCCAAGAAGATAAGAGTATTCTTGGCTCTAGTGAATATCTTATTGTTGAAGCAGATGAGAGCGATGCATCTTTTTTGCATCTAAGTCCAGAAATAAGCGTTATAACAAATGTTGATAATGACCACTTAGATTTTTATGAAAACAATATAGAGAAACTTAATGAAACTTTTCATCAGTTTCTTGAAAATTTGCCTTTTTATGGCACAGCCATAATTTGTATAGACGAAAAAAAGGGAGAGAAACTTTTTAATGATCTTTCTAGGCCGAAAATATCCTATGGATTTAATAAATCAGCAGATTATTATTTAAAAGATTTGAAACAAACTAGCAGTTTCCAGGAATTTACCCTGGTAAGAAATTCAGTTGGCAAGGAAGTTAGATTGCAATTAAAGATCGCAGGACGCCATAATGCATTAAATGCTACAGCTGCCTATATAGTTGCAAAGGAAGCAGGTATAGCAACAAAAATAATAAGAGATTCTCTTAAATCATTTGGAGGAGTGTCAAGAAGGCTTGAATTTAAAGGAGACTTAAAAATTAATGATAAAAAAATAAAGTTGCTTGATGATTATGGTCATCATCCAACAGAAATTAGCGCTACAGTAGAAGCTATTAAATCGTCTTACAAAAACAAAAAAATTAATATGATTTTTCAGCCCCACAGATATTCACGATCTTCAATACTTTTTAATGATTTTGTGGATTGTCTTGACTCACTAGATAGGATAATTATTTTGGATATCTATTCTGCAGGAGAACAAAACACTGAGGGAATAAGTTCATATGACTTTGTTAATTCTTTAATTAAGAAAGGTAATAAAGCTTTTTTTGCTAAGAATCTAAAAGAAATCTCTAAGATTCTTGAAAGTGAAGTAAAGAATAATGAGATTCTTATTACACAAGGTGCCGGTAATATAGTTGATATTTCAAATTCTCTTTTGGCAATGTATAAATGAAAGAAGTCATCATTCTTTATGGGGGAAATTCAGATGAATATGAGATATCTGAAATTACTGCAAATTCAATATATCAGCATATAGATAAAGAAAAATTTTCAGCTGTTCTAGTAGATTTAAATGATTTTAAAATTAATGAGATAGATAAAGACTCTATTATTTTTATAGCAATTCATGGCGCTGGAGGAGAGGATGGCGAAATACAAAAAATTCTAACAGAAAAAGAGATAACCTTTACAGGATCAGATCAAAAATCATGTGAAAATTGCTGGAATAAGATTCGTTCAAAAAAAATTCTTCTAGATAATCAGCTGCCAACTCCAGAATTTATTGTTGCTAGTAAAGATAAAAAAATTAATGCTGATAATAGTTTTTTGAACTATAAAGATGGCTTTTTTGTTAAGCCTAATTGTAATGGGTCAAGTCTCGGCATCTCTAAGATTAAAAATAAAGAAAGTCTTCAGGATGCGATAAATATTGCAAGCAATTTTTCAGAAGAAGTATTGATAGAGAGAGCATATAATCATTCTGAATATACTGTCAGCATACTTAATGGAAAAGCGTTAGAACCTTTAAAAATATTGCCGGATCCAGATAGAGGTTTTTATGATTATGAAGCTAAGTATGAGTCTGGAGAAACAAAAAAAATTGATATAGACGACCGAGATTTAAAAGAAGAATTGAAGGATATTGCAATTAAAGCATTTTCTTCTCATGGTTGCAGGGTATGGGGAAGAGTTGATTTTGTTTCTGATGGAAATAATCTTGGCATTTTAGAGATCAATACGGTACCTGGCTTTACAGAGAAGAGCTTATTTCCTTTGTCTGCAAAAAAATCAGGGATAAACTACCAAGAATTAATAACAATAATAATTGAAAGCTCAATTAAAGAAAGATGATTTGTATTTTAGACTTAGGCACATCAAAAATTAGCTCTATTCTTGTTAAGGATGAAGACACAAAGCCTGAAGTAGTAGCATTTTCATCAATTGAAACTTCTGGCATTAAAACAGGATCAATAATAAATATAGGGTTAATATCTGAAGATATTTCTAAATCTATTAATGAACTAGAGAACAAGTCCGGAGAAAAAATTAAAGATATCATTGTAAGTTTTTCAGGAGAACAGATATCTAGCATTAACTCAACTGGCTCTGTAATTATTAGGCAAAAAGAAGTTACTGCTAGAGATGTTCAATCTGCTTTAAATATGTCTTCAACTTTAAAAGTGCCTAATGACAAGACTCTACTTTATGTCTCACCAAATGAATATACCATCGATGGACAGCCTGGTATTGCAGAACCTATAGGAATGAACGGAGTTAGATTGGAAGCTAGAACACACTTAATATATTGTTCTCAGAATACTAAAGAGAATATCTCAAAGTGTATTGAAGAATTAAATGATTTAAGAATCAAAAAATTTTATTTTAATCAATTAGGGGCTGCTGAAAGTGTTCTGACTCAAGATCAGAGAGATCTTGGAGTGTGTTTAATAGATATAGGTGCTGGAACAACAGATCTCACTGTGTACAAAGGAGGTTCAATTCGTTTTTCAAAAGTTTTTCCTTATGCAGGGGATTACATAACTGAAACAATTGCTACATCCCTTAAAATTACATCAACTCAAGCAGAAGAAATTAAAAAGAAATATGGATGCGCTGTTTTGGATTCAGATTCTGAAGATACCTTAAGAATAAAGGGAACTAATGGAAATAAAGAAATAGAAATATCAAGGAAAGCACTTTCTGAAGTTATTGAGCAATCTCTAACAAGAATCATAAGACATTGCGCTGTTTGTCTTGAGGATAACGGAATGTTGAGTTATATGCCGACAGGCTATGTTCTTACAGGAGGGACAGCAAACTTAGAGGGAGTGCAAAAACTTGGTGAAGATCTAACAAAAAACAATTTTGAGATAGGGTTGCCAGAAGTTGAAAAGCCTTATAAATCGGAGCAACTTATCAAACCACAATTTAGCCCAATTCTTGGAATGATAAAATTTTGTGTATTAGAACGAAAGAAACAGTTTACCTTTAATCAAAGCAGGGGTATCATAGGCCGGATGCTTGAATGGTTCAGGTCTGAATTTGGAACTTAAATAATGCAGAATTATGAGTTAATGCTCCTTCTAAATCCAAACACAATGGATGAAGTTGATCAATTCCTTGATGATTTAAAAAAAATTATTCAGGAAAATAAAGGAGATTTAGTTGATACAAAACTTCTGGGGAAGAGGCAATTAGCTTATCCAATCAATAATATGAATTATGCAAATTATATTCATCTTGATGTAAAAATTGAGCCAGAGACTTTACCAATATTAGAAGAAAAATTTAAATATGATCAAAATGTGTTTAGGCATTTAACTGTTAAATTGGGCGTTTAAATGACAGAAGATAAGAAAGTAAATATTGATTACAGAGATCCAGAATCTTTAAAATATTTTGTATCTGATAACGGGAAAATTCTTTCATCAAGATATACAAGATTAAGTGCAAAAGACCAAAGAAAATTAACTAAAGCTATAAAGAAAGCAAGAATTCTTGGATTTTTACCATACACAGATAAGCATAAAGTTGAAGTGAAGTAATGAAAGTTGTACTAGTTACAAAGATTAAGAATCTTGGCAATATTGGAGATATTGTTGATGTAAAGTCTGGATTCGCAAGAAATTTTCTACTTCCTTACCATAAGGCTTTACCAGCTACAGAAAAATACATAAAAGATTTTGAAGAGAAAAAAGAAGAATATCTTAAAAAAGCTCAAGATGAATTGTCTCTTGCAGAAGCGCATGCTCTTAAAATAGAAGGATTAAAATTAACAATCTCAGCTAATGCGCAAGAGAGTGGAGCACTATTTGGATCAGTTGGTATTTCTGAAATACTTGAGTCAATTCACGAAAAAGGTCATGATTTTGTTAAGCGTTCATCAATAATTCTATCGACCGGACCTATAAAAGAGGTCGGAGAATTTGAAGTAAACGTTGAACTTCATCCAGAAATAGTTAAATCTATATCTATAGAAGTAAAAGCAAAATAATGCCAAGTAACATTGAAGCTGAACAAGCAGTATTAGGATCGTTATTATTATCAAAGGAAAAATATCCCGAGGTTGACGCTCTTATTAATCCAGGTGACTTTGAGTCAGAAGCTCACAGAGAAATCTATGAATGTATAAAGCAGCTTGCCGATGAAGGTAAGGGCATAGACCATATAACTGTATCTAAACAATTAGATCGAAAAAACTCACTCCAAAGAGTTGGTGGCGTTGATTACTTAAAAGAGCTTCAAACAGTTCCTGTTTCTGCTCTAGCTGCTGATAGTTATGCCAATCTTGTAAAAGACCAATCAATCGATAGAAATTTAAAAAAAGTATTGCAAGAATTAATCAAAACTTCAGATGATCCTAAAGGCAAGACGAGTGATGAGATTTTAAATGAAGCAGAAGCAAAGATATTTGAATTATCTGAAAATAGAACAAAAAATGATTCGTTAAAAAAGATTGAAGAATACGTAGGACCAACATTAGATAGGCTAGAAGAATTATCTAAAAAACAGGGTGAATTGATTGGTCTCTCTTCAGGTTTCAAAGCAGTTGATGGAGTAACTCAAGGATTACAAAAAGAAGATCTTATTGTTATTGCAGGAAGACCTAGTATGGGTAAGACATCATTGGCAATGAATATTGCTGAAAATGTAGCAAAAGAAGAAGATGGTTGCGTTTTAGTTTTTAGTTTAGAAATGTCATCAGAATCTCTTACTTCAAGAATGTTAGCTTCTATGGCAGGAATTTCACAACAAAGTTTTAAGTCTGCCAATCTTACTGATAGACAATGGGAAAAAACTATTCAAAAAGCTAAAAAACTTGAGAGTATGAACATTCATATTGACGATAAGCCAAACATATCTCCAATGGAAATTAGAGCTAAGGCCAGAAGATTGGCTAAACAATACAGAAAAGATGGTGGAGTAAAACTTGTTGTTGTTGACTATATTCAGTTAATGCAGATGCCAGGAAGAACTGAAAACAGAGTCAATGAATTATCAGATATATCTCGTTCACTTAAATATCTAGCTAAAGAAGTTAATGCGCCTGTGATTGTCTTATCACAGTTAAACAGAGCAGTAGAGCAGAGACCTAATAAAAGACCACAAATGGCAGATTTAAGAGATTCCGGTGCTATTGAGCAAGATGCAGATTTAATATTTATGCTTTATAGAGATTATTTATATACCAAAGATGAGGACTGGAAAAATGTTGTTGAATTGAGGCTTGTCAAACATAGAAATGGTCCAACTAAAGATATACTTCTTTCTTTTAGAGATGAATTAACAAGATTTGGAGACTTAGCTCCAGAAATTATGAACAGTTATGCGGAAAACAGAACTGCAGATTAATCTTTCAAACCTCGAGAACAATCTCAAAGTAATAAAGTCAAAAACCTCCGCAGAAATTCAAGCAGTCATAAAAGCAAATGCTTATGGTCTTGATATTAATGAAGTTTGTGAAGCTATCGAAGATCAAGTTGAATCATTTGCTGTCATTACAGTTGATGAAGCTTTAAATCTAAGAAAGAGAACTAAAAAGCCTATTTTAATTTTGCAAGGAATCCATGAGATTGCAGATTATCATGAGATAGAAAATTCTGATTTAGACTTTGTTGTTCATTCAGACTGGCAATTGGAAAATATTCCTGATATTGATTTTTCTAAAAATAGAGCTTGGCTAAAAATAAATACTGGAATGAATAGATTAGGTTTTCATCCAGAAGAATTTTCTGATAAATATCAAAAGTTAACAGACAAGAAGTTCAAAGATTTGGTGCTCATGTCTCATTTAGCATCATCAAGTGAGAAATCAGATACAAAAAATACAGAACAGATAGAGCTTTTTGGCAACCTAACCAAAGATCTTAATAATAAGAAAAGTCTTGCTAATTCTGGAGCAATATTTAATTTCAAAGAATCTCACTTTGATATTGTTAGGCCAGGCATTGCTATTTATGGGGGCAAATATTTAGAACATGGAATCAAACCTGTTACATGTTTAAGATCAAAAATAACAATGTTAAAAAATATTAAAGCTGGAGATAGTGTTGGCTATGATGGATCATGGGTAGCAGATTCAGATTGCATTATTGCCGGCATACCAATAGGTTATGCAGATGGATATCCTTATTCTTCTCAATCAAGGGAAGTCAGCATAAATGGGAAAAAATTTAAAACAGCTGGAAAGATAAATATGGATTTAATAACAATCAATCTTGAACAAGATTCTAGTATTAAAATAGGTGATTGGGTTGAATTGTGGGGGTTTGATACAAATTTAACTAGTTTTTCACAAGAACTCGATTCAATTTCTTATCAATTATTAACGAATATCTCGGGTAGAGTTAATAAAAATTATTTAGAATAGCGTAAGGATTTTATTTTGCTGAAAGATACGAGGTTTATTTTCGTTACGGGTGGTGTTGTTTCATCTCTAGGGAAAGGAATCGCTTCAGCATCTATAGGATCAATTCTAGAATCAAAAGGTTATAAGGTCTCAGTAATAAAACTTGATCCATATTTTAATGTTGATCCAGGTACCATGAGCCCATTTCAGCATGGCGAAGTATTTGTTCTTGAAGATGGAACAGAGACAGATTTAGATTTAGGTCATTATGAGAGATTCATTGATAACGTATGCACTAAGAAAAATAATTTTACAGCTGGAAAAGTTTATTACTCTGTATTAAGAAAAGAAAGAAAAGGAGAATATCTAGGAAAAACAGTACAAATAATTCCTCATATTACCGATGAGATTAAACGTAAGATATTAAATGCTTCAAAAAATTGTGACATTGCTATCGTTGAGATAGGTGGAACAGTAGGGGATATAGAAGGTCAACCATTCATTGAAGCAATTAGACAATTAGGTCTTGAATTAAAGAGTTATCAAACTTCATATTTACATTTAACACTTGTTCCGTACCTATCAAATGCCGGAGAATTAAAAACTAAACCAACACAACACTCAGTAAAAGAGTATAGAACCTTGGGAGTCCAGCCCGATATTCTTATTTGCCGATCCGACTATGCTCTTCCACAAGAGAGTAAAGAGAAAATTGCTTTATTCTGTTCTATGCCAAAAGATGGAGTAATATCTTTACCTAATTTAGATACTATTTATGAAGCGCCATTATTCTTAGCTGAAGAAGGAATTGACAAAATACTCACGAAGAGATTGCAGCTTGATAAGACAGTTCCTAATCTTAAAGATTGGAAGAAAGTTGTTAAAAGAAAGTTGAAGCCTTCAAAAGATCTGAATGTTTCTTTTGTTGGAAAATATGTTGATTTAAAAGATGCATATTTTTCTCTGATTGAGGCATTAGATCATGCAGGAATCCACAATGACACTAGAGTTAATATAAATTATGTTAATTCAGAAAAAATTGAACTCTCCAATTATAAAAGAGTCTTAAAGAATTCAGATGCCATTCTTGTACCAGGAGGATTTGGTAACAGAGGAATTGAAGGCATGATTTTAGCTGCAAGATTTGCAAGAGAAAACAAGGTTCCATATTTCGGCATCTGTTTAGGTCTTCAAATAGCAATTATTGAAATGACTAGGAATCTACTTAATTTAAAAGATGCAAATAGTACGGAGTTTAAACCACGAACAA
>AACY020298380.1_pt1 | contig 12431 bp, 13 predicted proteins | sample 267378 | NCBI WGS metagenome assembly AACY02 (sample SAMN02954345, study PRJNA13694) | marine metagenome | biome: aquatic; feature: ocean; material: water; isolation source: isolated as part of a large dataset composed predominantly from surface... | reverse complement strand
CCGCGCCAGGACTGGGTCTTTCACGCTCGGAGACAGCCGCCATGACCGCCGACGCCGATCTTCTCGAACGCCCCGCCACGCAGGCCGGAACGCGGCCGAAGCCCATCCTCGCCGTCAAGAACATCGAAGTGATCTATGACGGCGTCATCCTCGTTCTTCGCGGCGTCTCGCTGGAGGTCCCGGAGGGCAAGGTCGTCGCGCTCCTCGGCGGCAACGGCGCGGGCAAGAGCACGACGCTGAAGTCGATCTCGACGATGATCGCCGTCGAGCGCGGCAAGGTCACCAAGGGGTCGATCGAGTTCAAGGGGCAGCGCAGCGACCGGCTCACCCCGAACGAACTCGTCAATCAGGGGCTGATCCAGGTGATGGAAGGCCGGATGTGCTTCGGCCATCTCACCGTCGAGGAGAACCTGATCGCCGGCGCCTACACCCGCAGCATTCCCAAGGCGCAGCTGCGCGAGGAGCTCGAGCGCATCTATCACTACTTCCCGCGCCTCAAGGTCCGCCGGACCAGCCAGGCCGGCTACACCTCCGGCGGCGAGCAGCAGATGGTCGCGATCGGCCGCGCGATGATGGCGAAGCCGCGCATGCTGCTCCTCGACGAGCCCTCGATGGGTCTAGCGCCCCAGATCGTCGCCGAGATCTTTGAGATCGTCCGCGAGCTGAACCAGAAGGAGGGCGTGAGCATCCTCCTGGCCGAGCAGAACGCCTCCGTCGCGCTCAAGTACGCCGATTACGGCTACGTGCTGGAGAGCGGGCGCATCATGATGGACGGCCCTGCTAAGCGCCTCGCCGAGAACAAGGACGTCAAGGAGTTTTATCTCGGCATCTCAGGCGACGACCGTAAGAGCTTCCGTGAGCGCAAGGCCTACCGCAAGCGCAAGCGGTGGATCTGATCAGCCCCAAACGCCACAAGACGCCGCTTCATGATTTCCGCGGCGTGTTTTCCGGGCTGAGACAAGGAAAAATCGCGAAGTAATCTTCGATTGCTCACTGAAAAACGTCTACGGCTCCTAGATTGGGCCGGCGCAATCGCCGAACTGGTCGATCCTCGCGACTTGACAGCTCCGCGAGGAGGGCATCATGCGATATGCCGCCAAGCCCAACACCGGCCGGCACATCATCCTCAGCCCCGAGCGCGCGGTCATTTCCGGCGCGATCCGTACCGACAGCATCGACGACCTCCGCCGCTCCGAGCGAGCCTTCGCCGGACGCCGACAAGGGCGTTTTTCACATCCCGCTCAACCGGGCCGCTCAGACGACGCCGGAGCGGCCAAGGCGACGCGAAGTCGGACGTGCTTCGCGTCGCCCTGCCAACGATCAGTGAGCCATGTGACAAGCTGAGCCCGATGCGCATCTACGATCGGCGAGACGCGCTCGGCAGCCGATCGCCAGCCTTCTGCGCAGATCGTCGTCGTACACCTGTTTGCACCCGTCCCGGCGCACGCGGTGCGCCATGGCCATGGAAGAAGCTTCACCCGCCGGATCCAAAATTGACAGGCGCACCGAGTGCTTCGCTCTGCGCGGGGTCACCCTTCGATGCGGCCGAAATCGTCTTCGAAACGGACAATGTCGTCCTCGTCGAGATATGGGCCGGTCTGCACCTCGATGATCTCAACCGGGATTTTTCCTGGATTCGCGAGACGGTGCACGCAGCCGAGCGGAAGGAAAACCGACTCGTTCTCCCGCAGAAGCAGAATCTCGCCGTCGCGCTTCACCTCCGCGGTTCCGCGGACAACCACCCAATGTTCAGCGCGATGGTGGTGCTTTTGGAGAGAGAGCTTCTTGCCTGGCGACACCTGAATGCGCTTGACACGGAAACGGTCACCGAGATCCATCGTCTGGTACCAGCCCCAAGGACGGTGCACGCGGGCTGGCGTCGTGGCCTCTTCGCGGCCGTCGGCCGCCAACGCCGCCACAAGGTCCTTGACCTCTTGCGTCCGGGCGAGCGGCGCCACAAGGACCGCGTCAGGCGTGTCGACGATGGCGAGGCCGTCGACGCCGAGCGCGCAAACCAGTCGCCCATCCGCGCGGACGTAGTTGTTGCGCCCGCCCTCGACGACGGCGGCCCCCTCGATTGCGTTCCCCGCCGGGTCCTTGTCGGACTGCGTCCAGATCTCACGCCAGTCGCCGATGTCGGACCAGACGAAGTCGGCCGGCACGACCACGGCGCGGTCCGTTCTCTCCATCACCCCATAATCGAAGGAGATCTTCGGCGCCTTGACGAAATCTGGGCCAAGCTGGAGCGCCCCGAGGTCGTCCGTCGCCGCGTCGACAGAAGCTCCGACGACGGCCGCGACCTCCGGCGCGAGATCCGCGATAGCGTCGCGTCCGGCGCCGGCCTGAAAACAGAACATGCCCGCGTTCCAGAGGCATCCTTCGGCGATCAGCGCTTCGGCGCGCGCTGCGTCGGGCTTTTCTACGAAAGCGTCGATCCGGCGGCCGCCGCGGGCGACCTCGGGGCCGGGGCGGATGTAGCCGTAGGCGGTCGATGGCGTATCCGGGACGAGGCCGAAAGCCACAAGCGCGCCGTCGGCCGCGGCCTCTGCGGCGCGCGCGGCCGCCTCGGCGAATGCGTCGCGGTCAGGGATGAGGTGGTCGGACGGCAAGACCAGCGCTACGGCCTTGGGGTCGCGCCGGGCGAGAATCTCGGCAACGGCGGCGATGGCCGGCAGGGTGTCGCGCGCAGCCGGCTCAATCACGATTTCGACGGCTACGCCTGCGTCAGCAGCCTGATCGGCCGCCATGAACCGTCCTCCGGCTCCAGTCATGACAACCGGCGGACCGAACTCCGGCCGGCCCGCCAAGCGGCGCAAGGTCCGCTGGAACGGCGACTCGCCGCCCAAGATTGGCACATGCTGCTTTGCGAAGTCCCGGCGAGAGAGGGGCCACAGCCGTGTGCCGGAGCCGCCGCAGAGAACGACTGGCGTGATCGTCATGACAACATCTCCCAACGGGCCGCCGATCCCGCGCGGCGGAGCCAGCTACCGCAATCCTCGTCCGCGCGGATTGCCGCTGTAACAGATGGCAGGCGCGCAAGGCGAATTTCGGGCAGTGGTCGATCTCCACGGCTCCGCACTGGCTTCCGCCGCGCCCATGAGGCGTCGCGATTTCGGAGATTCGAACCGTCTCCGTTGGGGCCCATAGCGCGTCGCGCGTCCATGATGTTCTGCGGTCTCACGGCCGGCGCATCGGACGCCACCGGGTCGCTCGACTGATGCGGGGCGCCGGGCTACGCGGCCAAGCCGCCATCCGGAGCTATGGCCGAAACTGTGTGATGGTGTGAGATGAGGCGGCGAATCGTGGCGGGTGTCGAAGCCTGCCGGAACCTCGCGAAGGAGCGATACGCCTGTGACGGCCGACACCACGATCACGCTCTTCACCAGCCCGGGACGATCCTTGACCCATTGACGGAGATCGCGCGCGACTGGGCGCGGCGGATGCTGATGGCGGCGCGGAAGGCCGAGGCGGCCGGCTTCGTCGCCCAGGTCGCCGAGGAGCGCCTGCCTGACGGTCGCCAGCGCGTCGTGCTGCACGGCGCCGCGCCGGAGCGGACCGTCCAGACCGGGATCGGCGCGATCCCGGTTCGGAGACCGAAGAGCCTGCCCCGCACTTGATGCGGGGTGCGGGACCGGGCGACGGACGCGTCCGCCGAGGAGAAGATCCGCTTCAGCTCGAGCATTCCGCCGAAATGGGCGCGGCGCTCGCGCAGCCTCGACGCCCTGCTGCCGATCTTCTACCTGCGCGGGGTCTCGACCGGCGATTTTCAGAAGGCGTCGTCGGCGCTCCCCGGCACGGACGCGCCGAACCTGTCGCCGGGCGTGATCGCGCGCCTGACGGCCGGCTGGGAGGCGGAGCATGACCGCTGGCGGCGGGCGCGACCTCTCCGCCCGGCGCTACGTGTCAAACGGCCTGCAATCGGGACCCGGAGCGGCGGGTCGTTCCGCGGGGCTCGGCGTCAGGCGCGGTTCTTGAAGGGCCAGCTCTCGTTGCCGGTCTCGATGATCTCGCAGCCCGAAGGGCGGGTGAGCCGGTCGAGCAGGGCCGTCGTCATCTTGGCGTCGCCGAAGACGGAGGGCCACTCGCCGAAGGCCAGGTTCGTCGTGACGATCACCGAGCTGCGCTCGTAGAGCCGGCTGACGAGGTGGAAGAGCAGCTGCCCGCCCGTCTGGGCGAAGGGCAGATAGCCGAGCCCTCCGGGCCTTGCTTCACTCGAAACAGCCCACCGGGCTGTTTCGTCCGGGCAAGCCCGGAACGATCAGCAAGCGTCGAGGACGACGAAGTCGAGGCGGCAGAGGAGGTCGGCGAGCCGGCCCTGCCGGCCGGCGCGGGCCTCGGCCTCGAGTTTGTTCACGAGATCGACGACGTTGAAGGTGAGGCGGGAAGAGCGAGCCTTCCAGTGGAAGGATCGCCCGCCGGACGCCGCGGGCGCCGGCGCGGATGCAGGCCCGCGCGATGCCGACGGCGATGTGGGTCTTGCCGGTCCCGGTCCCGCCGACCAGCACGAGATTGCGCTGCTGGGCGAGGAAGGCGCCGCCGGCGAGGTCGCGCGCCAGCGCCTCGTTCACAGGGGTCTCGGCGAAGTCGAACGCCGCGACCTCCTTCGCGAAGGGCATCCTGGCGATGGTCATCTGGTACTTGATCGAGTGCGCCTGCTTCTCGGTCAGCTCGGCGGCGAGCAGGTCGCCCACGACGCGGCTCGCGGCTCGTGCTGGCGCTTCACCGCCGCCGCGACGATCTCGTCGTAGCCGGCGCGCATGCCGTAGAGCTTCAGCGTCCCCATGGCGTCGAGGGCGAGCCATTGTCCGCCATTGGTCCGAGGACAATGGCGAGCGCGCGGTCCATCATCGGGCTGCCCTCCTGAGGCTGTCGTACCGGGCGCAGTCGGCGGCGGGCTCGCAACGCAGCCTCAGCGCCTCCGGCGTCATGATCGTCTCGGCGGGCGCGGGCTCGCGGCGCCGAGCGAGGATGTTGAGGAGTGAGCCATTGGCGCGCCATTGGTCCGAGCGACAATGGCGAAGGTCGGCGGAGTGGACGCCCTCGCCGAGCGCCTCGGCGCAGCCGGCCTCGGCCGCGGGCAGGCCGTCGTCGAGCACGGCGGCGAGGACCTCGACCATCTGCCGATCGCCGTCCGACGCGGCGCGCAGCTTGCGGCGCACTCGCTCCATCGCGCCGTTCACGGACAGGGTTCTGCCCGGCGCGAGGGAACGGGTGCGCCGCAAGTTTGTCTCCAGACTGAGACCTTCGCGGCCTCACGTCGGCGAAGCCCATCGGACGACGCGTTTTCGCCGGACCCTCAGTCGGCCGCCACGCCGTCGCGGCGCAAGCCGTCACGGCCCGCGCAGGGTGCCGCGCCGGCCGCTCCGGTTCGCGCCGTCTGCGACGGAAAGCTCCTTCGCGACCGCGGCGCCGCGACGCTGTAGCGCCCCGCATGTCCGTTGTCCGGCCGTCTCCGCCGCCCTACGCTGCGGCCAAGAACAGGTGCGGTAGAGAAACGTTTTATGCGAGGACGCGATGGCTGACGCGGATCGGGCGGGGCGCCCCCTGTCCCCACATCTCTCGGTCTACAAGCCCGAATGGACGATGGTTCTGTCGATCTCCCATCGCATCACCGGCGTCGGGCTCGCGCTCGGCGCGCTGATCCTGTCGTGGCTCCTGCTCGCCGCCGCCACCGGCCCGGAGTACTACGCCGAGGTCGCCGGATGGCTCGATACATGGTTGGGACAGCTCGTGCTGCTCGGCTTCGTCTTCGCACTCTGGTACCATTTCGCCAACGGCGTCCGGCATCTGCTCTGGGACATCGGCTGGGGCCTCGAACTCGAACGCGCCCGCAAGTCCGGGCAGGCCGTCGTGGTCTTCGCCGCCGCCGCCACGCTTTTCACCCTCGTCCTCTGACCCGACGGAGTCTCCCATGAGCTATCGCACCCCGATGGCCCGCGTGATCGGGCTCGGCTCCGCCAAGGACGGCGTGGAGCACTGGTGGGCGCAGCGGCTGTCGGCCGTCGCCATGATCCCGCTGACGCCGCTGGCGATCTTCCCGCTCCTCTCGGCCTACGCCGAGGGCTACGAGGGCGTCACCGCCCTGTACGCGCAGCCGTTCGAGGCCATCGTCATGGTGCTCTTCCTCGCTGTGACGTTCCGCCACCTCCAGCACGGGCTCCAGGTCGTGATCGAGGACTATGTTCACGCTGAGCCGTGGCGGACGGGCGCGCTGCTGGCGAATGTCGGCTTCTGCGCCGTGTTCGGCCTGGCCGGCGTGTTCGGCGTGCTGAAGATCGCCTTCGCGGGCTGACGGGAGAACGGAATGGCTTCCTACGAATACGTCGACCACGCCTACGACGTGGTGGTTGTCGGGGCCGGAGGCTCCGGCCTGCGCGCCACGCTCGGCATGGCCGAGCAGGGGCTGCGCACCGCCTGCGTCACGAAGGTGTTCCCGACCCGCTCGCACACCGTCGCGGCGCAGGGCGGCATCGCCGCCTCGCTTGGCAACATGGGTCCTGACAGCTGGCAGTGGCACATGTACGACACGGTGAAGGGCTCCGACTGGCTCGGCGACACCGACGCCATGGAGTATCTCGCCCGCGAAGCGCCGAAGGCCGTCTACGAGCTGGAGCATTACGGCGTGCCGTTCTCGCGCACCGAAGAGGGCAAGATCTACCAGCGCCCCTTCGGCGGCCACACCACCGAATACGGCGAGGGCCCGCCCGTGCAGCGCACCTGCGCCGCGGCCGACCGCACCGGCCACGCGATCCTGCATACGCTCTACGGCCAGTCGCTTAAGCAGGGCGCCGAGTTCTACGTCGAGCATTTCGCGACCGACCTGATCATGTCCGAGGACGGCGTGTGCCAGGGCGTGGTCACCTGGGAGCTCGACACCGGCAAGATCCATCGCTTCCGCGCCAAGATGGTGGTGCTGGCGACGGGCGGCTACGGCCGCGCCTATTTCTCGGCGACCTCCGCGCACACCTGCACGGGCGACGGCAACGCGATGATCGCCCGCGCCGGGCTGCCGCTGCAGGACATGGAGTTCGTGCAGTTCCACCCGACCGGCATCTACGGCGCCGGCTGCCTCATCACCGAGGGTGCGCGCGGCGAGGGCGGCTACCTCACCAACTCCGAGGGCGAGCGCTTCATGGAGCGCTACGCGCCGACCTACAAGGATCTCGCATCGCGCGACGTGGTCAGCCGCTGCATGACCATGGAGATCCGCGAGGGCCGCGGCGTCGGCGAAAAGAAGGACCACATCTTCCTTCACCTCAACCACCTGCCGCCCGAGGTGCTCGCCGAGCGACTGCCCGGCATCTCCGAGAGCGCGCGGATCTTCGCCGGCGTCGACGTGACGAAGGACCCGATCCCGGTGCTGCCTACCGTCCACTACAATATGGGCGGCATCCCCACGAACTACTGGGGCGAGGTGTTGAACCCCACCGCCGACGACCCCGACGCCATCGCGCCCGGCCTGATGGCCGTTGGCGAGGCCGGCTGCGCCAGCGTCCACGGCGCGAACCGCCTCGGTTCGAACTCCCTGATCGACCTTGTGGTCTTCGGCCGCGCTGCGGCGATCAAGGCGGGGCAGGTCGTCGAGCGCGGGACCGCGCCGCCAGAGCTGAACCCGGCTTCGGTCGACAAGGCGATGGAGCGGTTCGACCGGATCCGCCACGCCAACGGCGGCTCGCCGACCGCCCAGCTTCGCGACAAGATGCAGCGCGCGATGCAGGAGGACGCGGCCGTCTTCCGCACCGAGGAGACCCTGCAGCAGGGCTGCCAGCGCATCTCCGCCATCTGGCAGGAGGCGGCGGACATCCAGGTCACCGATCGCTCGCTGATCTGGAACTCCGACCTGATGGAGACGCTGGAGTTCGAAAACCTGCTCGCGAACGCCGTCACCACGGTCTACTCAGCGGAGAACCGCAAGGAGAGCCGGGGCGCCCATGCGCGCGAGGACTATGCCGACCGCGACGACGCCGAGTGGCGCAAGCATACGCTCTCCTGGGTCTCCGAGACCGGACAGGTCCGGCTCGACTACCGCGGCGTGCACGTGAACCCGCTCTCGAACGACATCGACCTGGCGCGGATCGCGCCCAAGGCGCGCGTCTACTGACGCGCGCCGCCCCAGCCAAGTTCAGGAGCTGAGACCCCAATGGTCGAATTCCGCCTGCCGAAGAACTCCCGCATCGTCGAGGGCAAGACCTGGCCCGCTCCCGAGGGCGCGACGAACCTGCGGACCTTCCGCGTCTATCGCTGGAACCCGGACGACGGCGACAACCCGCGCGTCGACACCTACCATGTCGACCTCGACCGCTGCGGTCCGATGGTTCTCGACGCGATCATCAAGATCAAGAACGAGATCGATCCGACGCTGACCTTCCGCCGCTCCTGCCGAGAAGGCATCTGCGGCTCCTGCGCCATGAACATCGACGGTCTCAACACGCTCGCCTGCACCAAGGCGATCGACGAGATCAAGGGCGACGTCCGGATCTATCCGCTGCCGCACATGCCGGTGGTCAAGGACCTGATCCCCGACCTCACGCATTTCTACGCGCAGCACGCCTCGATCCAGCCGTGGCTGGAGACGAAGACCGCCACGCCAGAGAAGGAGTGGCGCCAGACGCCGGAGGACCGCAAGCAGCTCGACGGTCTCTACGAGTGCATTATGTGCGCCTGCTGTTCGACCTCCTGCCCGAGCTACTGGTGGAACAGCGACCGCTATCTCGGCCCAGCGGCGCTGCTCCACGCCCGCCGCTGGCTGGTCGACAGCCGCGACGAGGCGACTGGCGAGCGTCTCGACGCGCTTGAGGATCCGTTCCGGCTCTATCGCTGCCACACCATCATGAACTGCACCAAGGCCTGTCCCAAAGGGTTGAACCCGGCGAAAGCGATCGCCGAGATCAAGCAGATGATGGTCGAGCGCCGTCTCTGACGGCGTAACGGCGCCCGCGGTCGCCCTTACCCGTAGACGGGGACCGCGGCGCCGTTCAGCGTCGCGGACAGATCTTTCGTCGACCTTACTCGGACCCCGAGACAGCCGGGCTACCCTGCTCGACGGGAATCCCGAACGTCCGCCGCGCGCTTCCTCGACGAACACGGCGACGCGTCGCGCGACTCGGGCGCTCTCCCGCCCGCCTCGTCCTGCGGCGCGGCCATAGCGCCCGGCCTCCCGCCGTCGTCCGCCTCCAGGCGATTGCAACGCTTTCTTGAATGTCCGGCGACAGAGCTATCCTTCGCCGCATGGACAAGTCTCTTCCTCACGCCGTCGCCGCCGCTCCGGTCGAGGCGGACGTCTCGCCGACGCGCGCCTTTTCGCGCGTCGCGGCGGCGCAGCTCGGCGCGCTCGGCCTTCTCCTGACCGTCGCGCCGACGCCGCTCAAGCCGGCCGGGGCGGGAGCGATCCTGCTCTACCTCGCCGCGACGGCGCTCGTCGCCTTGATGATGCGCGCCCACTATCCCCATGCGCGGCTCGGCCTCTGCAACGCGGTCACGCATCTCCGCCTCGCCCTGGCGGCGCCGCTCGCGGCTGCGCTCGCGGCGCCCCAGTCGCTCGCCGACCCGGCGATCGCCTGGGCGCTCTTCGGGATCGCCGCGGCGTGTCTGACGCTGGACGGCGCGGACGGCTGGCTCGCGCGGCGCGAGGGGCTCAGCTCCCGGTTCGGCGCGCGCTTCGACGTCGAGGTCGACGCGGCGCTCGCGCTCATCCTTTCGGCGCTCGCCTGGCGGATCGACGCCGCCGGTCCCTGGGTCCTCTGGCTCGGCCTCCCGCGCTATCTCTTCGTCGGCGCGCAGGCGGCGCTCCCCTGGCTCCGCAGGCCGCTCCCCGAGAGCCGCGTTCGCAAGGCGGTCTGCGCGCTGCAGATCGGGTCGTTGATCGCGCTCCTCTGCCCGGCCGCGCCGGGGTCCCTCGTCGAGGCGGTCGCGGCCAGCGCGGGCGTGGCCCTGGCGGTTTCCTTCGCGGCGGACGTCGTCTGGCTCGCGCGGCGCGCCCGCCGCGCGCCGTGAGCGCCGCGGGCGGCCTGCTCCGGGCCGGTCTCGCCGCCGGCGCGATCGCGCTCGTCCTCATGGCGCCCAACCACCCTGCGGCGCTGACGCCGGGCGTCCTGCTCACACCGCCGCTCGAAGCGGCGGCGATCCTCGGGGCGCTCGCTCTGGCGCCGCGGCGGACGCGTGCGACGGCGGCGCTCCGGGCGGCGGTCACCGCGTGGCTGATGGCGACGGCTCTGCTGAAGCTCGCCGACTTCGCGACCTTCACAGCCTTCGGCCGCGGCTTCAACGCAGCGGTGGACTGGGCGCTCGTCGAGGCCGGCGCGCGGCTCATGGTCGGCACGTTGGGCGGGCCGAAGGCGACCGCGGCGGCGCTTGCCGGCGTTCTCCTGTTCGGAGCGGCGGCGCTCGCCGTCTGGCGCGCGACCGGCGTCTGGGCGGGGCTCGCGCAGAGCGGCGGACGGCGCGCGGCGGCCGCGGTTCTCGTCGCCGGGCTCGCGCTGACGGCGGCGGATCTCGGGGTGCGGCGGTGGGGCTGGGCCGAGGCGCTCGCGCCGCCGGTCGGCGAGGCCTTCACCGCCCGCGTCATGCTCGAGCGGACGGAGGAGGCGCGGCGGGCGCTCGCCGACCTCGCCGCCTTCCGGGCGGCCGCGCGGACGGATCCCTACGCCGAGGGCGGGCCGTGGCTCGGGCGGTTCCGCGGGCGGGACGCGCTCATCGTCTTCGTCGAGAGCTACGGCCGGTCGAGCCTCGACCAGCCGCTCTACGCGCCGACGCACCGCGCGACGCTCCGCGAGGCCGAGGCGCGGCTGCGCGAGGCCGGGCTCGCGGCGCGATCGGGATGGCTGACCGCCCCCGTCGTCGGCGGGCGCAGCTGGCTCTCCCACGCGACGCTCGCCTATGGGCTGACCATCCCCGACCAGACCCGCTACGCAGCGGCGCTCGCGAGCGACCGCCGCACGCTCTACGACGTCGCCGCGGCGTCGGGGTTCCGGCCGGCGGCCGTTATGCCGGCGATCACGCTCGCCTGGCCGGAGGCGGCGGCGCTCGGTTTCGAGGGCGTGCTCGACGCCGAGAGCCTCGACTATCGGGGCGCGCCCTTCAACTGGGTGACGATGCCGGACCAGTTCACGCTCGCGACGCTCGACCGCCGGCTCCTCGACGCGCGCGACCGCGCGCCGGTTTTCGCGCAGGTGGCGCTGATCTCCTCCCACGCGCCCTGGACGCCGATCCCGCCGCTGCTCGACTGGGAGACGCTTGGCGACGGACGCGAGTTCGACGCCTGGGCGCTCTCCGGCGATCCCCCAGAGGTCGTCTGGCGCGACCGGGACCGCGTGCGCGCCCAGTATCGCGCGGCGATCGACTACGCGCTTCGCGCGGCGACGGAATGGATCACGCGCAGGGCCGCCGATCCGCCGCTCGTCGTGCTGCTCGGCGACCATCAGGCGGCGCCCTTCGTGTCGCTGAGCGAGAGCCGCGACGTGCCGGTCCATCTCATCGGCCCGCCGGACCTCGTGGCCGCGGCGGAGGCGTGGGGCTGGACCGATGGTCTGCTGCCGGGATCGGCGGCGCCGGTCTGGCCGATGGCCGATTTCCGCGATCGCTTCCTCGGGGCGTTCACCGCGCCGCCGGCGGCCTCGCTGTGACGCGGACGGCCCTGCTGCGCGGCGTCGCCGGCGCGGCGCTGCTCGCGCTCGTCGCGGCCTTCATCGACGCGGGCGAGGCGCTGCGGCGCCTCGCCTCCGCCGATCCGGCCTGGATCGCCGCGGCGGTGGGCGCGCTGACGGCGCAGACCGCGCTCTCGGCGCTGCGCTGGCGCGTGACGGCCCGGCGCATCGGGCTTCGGCTGCCCTTCGGGCGGGCGCTCTCGGAGTATGTGCTGGCGCAGTTCGGCAACCAGCTCCTTCCAGGCGGCGTGCTGGGGGACGTCGGGCGCGCTGCGCGGGCGCGCGGTCGGGGCGGGGCGCTGCGCGCCGGCGCGAGCGTCGCCTTCGAGCGGCTGTCGGGGCAGGTGGGGCTCGGCGCGGTCGGCCTCGGGATGCTGGCGCTTTCGCTGGCCGTACCCCTCGGCGTCGCGTGGACGTGGTGGGCGGTCGGGCTCGCGCTGGCGCTCGGCGCGGCCCCGCTCGCCCTTCTGGCGACGCTCGGCCTGTGGGCGCCCGGCGGCGGCGGCCGGCGGGTGCGCCGGCTCGCGCGGCGCGCGCTGTTCGCGCCGGCGGCGCGGCGGCCGCAGGCGGCGCTCTCGGTCGCGACGGCCGGGCTCAACGTCGCGGCCTTCGCCTTCTGCGCGCAGGCGACGGGGACCGCGGCGGGGCTCGCCGCCGTCGCCGCGATCGCGCCGCTCGTCCTTTGCGCCATGCTGGTCCCCGCGAGCCTCGGCGGCTGGGGGCCGCGCGAGGGCGCCGCGGCGGCGCTGTGGCCGCTGATCGGCGCGGCGCCCGCCGCCGGCGCCGCGG
>AACY020075786.1_pt1 | contig 12439 bp, 11 predicted proteins | sample 267378 | NCBI WGS metagenome assembly AACY02 (sample SAMN02954345, study PRJNA13694) | marine metagenome | biome: aquatic; feature: ocean; material: water; isolation source: isolated as part of a large dataset composed predominantly from surface... | reverse complement strand
AATTAAAGGGTAACGAGTGTAAAATGCGTGAAGGTCAAAAAGAAGCCGAATTGATTTTAGGTAAAACAATTACACGCACCTACATCGAGGATTGGGATAATCGCATAGATGCATTTAAATCGGGTGATCCTGTGAATATTATGCTTGGTATAGCTTCTTTACACCCAATGAATGTTCTTTATGGACCATGGGCTAAAAAAGCAGTATTTGCAATCAAAGATACATATGGTCGTGGTGTAGGAACACCGATGGTTTGTGGACCAAATAAAGAAAGAAAGGGTGCATTGTGTTATCCTAAATGCCGTGAAGGTTACAAGTCTAGTGCCCTTGAATGTGAGAAATCATGTCCACCCGGCTCGAATAATACTGGTTTAACATGCTTACAGCCCATTCATGCCTTCATACCAAGTAACAAATCATCCAACCCATTTGACAAGGGCTTTTATCAACGAAAAGCTTGTGATCGAATGGTCGATAAAAATTCAACTCTTGGACAAGAAATCCTCAAACAAAAAGAAGGTGAGATTGAAGCAAGAATTGAGTCAGAAAAAGAAAAAATGAGAAGTGAAGGTGTATCCGAACGCACTATTAGACAACGTATGAGAAACGAAGGATCTACTCGTGCGGCCATCGAAAATGAATATTTACAGTACAGATTTAGAGGTACTACATGTAACGAACCATGTCTACCAAATTTCACATTTCGTTCAGGTGCAGCTGGTTCGGCATTCTGTGATAAACCAAGGAATAGGTATTCTAGAGCTGGAAAATCAAAGGTTCCGGATGCCTGTCCAGGAAACAAAACAAAGGATGCTTCACTTTGTTACAAACCGTGTAAACCTGGTTACAGAGGTAATGGTCCAACATGTAAAAAGACTGAAGAGTCGCGACAAGAAAATGTGTACACCAAGAAAGGACTCGGGTCGACACTTGGTATTTAAATTTCTCAGTACAAAGTAATAAATATGTCAGCTCTTGCTACTGGTGCTAAGGCTGCTACTGGTGTTGCTGACGTGGCCAAAATGTCAGATGAATTAGCGATGTTGAGTAAAGTTGCCGATGATACAAAAGCATTTCAGAAGGCTTTAAAATCGGGTCAAGGCTTTGATGATATATCTGATACTTCTAAACTTCTCAATAGAGTAGACGATGAAACATTTGATATGGCATTGACGAATAAACAATTTACAGACAATTTAAATAACGCAGCGAAGGCAAATCCCAAGGATTTTAAAGAAGCGTTATCAGGGATACAAGACACTAATAGATTGGCAGATATAGGTAAAAAATTAGATTCTGAAGCGATAGAAGCTCTTAAACAAGTTGACGGTGGAGATGATCTAGTTAAAAAACTTAAACCAAATTTCTTAGGACGAGTTAAAAACACTGGTACAAAACTGTTTAGAAATAGAACAACTCTCGCAAATTTAGATGAAGCAATTGAAAATTTAAGTAGGGTAACTAAAAACGTTGATAATCCACCAACTAACATTGACCAGGTTGGGGAAATTGCTAATAAAATTCCAAAAAATGCGGATGAAGCAAAACAAGCTGATGTCATATCAAAAGAAGTTGTTGCGGGTAATTCAGAAGATGTGAGGAAAAGTATAAAATCAGTTAACAAGATTTTAAAAGAAGGAAGTGAATCTTCCAATACTCTTAGAAAGGGTCTTGCAGAACTAGGAATTACACCTGGTTCGGTTGCTATCGGTGCAGGTGTCATAGTTCTTTTATGCATGGCATACGACACAGATAATCCTTTCACCGCCGTTGATCGTGCTTTAGATGACACTGGAAAGGTCGTGAAAGGTTTCAAGGAAGTGGCGGACTCCGCGGCCACGGCTGTTAAGGACACTGCAAAGGGTGGCTTCGACTTCATTTCTTTCGTCACTCAAAATTCGTGGATCTCTTTCGCTTGTTCGATCCTTTGTGTAATCCTATTATTCGCTTTATTCATGACGGGAATGTTAGGTTCCATGGGTGGAAATAATAGACGTTAAAAACCATTTGTAATTATCCCATCAACATTATACTTATACATATAAGTCAACTCCATGTCTTCTTTGTGTGTATATGTGTAAACCTTAATTTTATTTGAACGACAATAGGCTATAAAGTGATGATCCAAACATGTCCAGTGAAGCAAAACACATGATAAATTTCGGGTCAACGTATCAAACTCGTCATCAATAAATGTTGTTTCAAATGTCGATCCTTTGTTAAAGTGAATTGGTAAGTTGTATATGAGATTTCTATTGAAACTACAAAAGGTTACATTTTCTACTGGTTCTTTCTTGTAAAAATCTATTAACGCATTAACAAGTTTGGTATTATTTCCTTTTAAATCGAGAAACAGAGGTACGTCTTTGATTTCGGGTATCTCGTCATAGATTTCTCGTAGAGTATGAATATCTTTTTGCTTCAACTGTTTTGCAGTCATGTCCGATAGGAAATGGTTATCTATGTATGTATCATGAAATACCACAATCTCACCTGTATCACATAATTGAATGTCGATCTCTACCCCATCATATCCTCTGAACAATGCTTCCTTTATAGCTTGAACACTATTATCCTTGTACTTCAGAGAATATCCTCGATGAGCTATACACTTCATTAACTTAAAGAGATATTTAACTTTTAAGTTAATGATCCTTAGTATAGATGTTGGTATAAAGAATTTAGCAATCTGTTTACTCGATGAGGATCGTCAAAATGTAGTCGTTGAGTGGGATGTATCGGGTGTACCACCTCAACATAAAGATGGTGTTTATGTGTCACTGAGAAAACACTTAGATGAACGTCCATGGGTACTCGATGCAACAACGGTTCTTATAGAAAAACAACCTGATCGGAATAAAAAGATGGTATCCGTGATGCATTTCCTTCATGCATACTTCATCATCAAAAATCCGGATGCAGAGACAATCATATATGATGCACGTCATAAAATACCTGATGTTGCTGGTCCGGGGAAGGCACAATATCTGAAAAGGAAGAAGGTTTCCATCGAACGATGCGAACAGTTTATCCGCCAAAATGACGTAAACGCTCATTGGATAGATATATTCGTAAAATCCAAGAAGAAGGATGACCTGGCTGATACGGTTATGCAAGCTTTGAGTTTTGTAAATAGAGTTGAAATTACCCCGGCTGTTAAGAAGAAAAAGGTGACAAAACTTGTAGCTCGTAGACCAAATGAAAACCAAAAGCGTACAAAATATTCAAAATCTAATCTGGCGTGGATATACTTGAACGATAAGGACCACACAAAAACGAAAAGATTTGAAAAAGATCTCAAACGGTATTATAGAGATCTTGATGACTTGATTAAAGAAATAAACGGATAAATGAATATAATGGAAAAAGTTTTGGATCATGGCTTTGTTAGACTCGTTGATTACATGCCTCAACAAGATCTGGACTCGTCAATCGTTCAAGCAGCCCGAGTATCATATGGAGATGGGACAAAAACCTCTAGGGGGGATAGGGGTCTCATTCGATACCTTCTTAGGCACTGGCACACGACACCCTTTGAAATGGTGGAGTTCAAGTTTCACATCAAAATGCCCATATACATTGCAAGACAGCACATGCGACACCGTACCGCCAGTATAAACGAACTTTCTGCTCGATACTCTGTCGTACCAAAGGAGTATTACGAACCAGATGTTATCCGAGGTCAGTCGCAAGTGAATCATCAAGGATCTGAGGGTGTCGTCGAAATTGGTGGTGAACTTAACGACCGAGTGTCTAAGCACTTGGGTGGTTCGTTTGATGTATACCAGACGATGCTAGATTCTGGTGCTTGTCGTGAGCAGTCTAGGGGTGTCCTTCCTCAGTCCACTTACACAGAGTTCTATTGGAAGATCAACCTCCATAACCTACTTCATTATCTTCAGCTAAGGATGGAACCTGGTGCACAGAAGGAAATTAGAGACTATGCAACAGCCATCTACGAACTAGTTAAACCCCTAGTCCCTATCACCATGGAGGCGTTTGTAGATTTTAGGGTTAATGCTATACAACTTACTGGTCCTGAAATTGAAGCTATCGCTAATGGTACAACGATTGCTTCACCAGGGGAACGGCGCGAGTTTGAAGAAAAACTAAAGAGGTTAAAAATTAAATGTCCTTAGAATACAACAAACACAATGTTCGCCATTACAACTTCTCCAACTTGGTTCGCTCGCACAGATGACTTCAAGAAAGTCGGTAAAAAGATTCAAAAACAGCGTCAAACAGAGGTAGACAAGATCAAGGACAAGATTAGTGACATTGCTCGTGATGAGCAGAGGCGTGTCAAAGAGATTTTCAAGGAACATCAAGACATTTTTAAAAAGAACAAGGAGGCCCGCAAGGCTAGCAAGAAGTCTAAATCGATCGATCTTTACGAAAAGTAAGCCAAATAGCCACAATCACAGGTATTAAAGCTAGAGGTGAATCACTAACCCTCTCAGCTAATAATGCACATATTACACTGTATTGAACCACCCTTATTTCCTGTCTCGTTTTAATCATTGACCGTTTCATCGCTGCTCTCGACCTTTCCAATCCGAGAACAGTCGAGGTTATCTTCCCTATCTTGGAAGGGATTTCTGTAGTACTCATAATTATCTGACTTATATCGATAGAATCCAAGAATTGTTCTTGGATCATTGGCTCAAGATACGTGAAGTAATTAAACTCTGGGTCTAATTGAAGACAGATTCCTTCTATGAGAGAAAAGGACTTGGCTAGATATACAAAGCTTGTGGGTACAACAAATGGTTTCTCCATTGCTAATTCTACAGCTAATTCGTCATTCATGATGGCACCACCATCGAGTGTTTCCAGGTATCCAAGGATATTTTCAAAAAAAAGTTCAATATCCGAAACGTCTGACGATGTTGGTACAATGACACCTAGTCTTATAAGGATAGATACTATGCTTCTCGTATCACGTTGTATGATAGCAACAAACAGGTCTGCAAATCCCTGTTTCAGTTCATCACTGAGACCAATTAGTAAACCAAAATCATAGAAAACTAATTTTCCTGTTTTGGAAACACCAAGATTACCCGGGTGTGGATCTGCATGAAACAATCCCGATTCCATTGTCTGAATAACATACGAGTTTACAAGAGCTTCACACACCTTTTTCTTGTTTATCTTTTTGTCCGTTATTTCAGTGATCTTTTCTGTTGGTACATATTCCATTACAATCATTTCGTTGGTACAATATTTCTTATATACACGGGGGATCTTGATCCAGTCAACATCTTTCAACGACCTTCTGAACTTTATGGCATTTTCTACTTCCTGTTCATAATCAGCTTCGCCCAGTAGATATTCGATCGAGTCGTTAAGTACAAAGTTTGAACTAGATCCTGTATCAATACCTAGAGACTGAACAACAGTTAAAATTTTACGCACAGTGTTCGTATCAGATTTCATGATGTCATAGATCCCGGGTCTTTTTAATTTTACAACAACCTGTTTACCGTTATGCAGTTTAGCTCTGTGCACTTGCCCAATACTAGCAGATTTGAATGGGACCTCATCAAACTCTTTGAATATATCGGTGTTTATGACATCTTTTACAAGATTATAATCAAAGGGTGGTACATTATCTTGAAGAGATTCCAGCTCTCGTGTGAACTCGGGTGGGTACAGGTCACCTCTCGTACTCGCAATCTGTCCTAATTTTACAAACGTGGGGCCAAGTTCCAAAAGCTCATTCTTTGTCCATCTTCCAAGCTCCGCTTTGTCTTCGGTGAACTTCTCCTTCCAAATATATTTGGCGGCAAATTTCCAAGTTTTGATCTTTTGGTTTGGTGGCACCCTGATTGGAACCTGTTGTTGAGCTATACATAGCATATCCTAATTTATACCAGGTTTTTATTTCTTAAGTAAAACGAATAACGTCATATACCACGATAAAAGATATTTTGTAATATCAGAATGAAGATTCATATCATCGGTGCAGGACCGACGGGTATGTCTGTCGCGTGGGAACTGAAAAAATACACAGACCACGAAGTGTTCATGTACGACAAAAAACTTTCAGCTGGTGGTTCATGGTGGGAACCATCCCTGGAGACCAGAGATATTCACGCTCATCGTATAGTTTTCGATCGAGCATTCATTAACACAAGAAGTCTTTTGAAAGAAATGGGTATAGTTTGGGACGATATATTTGTAAAAGCTGAAACCGATAATGCTGACATTATAAAAAAACAGCTGTCGTCTAAAGACTATGCTTTACTGACTAGTTTAGCTGTCAAAGTACTTGTGATGCCATGGAAATATAAGAAGGTATCCGTGAAAGATGCGGTTGGAGAAATGTCCGAAGGAGGTCAAAAGCTTGTACAAGCAACCACATTAATTATTGATGGAGTACCTTGGGATGTCATGACCGCCTATGAGTTTGTTAAGAGCTTTGATCATACTGGTTTGTCATCCGCTTACAAGCCTAGGGGATCTTTCAAAATTATGAATGATGCCATGCAACAAGCATTGGTCGACAAAGGTGTTCACTTTGAATTTGGTGCTGAACTTCAAGACATTACATACCTAGATAATGGTTTTGCGGCTCAGTTTAAAAGTGGTATGGTCGTGAAAGAAGGTCTTCTCATTCTTTGTGTCGATAACAGTCCAGCTATCAGTCTTATGAAAGACAATTGGGGTGAAGATGCCATAGAAAAGATTGGACCAAGTACGTATGGTGCCATAACGGTTATGTTAGAATATGAAGAAGACATGGATATTCCAAGTGATCTTCAATATGTCATTGATACGGAGTTACATCTTCAACCAGTTGTTCTACCGGATAAACGAACCATAGCTTGTGTGATATGTGATTTAACTGATGAAGTTGTTCACATGGAAGAAGAGAAGTTGATCGAAAAAGTTATCGAACAACTTGGTCTCGTGCAACCAAAAGAAATCAGGATCGGGTGGGGGTCTACATGGGACGGAACAAAGTGGAAGTTTGATCAGTCATCGGGTGTATTAAATCCTAATGGTCAACTTCCCTTCTTTGGTAAATCTAAGAAGGTAGCCATGTGTGGTATGATGTCTCCGAGGAATACACCATATTCGAGTATAGAAGCAGCCGTTGAGGTTGGTCGTGCGTTCTGCAACAAGCAATTCGGAACACGTCGCCCATATGAACCTTTCATGATTACACACATCCTCATGCTACTTATAGTTTTATTAATCATATTAGTGTATAGGAGAAGACGATGAAGTTTATAGGAACAGTTCATGAACCAATGTATGAATTTAATGATAAAAAGTATATTCGTATTATAATTCCCACTAAATTATCCGAAATTGTCGATCAAATGCATACGAATAAATGGTACTTGCTTACAAATAAACACATCGATAACCCACTTGAAGGTAACATTCTAACTGTAAAGGTTCCATTTCGATATAGGAGAGTGATGTGTGAAGTCAAAGGACGTCCGATACAATCTCTTAAAACGGGAGATGAAGTCACTGTCGATGTAAATTTCAAAGGTGTGTGGAACGTAGGAAATTACTCGGGCTTTTCTTGGATACTCTCAAGCTGCTCGTCTTCTTCAGGTAATTGAATATCCTTCAATCCAGCTTTCTTAAAACCCTCAAAAGTAGAAAGCACACCCTGGAGCCTAAAAACTTCCTGTGAAAGTTCTTCTATATTCACACGAATCTTCTTAATATTCTCGTCAATGTTGATCGAAGGCATTATAATCAGTTAAAGTTTGTCCTCTTTAACTAATTAAGAATGACAACTCTTACGAGATCTGGTCTAATAATAGAAAATCCAACACCTGAAATTAAAAAGGAACTTACGGTAAGAGCACTCGTCAACAATGAATACGGATTTCCACCACCGCCTTTTAAAGTTTACAGAGCAGCTAAGAATGGAATCTGCGTTCCAAGATACTACGGAACTTATGTTCCACAATTGGACAAAAGACCAGCCCCCGTCAAAACCTCAATTAATTTTAAAGGGAAACTTAGAGACGAAACCAGACAAAACGATGCATTTAACGCCGCAATTCAAGCAGGCCATGGTGTCTTGTCTTTACCGTGTGGTTACGGTAAAACGACCGTATCCCTGGCCATAGCGTGTAAGCTTGGATATAGAACCATGATCATCGTACATAAACAATTCTTAGCTGATCAGTGGAGGGAAAGAATCAAACAGTTCTGTCCAGGTGCCACAATAGGAACGGTCCAACAAGAAAAGAAAGAAGTTGATTGTGATTTTGTTATTGCTATGCTTCAATCACTATCATTGAAGGAATATTCTTTTAGTGATTTCGATACCATAGGTACCGTTATCGTAGACGAAGCTCATCATATTTGTGCAAAGGTATTCAGTCAAAGTCTTTTCAAAATGTGTCCAAAACACATTTTTGGTCTATCAGCAACACCACATCGTAAAGACGGACTTAGTAAGGTTTTACATTGGTTTATGGGTCCTATATTTTTTGCAGTAGAGAGAGAAAACCAAGATCAAGTTGAAGTATTTTCAATCCAATATGAGTGTCCGATGTTTAAGAATCCACCTCCATGTACACGGAATGGTCAACTTTCGTTGGTGAATATGATTACCGAGCTTGTAGAGCATCGTGATAGAAATAGGATGTTGGTTAATCTTGTGAAGAAAGCATCTAGTGGAACTAGACAATTGTTAGTACTCAGTGACAGAAGACACCACTGTGAATTTCTTCATCAATGTTTTCCTAAAAGTTCAGGTCTTTACATGGGTGGTATGAAGGAGGTGGATCTGGAAGCGTCTTCAAAAAAGAAAATCATATTTGCAACATTCAGTCAAGCTCATGAAGGTTTAGATATTCCTACGTTAGATACTGTTATCCTTGCAACACCCAAATCCGATATTCAACAGTCTATAGGACGTGTCATGAGAGAAACGCCTGGAAAGCAAAACAATCCACATATTTATGATATTGTAGATCACTGGTCTATACTTTTTGCCATGTATAAGAAACGTCTCCGAGTTTACAAACAAGGTGGCTTCAACATAGATGCTGTCCAGGGACAAGAAGAAGACGAAAATCCTTTTCAGGGAAAGTGTTTATTTTTATAATCTGGTTAAGTAATAGATATGTCTGGTGCATTGATACAACTGGTAGCTAAAGGAGCCCAAGATGTTTTTTACATGAGTGGTGAAGGGATGTCTCTGTTTACCTCTAAATACACAAGACACACTAACTTTGCACAGGCCCCTAAAATGTTAAAAGAGATTTCATTAGCTGAAGATTCTTGTGTCATCCCAGCAAATGGTGATCTCCTAACTGGTTTATGGTTTGAAGGTACAAATCTCGTCGATGGGTTCCAAGATTCTACTATAGATCTTTATATCGGAGGCCAAAAAGTAGATTCACAACCATTTGATTTCATTAGTGATGTTTACCAAAATTATTTAGCTGATACATACACAAAGTCTCAGGAGATTAATAATAAATGTTCCGTGAGTAATACCAATTTTATTCCTCTAACATTCTTTTTCAATAGCAAAAGCTCTTACATTCCAATGGTTGCATTACAATATCATCAGGTGGAGATACGTGTTAAATTCAGAAAGAATATGAATAACACACCATTTACAGCCAAATTGTATGGTAATTTTGTATACTTAGATGCACCAGAAAGAAAACGTTTTACTTCTAACAAACATGATTTCATTGTGACACAAACACAAACTATAAGAGAAAAGATGATAACAGGCTACAACGATTATGATTTATCATCGTTTAATCACCCAGTCAAGTCTTTATTTTTTGGTATACCAACAAAATCGAGTAACGTCATAGAAGATCGTTTCACTTTTGACACAGCCGATATACTTCTAAACGGTACACATTTACTAGAAGGTATGACACCAACCTATTTCCACTCGGTACAAAATTACTACAAATCTGAATACGGAGTTTCTGGTTTTAATGAAGTTTATAACACTCCGTTTTACACAAGATATTACGCGTATCACTTTTGCACAAATGCATCAGACTATAAATCTACAGGAACCTGTAATTTCAGTAGGCTTGATAACGCCAACCTTCAGTTGAGAGATGTAAAGCTCGGTACTCTAAGAACTGGAGAAGACATACGAATTTACGCTGTGAATTTCAATGTGTTACGTGTCCAGGACGGAATGGCTGGAATTTTATTCGGAAACTAAAGTAGTAAACGATGGTTGGTAAAACGCCCCAAGTTCGAGAAATTGTCTTCAATGTTCTTGATGATAATGGCGAACGTACCGTAGTTGCAAAGGGTGCCACCACAGTAGATGTTGGTGATACACAACAACTTTTTACAAGGACTTCTAACCTTGAAGTTCTCAGTTCTAATAACTTTTCGAATATAAGCAATGTGCAAAGTAATATCGTAAGCATTGAAGCATTTTTAAGTCAGTTTACGGGTAGTACATATTCACCTCTTTTACTAACTTTACAAAATGACCACGTAAATAATGTTAGTCGTATTGATACATTAATTACTGATCTAACAGCAAATGCTCTTATTGTTGATGATACATATTCAAATGTAAGTATCCTTCAGACAGACACGGAATCTAATGCTGTACGTCTTACCAATTTGGAAAGTTATCATTTATCTAATGTTGCCAATATAAATGGAAACTTTTCGAATATTTCTATATTAAACGATAATTTAAATGATAATGTTACTCGTATAGAATCTCTTGAAGTTGATATCGGTGCTGTAACCAATTTTGGTGATATTACAGGTTTGCAAGCTAACGTGGCTGATTTGAGAAATCGTATAGTTCTATCTCCCGGACGAATTGGAGAGGATGCGGGTGCAGATGCTTCGAGTTCAGCTGTAGTTATTGGAGACCAAGCGGGTAATTTTGCAGGTAATCAATCTATAGCTCTGGGTAATTTATCAAATTACAATGTTAATGCACAACAAAGGACTGATACTGCACACTCTATTGTTATAAATGCAACAGGTGGTATTTTAGCCGCACCCAGAAATAATACACTTGTTATTGCTCCACTCCAAGAAGACAATAGTAATATCATTTGTATGTTGGGTTCTAACACTGAAACGAATGAAATAACTAGAACATCTTTATTGAAACTAACGAACTCGAATGTTAATATTTCAACAAATGTCAGTATTGCTAATGATACCATTTTCTTAAGATCCGATGGCACTGGTTCATTTGGTGGCGATATAGATATTAACCAAACTCTAGATGTGGGTGGTGCCTCCTCGTTTGGAGGAGCTATGACACTCAATAACAATCTAGAAACCATCGGTACCTCTTCGTTTGGTGGTAAAATGGAGGTCAACAACGACATTGATTGCAACGGTCAAAGTTTTATCATGAAAAACGATCAAAATCAAGATAAGATTATTTTTAGGGATAACGGTACAGGTTCATTTTCGAGTGGTGTTGATGTAAATGGATCTCTTGACGTGGGTAGTTCGTCTATATTTGGTGGATCTATGACAGTTAATAATAATCTTGAAATTACAGGTACATCTTCATTTGGTGGCAATATGACTATGAACAACAATGTTAATCAAACGGGTGGAAGCTTTTCTATGTTTAGTACTTTGCCAGATGCCTCTACCGAAACTAAAAATGTTGAAATACTTCGAAATGGAAATGGATCTTTCCTTAATACAATAGAGGCGGGTGCTATCAACTGCACAGGATCTGAAGGTTACGTGGATATTTACCACGCAACAGATAATACCGGCTTAAGGGTTGGTACAAGTAATGGTAATTTTAACGCTACTATAAACCAATTGGGTCAGGCTTCATTTGCTGGTGCGACACAAATCAATAATACTCTTACAGTAGCTGATCGTGCGACTATAAACGGTGGTTTAAGTGTTTCATCCACCGCTGCTTCTTCATTTGCAGGAACATGTTCGTTTGTTAGCACAACTTCATTCGGAGGTGCCATGACGGTGAACAACGATATATCAATTAAAAACACGAATCCTGGAGCCACTCATGCGAAATTTTCCATGTTCAGTACTTTGCCAGGTGCCTCCACCGAAACCGAAAATGTTAAAATAGATCGAGATGGAAATGGGTCTTTCCTTAATACAATAGAAGCGGGTGCTATCAACTGCACAGGAGTTAATGGATTCGTAGATATTTATTCAACTAATACCGGATTAAGGGTTGGTCAAAGTAGTGGTAATTTTAAAGCTACTATCAATGAAGTCGGTAATGGTTCATTTGCTGGTACCATGGACATAGGGGGTGATTCGACGACAGGTGGTGACATTCTTAGTGTCAATGGTAATACAATCTGGAATTATGATGGTGACGAAAGATGTAAATTGACGGCTGGTGACAACACTAGTAATAGTGAATTGTTGATTAGAGGTTCCGTTCTCGTAAATAATGGTACCATCACCAACGCTAGTATAAACGCCCTTGGTGATGGAGTTT
>AACY020523429.1_pt1 | contig 12446 bp, 6 predicted proteins | sample 267378 | NCBI WGS metagenome assembly AACY02 (sample SAMN02954345, study PRJNA13694) | marine metagenome | biome: aquatic; feature: ocean; material: water; isolation source: isolated as part of a large dataset composed predominantly from surface... | reverse complement strand
GTCCGGCGAAATCCTCAAGATCGGGGGTAGTGAGCCAATGCGCTGGCGGTCAGGTCAATGAGCCACGAGCCGATGACCGAACCACGGCGCCAGACTTCGGCGACTTCCGGGATGTCGATCTCGTAGCGGTAGTACTCAGGATCGCGCAGCGGAGTGGTCTCCGCGTCGATCTCCTGGGTATGCAAACCGGCGTCGGCGTGCTTGATGATGCTCAATCCTTCGGCGATTGCCGCCATCATCCCGTATTCCACCCCGTTGTGGACCATCTTCACGAAGTGACCAGCCCCATTGGGTCCGCAATGCAGATAACCGTCCTGGGCTGTCTTTCCGTTGTCGTCGCGGTCCGGAGTCGGCTCAGCCGTTCCCCGTCCTGGTGCGATGGTGGCCCAGATCGGATCAAGGTGGCGTACAGGTTCATCTTCACCGCCGATCATTAGGCAGTATCCGCGTTCGAGCCCCCACACTCCTCCGCTGGTGCCGCAGTCGATGTAGTGGATTCCGCGCGACTTCAACTCGGCTGCACGGTCGATGTCGTCACGATAGTAGGAGTTACCGCCGTCGATGATGATGTCGCCTGCGTCGGCATGTTCGGCGAGTTCGTCCAGGATCTTCCCGGTGATTCCCGCGGGAAGCATCATCCAGACAGCACGGGGAGCATCGAGTTTGGACATGAAATCCGGGATCGAGTCGGCACCGATCGCCCCCTCGGTCACGAGTGCGGCGACGGCATCGGCGTTGACGTCGTACACCACGCAGCGGTGTCCATCGCGCATGAGACGCCTGACGATATTGGCCCCCATCCGACCGAGTCCGATCATGCCGAGTTGCATCGGGTGTGGGGTGGTCATCGTGTCCTCCAAGGCGGGCGTGTTATCGGCGACGCTGGGATAACGTCGATCTAGCGGTGTTTCATGGCACGGTATCGGTTGATCAAGGAGTTCGTGGACGCATCGTGGCTCAGGGTCGGCTCAGCCGAGGACGTGAGTTCGGGGATGATGGCCTGCGCGAGCTTCTTGCCTAGTTCGACACCCCATTGGTCGAAGGAATCGATACCCCAGATCGCGCCCTGGGTGAACACGCTGTGCTCATACAGCGCGACGAGTGTGCCGAGACGATAGGGGGTCAGCAACTGCGATAGCAGTACGGTGCTGGGTCGATTACCGGGCATGACCTTGTGGGGGACCACTGACGCAGGTACGCCCTCGGCCTCGATCTCAGCGGCGGTCCGTCCGAAGGCGAGCGCCTGTGCCTGGGCGAAGACATTCGACATGAGGATGTCGTGGTGGTCTCCGAGTGGATTATTCGTTTGCGCGAATCCGATGAAATCAACCGGGACCATCGTCGTGCCCTGATGAAGAAGCTGATAGAAGCTGTGCTGGCCGTTCGTTCCAGGCTCGCCCCAGTACACAGCACCGGTATCGACCTCGACTCCAGCTCCCTCGAGGGTGACATGTTTGCCGTTGGACTCCATCGTCAACTGCTGGAGGTATGCGGGGAAGCGCTTGAGGTACTGGCTATAGGGCAGCACCGCCATGGTCTGGCATTCGAAGAAGTTGCGGTACCACACGGCAAGGAGACCCATAAGGACGGGAAGATTGCGGTCGAATGGCGTGGTGCGGAAGTGCTCGTCCATGTCGTGAAAACCTCGGAGCATTTCCCGAAAGTTGTCCGGACCGATAGCGATCATAGTTGACAGACCGATCGCGGAATCCATCGAATATCGACCACCGACCCAGTCCCAGAATCCGAACATGTTGTCGGTGTCGATCCCGAACCTCGCGACTTCTTCGGCATTCGTGGACACGGCAACGAAGTGTCGCGCTACAGCAGCATCGTCCCCGATGGAGTCCAGCAACCACTGTCTGGCGGAGTGCGCGTTAGTCATCGTCTCCAGGGTGGTGAATGTCTTGGAGGAGATGATGAACAGCGTACTGTCGGGATCGAGATCATGCGTTGCCTCGACGAAGTCGGTGGAGTCCACATTCGAGACGAAACGCATAGTGAGACTGCGGTCACTGTAGAACCTCAGGGCCTCGTAGGCCATCACCGGACCAAGATCCGATCCTCCGATCCCGATGTTGACGACCGCTGAGATCGTCCGACCCGTGTGCCCCCTCCAGGTGCCTGAGCGAATCGCGGTCGCAAAGGACGACATCCGATCGAGAACCTCGTGTACCTCGGGAACGACGTTTACACCATCCGTCGTGATGACCTCGTCGGTCGGCGCGCGCAATGCAACGTGCAGTACGGCGCGGTCTTCGGAAGTGTTTATGTGCTCTCCAGCAAACATCGCATCCATGTGCGCACGCAGCCCACTCTGCTCGGCCAGTGCGACCAGGTCGGAGATGGTCTCGGGTGTGATCCGGTGTTTCGAGAGGTCGGCGACGATTCCACAGGCGTCAAAGGTCAAACGCTCCACCCGTGTCGGGTCAGTCGCGAACAGTTCGCGAAGAGTGGTTCCGCGCAAACCTTCGTAGTCAGCGAGCAGCGCCGCCCAGGCTGGCCTCTGATTAACGAGATCCGATTCCGGTCGATAGGACACCGTGCATTCACCCTTCGCGTCGTCACCCCAACAAGAAATCTGTGAACTGATCCTGTCAGATAGACAGGTATCCCATCAGTCAACGGCTGGTGAACTCTCCGCTCAGTCCTAGTCGACCGGTGCGCCCGCCCCCACGAAGACGACCATGCCGTCCCCACCCGGATTATTCGGTACCGGCGCACTCTTCCAGCTATTGGCCAGCCACACGTTGCCCGCTTGGTCGATGCTGACGCCGGTATTGCGCTGTAGGCCATCGAATCCGTAACCGTTCCTACCCGAGATGCTGGCTCCGGTATCCAGATCGCGGGGACACGTTTGCGCCTCGGTTCCGCAGAAGCGACTCACGCGTTGCCCCTCGAAGTTGGCCACCCACACCTGCTCGTTTCCATCGACTGAGATTCCCCATGGAATGGTGAGACCGCCGCCGGAATAGTTTCGTGCGACTCCGTCAACGTCGATGTGGGTTATCCGGGCCTGCGGCGCTGGTCGATCACTTCTGATTTCCAGGGATGGCGAGCCGCCGGAATTCCCGCACGGCAACTTGATCCGGATGGAGTTTGCGATCCATTTGGAGTCATTGCTGTCTATCGCCAGACCCAGTGGTCGCTGCGCTTGCCCGGTGGCGAATGGCGAGCCCGGCAGCGGGGTACCGTCGGGGGCGAACGCCGAGACGCTATTGCCGGTGACATTAGTGACCCAGGAATTGCCGACAAAATCGACAACCACATCGGAGGGCCGGCTCAGACCGTTGCCGGTGAGTGATATCGCCCGGTCGGCGTCGGCGTCGGGATATACGACCACCGTGTCATTGCCGCAACTGGCCGTGAGGACATCGCCATTGTCGCGCAACGCCATTCCCTGTGGCCAACTGAGAGGTCCCTGAGTGAACCCGGTGGTATCGGGTGACAACGGCACACCCTCCAGGGTGAATTGCGACAGGCTGTTGGACGGAGGGATATCGGTGCATTCAGAGCCTATGAAGCCATAGTTGCTCACCCACACGTTGTCATCGCTATCGAATGTGATCCCGAAACCGACACCATTGACTCCGCCACCGAAGAACTCAGTGACTGGCTGGTCAGCCTCATATGGATCGAGTATCAGCAGTGCGCGGCCTCCACAGACCTGGGTGGGGTCATCCGTGGGTACGTAATTATTCGAGATCCACAGACTTCCCTGATCATCGAAAATGAAGTTCCCCGGTGCATTGAACTGTCGACCATTGCCTACGAATTTCACCCCGAGCACCCATGCACTGAAGGGTTGTGTGAGTGCTGGCGCATGAGTATCCGCGCCGGTACTCAACGTGAAGACCCGCTTTACGTTCCGGGAGGGGTCTTGAGCCAGATTGGCCAAACCCTGAACAATGCGCCCCCCATCGGTGAATCGTGCCAACCTCCGACACACGACGGGAGAGTCATTGCAGCGCACGAGGATATTGGCTAGCGAATTGACGGTGGCGAGCGTCTGTGTCCGGCTGCCGTTAGGCTCAGAAGACAGCAGATCGCGGATGAGCCCTGAGGTCGAATCGACGACGTTGGCTGCCATTGCCGCTGCCATGGTGAGCCCGAGCTCGGTGCCACCGGCCCGTTGCCTCTCGAGGAATGGCGCCAAGCCGTAGGACGCGGCCACCGTCGTGAGCTCATTGACGACCACTCGATCTTGGCCGGGAGTGAGTACTGCCATCAGGACAAGTCGGGCGGCCAGGCTTCCACCCGATACTTGGACGTACACCACATCACCGTCGGATCGGGACGAGAGAGCCGCGCGAAAGCCACCCTTGGCTGCGGTGGTGACGGTGTCGAGTCGGGTGGCAAAGCCTGGCGTGCTGCCCGCTCTCCACAGGGCTACCCGAGCACCGGATACGGCCTCACCGCCGATGGTGACCTTTCCGACCAGTGTGGAATCCGCGGCCTGAGCCGCACCGACCCCGGTAAGAAGCGAGAGGCAAATCCCAGCACTGGCCGCTGCAGCGGCGAAGATCCGATTCATGTGGCGAGGCTATGTCGGCCGCCCAGGAAAGCTCGCTGCTCACGATCGCCGATATTCGGTTTTCAACCGTAAAACATGTAAAGGTCGTCCCATACTGTGGATTTGTGTACCCCTTTCCCGTTGCCCTGATGCTCTCGCTGGCCTGCACTGCCTTGATCGGGGCCTCAGCGCACGCCTCGACTTCTCAGACCGGTACGGACTTCAGCACATGCCCCGACACCGGAGCATCTGCATGTGATGGAGCGCCTGCTCGACTCTTCGGGACGAGCCGGTGAACTGGTGTCGGACGCCCACCTCGCGGCGTTGGCCTGGGAGAACGGCGGCACCGTATGGTCGGCCGATGCGGACTTTGCCCGGCTTCCCGGCGTGCGGTGGGTGGATCCCCTCTCGGGGTGAATCCGGGGGGCTAGTACCCCATCAGAGGTGAAATGATGTCGAATCGGTGGACTACCCGATTCCACCCCTCCTAGGCTGCCGCCCAATGATCTCTCGGCCGGGTCTGTGATTGGAGGGTGTCCCCATGACCGATGACTCCACGGGGACCGGCTCACGCCTGCCCGACATCAGCCGGCGCGGCCTGCTCGGGGGAGCGGGTATTGCCGCCGCAGTGCTCGCGATCCCAGGCGCGGCCGAAGCTGCGATTCGTTCCGTGGCCGCCTCGACCCGCGCTCGTCCCAGTGTCAGTTTCACCCTGCGCGACCGCGAGAGCATGCAGAAGTTGGAGTTCTCCTTCTACAACGTGACCTTGAACTCCGATGGCACCCGGTTCGTGCCGACGAGCAGTTCGGCGACGGCGATCATGGTCGTCGACCTCGGTCCACAGGCCCTCATCGAGCAGATCGTGTCCGGCTCTCGGCCCCGCACCCCAGTTTCGGCTCGCCTCGCCCTTCCCAGCCGGCTCGCTTTCGACCTGCCCACACGAGTCGGCATCTCCGCCGACCGCGACGGGTTGTTGAACTGGCTGCAACTGTCTCCGCGCGTCACGACGCTGGGTGCTTATCCGGCGGGTGAGTCGATCCCGGCGAAGGATGTCGACTTCGACGACCCGCGTGTCACGCAGACCTCGATCGAGATCCCGTGGTTCATGATCGTCTCGCCGAGCGATGAATCCACCTGGGAGCACGACACCGATGCGGTGACGAAGAACGGCCGGACCGAATTGTGGCGCACCCGCCTAGCGACCCAGACTTCTTCGGGCGTCGACCATTCCTCCGACACAGTGCGAGTGGTGTGGCTGCGTGATCGTCGTGCAGCCGACATGCTCGACAAGAATCCCTCCGGCATCGTCAATCGGGTTGGGCGGCGGGACTACCCGTTCCAGATGCGTCCCAACCCCGAGGACCGCTCCGACATCGGCCGCCTCACCGCGATGACGACGACCAGCACTGGTCGGGTCCGCAAAGGTGGCAACGCCGACCCGGTGACCGTCGACCTCAGGCTGTCTTCGCTCGGCGGGACCATGAGCGCGGAGGGCACCTGGAATCAGCCCTGGTCATCGCTCACGTCCTGGCAGCAGCGCACCTGGAACGGCCGCGACACCTACATCCGCACCACCCGTCGAGGCTTCCTCTATCCATTCGGCGTTCCCGCGGTCTTGCAGACCGAGGTCATCCGCGAGTTCGTGCGAGACCGAGGACGCGTCACCCGAGCCTTCGAGCGCGAAGAGACGCGCATCCTCATCACCGATCCGTCGATCGACCTCGATGGTGCAACAGGTGTTCCATCTGAAGGCCGAGGAACACCCTTCTCGTCGCTGCGCTATCTCACCCTTGCCTCCCCGCCGATCGCCGGTCAGGATCAACCGCTCGGTGGCCAGTGGCGCGGCCTGAATGTGTTCGTGCCCCTGCTCGACTCCGGCGAACCCTTCTCCTTCACCCTCGTCGGCGTCGACCGTCGTGGTCAGCGCATCACGATGCAGATGCCCGGGCTCTTCGCCGAGGACGAGGACGATCGGCGCGGCAACCGGGCGAACTTCACCGCGAGAGGTGCCCGTGCGCTGCGCAACTACTACGACGGCCTCGATATCGACTTCCGGAGAGCCGATCTGCGCGGCCAGTACGTCGGCTTCGCCCCCGGCGAGGACGGGTCGACCTCGCTGCCGACGATCAGCATCGACTTCTCCCTCGACTCCGGCGACAACTCCTCTCGCCCCTCGGAACGCGATCTGATCGATGAGCGTCGGCCGTGGAACTTCCCGCGACTTCAGTCGGCGAACGTCAATATCGATGGTGTCTCGGCGATGGCCGGAAACAACCAGAACGTGTCGGTCGAGTTCCCCGATGTCTATCTCGATTCCGGCATCGAGGGATCCGATCTCGGGATCTTCCTGCAGGGCATCGGTGCGCAAGGTGTCGGCGTCGACGTGCAGCGCGGCGGTGGAATCAGCGCGCCGCAGATGGGCCTGGCGGGTATCGGCAGCATCAGCGGCGTCCTGCCCGGCGCGCCCGGCGACCTGCCGTCGATCAGCGGATCGCTGCCGCAGTTGCGCCCGGCGGACATGCTCGGGGAGTTGAAGCTCTTCGGCGGAATCTCGCTCGCCGACCTCCTGCCCGACCGCATCGACATGCTGCAGCGCGACCCGACCGATCCGTCGAAGTTCATCCCGAACCCGAAGGCGCCCGCGTTCAACACCAACCGCTCCTTCGACATCGACCTGCCGGATATCCCGCTCGAGGTCGAGGTGACCTACACCTGGCGCCCGGATCTGGAGTTCAACTCCGCGGCGGGTGCACTGCTGGCGAAGCTGCTCCCCGAACTCGACCAGGCCGACTTCTACGTCACCGTCACCGCGAAGGCCAGCGCCTACACCCAGGAGGCCTACTGGCGCGCGGAAGGCGCGTTGACGAACCTGCTCATCAACTTCATCGGTGACAAGACCTTCGCGAGCGTTCGCCTCGAGCGGTTCGGGTTCACCGCCGGGTCGGATCGCGCGCAGGACCTGCAGGTCGAGATCGGCGATGTCGTCTTCGGGGATGCGCTCGCGTTCCTGTCGAACATGTCGCGCTTCTTGAGTTTCGGTTCCGGCAACGGACCGATCCTGAATATCGATACGCGCTCGATCACCACCGGGTTCAACCTCGCGGTTCCTGAGATCAACATCGGCGCGGTCGCACTCACGGGATTGAACACTCAGGTGGCCATCAACCTGCCCTTCGGCGCCGACCCGGTGCGGTTTTCCCTCGCCTTCTCCAGTCAGGACGATCCCTTCGCCGTGGTCATCATGGGCATCGGCGGTGGCGGCTGGTTCGGAATGGATCTCGGCCTCGAGGGAGTGGAGTATCTCAACATCGGTGCGGCGATCAAGGCCAGCCTCGAGATCGACCTCGGAGTCGCCTCGGGTGGCGTGAGTTGCACGATCGGGCTGCAGTACGAGATCACCGGTCGCGGCGATGCAGCCGTCATCGAGTTGACCGCCTTCGTGTGCGTCAAGGGCCGGGTCGAGGTGCTCGGCATCGTAAGCATCTCCATCGAAATCTGCGTCGGCCTCACCGCGCAACTTCCTGCGCCAGGAGAGCGCATCAAGCTCACCGGTCGGGCGACCTGCACGGTGAAGGTCAAGGTGTGCGGGGTCAAGAAGACCGTGCGCATCGAGATGAAGAGATCGGTGCAGGGCGGGGTGATGCCCGAGATCCCGGGGGTCAGCAGCGCGAGTGCGCGCAGTGCGGCGATCGAGGCGGCGGCTACCGAGATCGAGCCGGTCACCTTCGCCGATGTGATGACCCAGGCGGACTGGGATCAGTGGTGTGGAGCGTTCGCATGAGCATCAACGTCGGCATCCTGTGGATCCCGGTCCCACGCGGACTGGAGAACGGGCAGTACCTGCGCATCACCCTGCTGGCGATTCCGCAAATCGCCTCGACCACGGGCCCGACGACGATCGCCTCTGTTCCTGTCTTCGCGGGTGGCGCATGGGTGGATCTCATCAACGGTGTGGGGGGCGCTCCGGGGATGTCGTTCAACGTCACCTTCGACGATCCGGGCAGCGGCCAGCGCATGAGCGGCCCCGCGAAGCGTGTGTCGATCAATCCCGCCACCTCGGTATTCCGCACGATGTTCCCCGATTCGACCACGGTGACGTCCTACTCGGCCGACGACTACTCGCAGTCGAAGATCCGCTCGGCGAATCTCGGCGGATTGAACGATGCGCTCAACACCGCTCAGGAGCAGGTGTTCCGTGGTTCCGCAAGGGTGCGCCCGGAGGTCACCGCGTTGGTCAGCCCGAGTGGCGGACTCATCGGGGGCTACGCGATCGACGAGTCGACCATGGAGCAGATCGCCGAATCGATCAACGGCCAGTTGAACGCCCAGGGCTATACCGACTCTCCGAACACCTCCACCGAGCCGGGGCTGCAGACCGCGATCGTGCAGTTGAAGCAGTTCGCGGCACCGGTCGAAGCGGATCCGACGGCCCCAGCGGTATGGCCGCAGTGGGAGTTCCACGAGAAGTTCTCCGTCCTCGATTCACACCCGAACCTGCTGCGCCAGATCGGGTTCATCATCGACCTCGAGACCGACCCCGCCGAGATGCAATCCAGCGGCAGGACTCCCGCGACGAGCATCCCGAGAAACGGCGAGGTGCGGATCAATCCGTTCTACACCGCGCCGGGAACGGTGAAGGATCTCCCCGTGGGTGTGCGCTACACGTTGTCACCGACCGACTTCAATGCGCGCTACCGCACTCCGCCTGCGACACCCGGATTCGTCGACATCCGCGGAGATGGCCGGGACTGGCCGATCATCACCAGCGAGGTTGGTGCCGAGGTGCTGGCCACGACCGCGCTGGCGACCGGATTGGCGCGCGCGGAGAATGAGAGCCTGCGCACCGACTTCTCCCGCGCTCGCGAGGGCCTGCCCGCTCGCACGAGTTCCGGGGTGATCCTGCTGCGGCCGAAGATGGCCGAACGTCAGCATGATGAGTTCATCCGGCAGTGGGGGATCGCCCAGTCGATCAGCTTCGGGTCGAGCACGGCACAGGTCTTCGACGCTGAGGAGATGGTGATCGGCTACCGCATGGATGTACGCGTCGCCGGCATCGGACCGTGGCGTTCGCTGAACCTGCGCAATGGTTTCTGGCGGCCCGACCCGGACACCTATGGCGCGGGGCTGGTCGATCTCGGGGTCGATGAGGGCTGGACCGAGCCGGCCGGCATCGGCCCGGGCAACAACACCTCGAATGAATACCGCTACTCCGGCGTGGTGAGCGCGTGGCTGGGCTGGAGCCAGGCCATCGAGCGGCCAGGTGGCGCAGTCGATGAGGCGAGCGAGCCGAACTTCATCAATCCGTTCAGTCCGCCGCCCCCGCAGTTTGGCGCGACGATCGACTACAAGGCGCCTCCTGGTGGTGCGCAACTCCCGACCCTGCGCTTCGGCACGCTGTATGAGGTGCGGCTGCGCGAGGTGTTCATGGGTGGAGTGGCGCGGGAGTTGAGCGCGACCGCTCCGACGAGCGCAATCCGCAATGTCACCTATCGACGCCATGAACCGGTCGCGTCCCCGGTCGTCTATATCGGCGACATCAAGAGCGAGGCGCCGTACACCTGGGCGCAGACATCGCAGACCTCCGTCATCCGCAGCATGGGCAATGGTGCGGCAGTCGATCCGAGCGAGACCTCGACTCGCTGGCTGACCCCGCCGCGCGTGGCGCCCTGGTTGGTCGAGCAGCATGGCCTGCTCGATTCGGGTGGACGGCCCGATCCAGCGAAGTACTCCCAGATCGCGACGCGTGACGCAGCGAACTATGGCCCGACGACTCCCGGCTACGCCGCCGATGGCGATGTCATCACCTTCAACTGGTCGTCCCCGTCGCAGGGCACGACACCGTTCTATCCCGATCCGCTGGGCTCGGGCGTGTTGATCCGCGGTGTTCCGGTTGCGAGCGGAACGGTGCTCACCGAGGCGAGTGCGAGTTTCGGCGGAGCCTGGCCGGATGTCGTTCCGGTGCAGTTGAGCGTGGGCGGGTCGGGCACCCCGGGTGCTTCGGTGAGCGGGCAGGTCGTCGACCTGCAGGTCGCGCCCGGTCGCACGGAATACCTGCGCATCTCCTGCTCCATTCCCTCGGGCGACCTGAACCTGCTCGATCTGTGGTCGCGGGTGAGTTCATCGGCATCGGCGACCGATGCGGCGAAGGGCGCGTACTGGCAGTTGTCACCGGATCGCCTACTCACCGTGGTGCATGCGGTGAAGCAGCCGGTGAGCGCGCCGTACTTCGATGCGACCGACACCTGGACGGCGGCGCGTGCGCGCGGCGAGACCCCGGTCGATCTCGATGGAACCCTGCATCTCGATCAGCCCTCGGTCGAATCGGTGACGCTCACCGGTGAGATCACCTCCGGCATCGATGGTGGTCCCGGCACACCCGAGCCGCGCATCGAGACCAATGACGCCGGTCAGATCGGGACGGTCAACATCGACAACCCGGCACCGGGCGGTCCGGCTGCTGCGACTGCGTACCCGCTGCAGGCGGTTGTCCAACTACCCGATACGAAGCGGCGTGATCTCGAACTCACGGCGACCGCCTTCTCGCGTTATGCGGAGTACTTCCGCCAGGCCACCGATGTCACGACCGGCGGAGCGAGCGCGGAGGACACGGTCATCGTCGTTCCCGATTCCACCGGAGCAGCGCAGCCGATCGTGCCGGGCAGTGCGCGCTTGAGTTGGGCCAGTGGGGACACGACCGTCACCGGCACCCTCGATGTCGACTACACCGAGGATGCAGCCGCCGGAACGATCACGCTTCTTCCCGACGGTTCGGCCCCGGCCGGTGCAGCGGTGATCTCGGGCATTACGACCCCGATCACCCTGGCGACGTCGGACGCGCCCTCGACTCAGCAGGCCCGCGACATCGTGCTTCCGGCGAGTTCGCGACCGCTGCAGCCCGAGGTCGCCTCGGTCGTCCCGGCCTGGTCGTGGAGTTCTCCGAGCGCTCCCAGCGTCGGCGGTTCCGCGGTGACATCGACACGATCGAGTGCCTCGCTTCGCCTCTATCTCGATCGGCCGTGGTGGTCCTCGGGGCTCGAGGAGGACCTCGCGGTACTGCTTCGCCCATCGCGGCGACGGGCGGCGGTGCGCGACTACGTCACCCGTTGGGGTGGGGATCCGGTGGTGACCGGTGGCGGCTCGCTGCCCGCGAACTGGCCCGCGGCGCGCCACTTCACCAATGCGGCGGGTTCGGTGTCGAGAGTTCCAATGGCAGAGGATTCCTCGCTGTCGGTCGATCTCGTCCGCTACACCATCGGTCGCGAAGCTGCGGATGGATCGCTCATCGGCTGGGATGCCGAGCGTGATCAGTGGTACGTCGATCTCGACATCGACATCGATGATGCGTATCGACCGTTCGTGCGTCTCGCGCTCGCGCGTTATCAGGCGGGTGCGCCGAGCGAGTTGCGGTTGTCTCCGGTGACATTGCTCGATGTGGTGCAGATCGATCCGGCGCGCACGGCGACAGTGCAGTTGACCCGTGTGCCGCGACAGGGTGTGCAGGCTCGGGTGACGTTGACCGGTCCGGCGTTCAAGAAGAACAAGAACGGCTCCGGCCCGGGGCGGGCGTTCGCAATCCATGAGCGTCTCAACGCCGATGTTGCCGTGAGTGCGGATGCGACCTACTGGCAGGAGGTCGCACGCACCGAACTCACCGCGCGCTACGACAATCGAACCGGCGAGGGCTCCTGGACCGGTCGGCTCAACCTCGGTTCGGGGATCACCGGTGGACGCGATCGGCTGGTGATCGAACAGTACGAGGAGTGGCGCACGGACGGTCGTCCTAATGCAGCGACCGCCGGGACCGAGACGGGCCTGCGCCTGGTGCACCAGGACGTCATCCCCCTCGGCTGATCCCCATGCCCGTAGGCAGCATCTGGTGACGGATGTGACTTGTGTGACGAATGTGGCGTAGGGATTTCGGTTCGATTGCGAG
>AACY020532856.1_pt1 | contig 12469 bp, 10 predicted proteins | sample 267378 | NCBI WGS metagenome assembly AACY02 (sample SAMN02954345, study PRJNA13694) | marine metagenome | biome: aquatic; feature: ocean; material: water; isolation source: isolated as part of a large dataset composed predominantly from surface... | reverse complement strand
CCCTGCGACTGCGCCGCCTGCGGCTCGTCGCGGCTGGTCAAGATGGGCGAGGACGTCACCGAGACGCTGGAGGTCATCCCGCGCCAGTGGAAGGTGATCCAGACCGTCCGCGAGAAGTTCAGCTGCCGCGACTGCGAGCGCATCAGCCAGCCGCCGGCGCCGTTCCATCCGACGCCGCGCGGCTGGGCCGGGCCAAGCTTTCTGGCGATGCTCGTCTACGAGAAGTACGGCCAGCATCAGCCATTGAACCGCCAGGCCGAGCGCTACGCCCGCGAAGGCGTGGAGCTCAGCCTGTCGACGCTCGCCGACCAGGTGGGCGCGGTCGCCGCGGCGCTGGCGCCGCTGCACGCGCTGATCGAGGCGCATGTCATGGCCGCCGAGCGGCTCCACGGCGACGACACCACCGTGCCGCTGCTGGCCAAGGGCAAGGCCGAGACCGCGCGGCTCTGGACCTACGTCCGCGACGACCGGCCCTTCGGCGGCCCCGCGCCGCCAGCCGCGCTCTTCCGCTTCTCGCGCGACCGGCGCGGCGTCCATCCGCAAGGCCATCTCAAGGCATGGCGGGGGATCCTGCAGGTCGACGCCTATACCGGCTTCAACGCCCTGTTCGGCGTGGCGCGCGAACCGGGACCGATCCAGCCCGCATTCTGCATGGCGCACGCGCGGCGGAAGTTCTTCGAGTTGGCCGACATCGCCGCCAATGCGCGGCGGGGAAAGAAGGCGCCGCCGATCTCGCCGCTCGCGCTCGAGGCTGTGAAGCGCATCGACGCGATCTTCGATCTCGAGCGCGCCATCAACGGTCTGCCCGCCGATCAGCGGCTGGCGACCCGAAAGGCCGAGATCGCGCCGCTCGTGGCCGACCTCCACGCATGGATGACCGCCGAGCGCGCCCGGCTCTCGAAACACGCCTCCGTCGCCAAGGCGATGGACTACATGCTGACGCGCTGGGGAGACTTCGCTCGCTTCCTAGAGGATGGCCGCATCTGCCTCACCAACAACGCAGCCGAGCGATCGCTGCGCGGCGTCGCCCTCGGCCGCAAGGCGTGGCTCTTCGCCGGCTCCGAGCGCGGCGGCCACCGCGCCGCCTTCATGTACACCCTGATCGTCACCGCCAAGATGAACGGCGCCGATCCGCAGGCCTGGCTCGCCGACGTCCTCGCCCGCATCGCCAGCACGCCGATGAACCAACTCGACGAGCTGCTCCCCTGGAATTGGGCCGCCGCTCAGCAGACCCCCGCCGTCAAGGCCGCCTGAGCGCGGTCTCCGCCGAAGGCTTACGCCGCAGCTTCGACGGCCGCGCCTACCTGGATGGTCGGCTGCGTTCAGGAATGAGCCTTTCGCGTGAGCGCTTCACGACACGGCTTTTATCGGGCTTTCCTTTGGATCGGTTTCTCGGCGTGACCTCCGGCGCCATGGTGCGCGGAGGAACCGGGCTGCGGAGCGGGCGATCGTCTCTTCGAGCATCTTAAACGCTTGAAAGCGCGGCCCGAGCCGGCACCTTCACAAAACTGCGCTCAAACAAGCGTAAGCGCTTCTCCATGGATCGACGCGCACTGATTCTGGCTGCTGCGGAGCGTGAAGGCCGCGTGCGCGTCGAAGCGCTTGCGGCGCAGTTCGGCGTCTCGCCGCACACGATTCGGCGTGACATCAACGCCCTCTGCGAGGCCTCGAAGCTGCGCCGGCTGCATGGCGGCGCGGCGTTCGTCAGGGCCGACGCCAACATCCCCTATGGCGCGCGCGCCGTCCTGAACCTTGAGGCGAAGCGCCTGATCGCTCGGCGGGTCGCCGATCTGATCCCGGACCGCGCGACGGTGTTTCTCTCGGTCGGGACGACCCCGGCTCTCGTTGCCGCCGCGCTGGCCGAGCGGACCGGTCTGACAGTCGTGACCAACAATCTGAGCGCGGCCATCGCGCTCGCTGACGATCCGGGCCAGCGGATCCTGCTGCCAGGCGGCGAGCTTCGGCTGCCGGACCGCGATCTTCTCGGTGAGGCCGCGATCGCCCTCTTCGAGGCCCATCGCGCGGATTTCGGAATCTACGGCGCCGGCGGGATCGATCGCGACGGCGCGCTGCTCGACTTCAGCGTCGAGGAGGTGCGCACGCGCGAGACGATCCGGGCGAACAGCCGCTGCGCGGTCTTCGTCGCCGACCGCTCGAAATTCGGCCGCATCGCGCCGGCGGTCGGCGGGGCGCTGCGCGAGGCGAGCGTCGTGGCGATCGATCGGCGCCCGGAGCTGGACTATGCGCGGCTGCTCGACGCGCTCTCTGGTGAGCTGATCGTGGCCGCCGAGCGGGAGGCGGCGTGATGGCGGCCTTCGTTGAGCTGCGCGGCGTCACCCGCCGCTGGAACGGCGCTGGCGGCGTTGCTGACGTGACGCTCTCCATCGAGGAGGGGCGGTTCCTGTCGATCCTCGGGCCGTCGGGCTGCGGGAAGTCGACGCTCCTGCGGCTTCTGGCCGGGCTCGACCGGCCGCAGCAGGGCGCGATCCGGATCGCCGGGCGCGACGTGACCGACCTGCCGGCGTCGCAGCGCGGGCTGTCGATGGTGTTCCAGTCCTACGCGCTGTTTCCCCATCTCGACGTGCGCGAGAACGTGGTGTTCGGGCTCAAGGTCCGCCGCCTTCCGAAGGCCGAGCGCGCGGCGAAGCTCGCCGAAGCGCTCTCCATGATGGGGCTGGAGGGGCTGGAGCGGCGCAAGCCGGCCGAACTGTCCGGCGGACAGCGCCAGCGCGTGGCGCTCGCCCGCGCGGTCGTCTCGGGCCACCCGCTCTGTCTGATGGACGAGCCGCTCTCGAATCTCGACGCCAAGCTCCGCCATTCAGTGCGCCGGGACATCAAGGCGCTGCAGCGCCGCCTCGGCCTGACCATCGTCTACGTCACGCATGACCAGGCCGAGGCGATGAGCCTGTCCGACACCGTGGCGCTGATGCGCGACGGGCGCATCGAGCAGGCCGGCCCGCCGGAGGCGCTGCACAATCGCCCCGCCAGCACCTTCGCCGCCGATTTCGTCGGCGACCCGCCGATGGCGCTGATCGCGGGCGGCGCGCTCGGTCTGGGCGAAGGGGTCTCGGTCGGGATCCGTCCGCGCGCCCTCGTCGAGACGGCCCCGGAGGCCGGCAATCTGATCGCCACGGTCGAGGATTGCGAGTTTCTCGGCGACGAGACCCGGATCGCGCTGGCGCATGACGGCGCGCGCGGGCTCTGCCTCTACGCGCCGGGCGCCGCCGCGCGGCCGCAGGGCGCACGCATCGGTCTCCGGCTTCCCGACGAGAATCGGGTCCTCTTCGACGCCCGCACCGGCAGGGCCGTCGAGGACACGCAGCAGGATCACGGGGCGGAAGGCCGCCAGACGGCGCCCCGCGATGGCCGAGCGGCGACGCCGCTCCAACCGACCAGCCAACCGACGATCATCGACTGAGGAGAACCCCCATGCTTCGGCCCATCACCGCCGCCGCCGCGCTCGCCGCGGGCGCGGCGCTCGCCACCCCCGCAGCCGCGCAGACCGAGCTGACGATGTACTACCCGATCGCCGTGGGCGGCCCGCTCACGCAGGTCGTCGACGGCATCGTCGCCGAGTTCGAGGCGCAGAACCCCGACATCACCGTCAACGCGATCTACGCCGGGAACTATGACGACACCCGCATCAAGGCGCTCGCCGCGCTCAACTCGGGCGACCCGGCGCAGCTCGCCGTCATGTTCTCGATCGACGCCTACGACCTGATCGAGCAGGACGTCATCGTGCCCTTCGACGACCTGATCGAGGGCAAGGAGGAGCAGGCCTGGCTCGACGGGTTCTATCCCGCGCTGATGGCCAATGGCGCAATCGAGGGACAGATTTGGGGCGTGCCGTTCCAGCGCTCCACCATCGTCGCCTATTACAACAAGGACATGTTCCGCGAGGCCGGCCTCGACCCCGAGAAGGCCCCGACCACCTGGGACGAGCTGGTCGAGATGGGCAAGGCGCTGACCACGGAGGACCGCGCCGGGATCATGATCCCCTCCACCGGCTATCCCTACTGGATGTTCCAGGCGCTCGCGATCCAGAATGGCGAGGAGCTGATGGCCGGCGACGGCCTGACCACCTATTTCGACGATCCCGAAGTCGTCGAGGCGCTGGAGTTCTGGCGCTCGCTTTCCGTCGAGCACGGGATCATGCCGGAGGGCACCGTCGAGTGGGGCACGCTGCGCCAGGCCTTCCTCGAGGGCCAGACCGCGATGATGTGGCACTCCACAGGCAACCTGACGGCGGTCAAGAACAACGCCGATTTCGATTTCGGCGTCGCCATGCTGCCCGCCAACGAGCGGCTCGGCTCGCCCACCGGCGGCGGCAATTTCTACATCTTCAAGGACTCGACGGATGAGGAGAAGCAGGCCGCGCTGGAGCTGATCAAGTTCATGACCGCGCCCGAGCAGGCCGCCGCCTGGTCGATCGCCACCGGCTATATGGGCGTCTCGCCCGCCGCCTACGAGACCCCCGCGCTGCAGGACTATGTCGCCGAGTTCCCGCCGGCGCTGGTCGCCCGCGATCAGCTTGAGCACGCCGTCGCCGAGTTCTCGACCTTCGAGACCGCCCGTGTCCGCGAAGGGCTGAACAACGCGATCCAGGCCGCGCTGACCGGCCAGCAGACGCCCGCCGAGGCGCTGGCCGAGGCGCAGGCGGCCGCCGAGCGCCTGCTCCGCGCCTACCAGTAAGGCCCGTGGCGGGGGCCGATCGCCGGCCCCCGCTTCTTCCCGCGATGACCGACTCCTTCACCCTCGCCCGACGGCGCCGCGCGCTGCATGGCTGGCTGCTGCTCGGCCCGGCGCTGATCATGCTGACGACCTTCGCCTTCTACCCCTCGGTGGCGACGGTCTGGACCAGCCTCTTCAGCCGCGGCACGCGGCGCCGCCCCTCCGAATTCGTCGGCTTCGAGAATTACCGTTTCCTGTTCGACGACCCGACATTCCGCGAGGTGGTGGTCAACAATCTGCTCTACGCCGCCGTGACCATCCCGATCTCGATCGTGATCGCGCTGGTGATGGCGCTCTGGGCCGACTCCAAGATCCCCGCGCGCAGCTTCGTGCGCACCGCCTATTTCACCCCGACCATGCTGCCGATGATCGGCGCGGCCAATCTATGGCTGTTCTTCTACACGCCGGGCTTCGGCGTGCTCGATCAGATCGGGGCGCTGTTCGGCGCCGAGTCGGTCAACTGGCTCGGCCAGCCGGAGACCGCGCTCTGGGCGGTCTGCGCGGTGACGATCTGGAAGGAGTCCGGCTTCTTCATGATCTTCTACCTCGCCGCGCTCCAGACCATCCCGCCCGACCTCAAGGAGGCCGCCGAGATCGAGGGTGCGAGCCGCTGGACCTACACCCGCCGCATCGTGCTCCCGCTGCTGGCGCCGACGACGCTGTTCGTGATGGTCAATGCGATGATCAACTCGGTGAAGCTGATCGACCATCTGTTCATCCTGACCAAGGGCGGCCCCTCCGACAGCTCGAAGCTGATCCTCTACTACATCTGGGAGAGCGCCTTCGCCTTCTTCGACGCGCCCTCCGCGGCGGCGATGACCGTGCTGGTGCTGCTCGTGCTGGGCGCGCTCGCCGCGCTCCAGTTCTTCGGCCTCGACCGGCGGACGCATTACCGGTGAGCGGGGCGCTGCGATACGCCGAGGCGGCGCTGGCGCTGTTCGTCGCCCTCGTCTGGATCGCGCCGCTGGTCTTCGCCGCCTGGGCGGCGTTCCATGACGTCTCGGACGCGGTGAACTTCAACCTGAGCGCCCCCTGGACCCTCGACAATTTCCGCGAGGCCTGGCCCGGCGCGCCCTGGCCCCGCTATTTCCTGAATACCTTCCTGCTGGTGACGTCCGTTCTTATCGGGCAGTTCGTACTGTGCACGCTGGCCGGCTTCGCCTTCGCCCAAGTCGAGTTCCGCGGCAAGGACGCGCTCTTCCTGCTCGTGCTGCTGCAACTCTTCATCCTGCCCGAGGTGCTGATCGTCGAGAACTACGCGGTGGCCGCGCGGCTCGGCCTGATCGACTCGATCCTCGGCATCGGCGCGCCCTACATGGCCTCGGCCTTCGGCGTGTTCCTGATGCGCCAGACCTTCAAGGCGGTGCCGAAGGAGCTGGACGAGGCTGCGCGGGTGGAGGGCTGCTCGCTGCTCGGCGTGCTCTGGCGCGTCTACGTCCCCGCCGCGCGGCCGACCTATCTGGCCTATGCGCTGGTCTCGGTCTCGACCCACTGGAACAATTTCCTGTGGCCGCTGATCGTGACCAATTCCGACGAGACGCGGCCGCTGACCGTCGGGCTGTCGATCTTCGGCGCGCCGGAGAACGGCGTGGACATCTCGGTGATCTCGGCGGCGACGATGATGGTGATCGCGCCGCTCGTGATCCTGTTCCTGGTCTTCCAGCGTCAGTTCCTGCAGGCCTTCCTGCGCGCCGGGATCAAGTAGCCGGCGCAGCGCTCCGGGGGCGCCACAGACCGCATCCTCGACGCCGCCAAGGCCACATCTCGTCTTCCCCCGAGCGCCCACGCTACGCCGCGTGGCGTCACCGGACCTGACCGAGCGCGATGAAGGGCGCGCCGGCGAGCGCCTGCGCGAATGTTGCCGCGACGAGTCCAAGGCCGAGGACCAGCGCGCACCAGACGGCCGCCCGCGCGGCGGAAGGCGCGAGCCGGTCGCCGAGCAGCCCCACGAGCGGCGTCGCCTGAACGAGATGCGTGGCGAAAAAATGGGGCGCGCGCAGATCGCCGCCGGTCGTCGACCATCCCAACACAGGCAGGCCGTCGGCGGCCGAGAGGCTGCCGCCGATCCAGCGCCCGGTCGGGGTCAGCGCGCCGCTCGCCATCGCGCCGGCGACGACGAGAGTCGCGATCCCGCCGGCGATCAGGCCGAGGACCGCGCCGAGCCGCAGCCCGGGCCCCGCCGCCGGCTCGGGCCGCGCGGCGATCAGGACGCCGAGCCCGATCGTCGCGCCGACGATGACCAACGCCGCGCCGCCCATCACTTGATAATAGAGAAAGCTGTCCAGCGGGGTCTCGGCGTTGAAGTGCGACGCCCGACCTCGCGCCGCCTGCACGAACACCGCGAACACCTCGATCAGCGTTGCGGCCGACGCGGCCCCGAGAAGGAGCGCCATCGTCGGCCCGGTCCGCGTATCGGGCGCCGTCAGACGGGCCAGCAGGATCAACGTGACCAGATGCAGGGCGAAAGACAGGGAGAACTTGGTCGGCTTCGACCAGACCGAGGCGCCCTCGAGCGTGCGGGGGTCGACCAGCAGCAGCACCGCCGCAAGCGCAGCCAGCGCCGCGCTCACGGCCGCCGCGGCCCATGTCGAGCGATGGTCGTCGAACAGCGTGGCGGTCATGAGGGCTCTCCCTTCGGCGCGGCGCGCATCGGCAGGGCGAGGACGGCATGGAACAGCAGGTAGCCGACCGGGCCGAACATGAATGTCGCGACCAGGATCGGCGTCTGGACGACGCGGTTGAGCCCGCGCCGGTCGGCCTCCGCCGCAATCCAGAGCCCGACGAACAGGTCGAAGGCCAGGTAATGCACCCAGCCCGCCAGCGCCGCTTCGGGCAGCGCGAAGATCGCCTGGACCTGCGCGAGGTCGCCATACCCGGCCCCCTCGGCCTCGAAGAAATAGGCCGAGATGAAGACCGCATAGAGCAGCGATAGCGCGAGGACGAGGCCGTGGCGCAGCGCGGCGCTGACAAGCGGCGATCGTGGCCCCGCGATCAGGACGATCCAGCCGATCAGCGCGGCCGTGTTCGCCGCCGAGAAGACAGCGTCAATCGGCATGGCGCTTGCGCGCAAGGCGGGGCGGCTCCGCCTTGCGCTCTCCACAGATGGCTGGCTGCGGACATTGGGGCGCGCGCCGCGCGGTCATCGGTCGACCTCGATGCTGAGCGCGACCGGCGCGTCCGTGACGGTGAAGACGGCCTCGGCGAAGCGCGGCGGGCGCATGAACGGGCGCACATTGTTCGACACGCCCCAGTCCTCGGTCGGCAGGCCAACGAAATTGGTGTCGGTGGCGCGATTGCCGTTCAGATCGTGGGAGACCGCGATCGCGTAATCGCCGGGGGCGACGTTCTCGAAGCGGCATTCCGCGATCCGGCCGACGGGCGTGACCCAGACGCTCCGGGCGCCGGACGGGTCCATCGGAAAGGTCGCCGCCTCGCGGTGCAGGGCGCAGCCGACTTCGCCGTCGGCGGAGTCGAGCCCGGAGACGGTCACGCGGATGTCGGCGGCGGCGGCTGACGTCGCCAGCGCGGCCGCCGCAAGGACGGGGGTGAAACGAATGATGGCGCGTCGCATGGCTGAGCCTCCCTGGCGCAGGATGAAGGGCCGGCCTCGCAGCCGGGTTGACACCGTCAACACGGGCGCATCTAGCAGCACGGTTGACGCCGTCAACCCAAAACTTTACATGTCTGCTCGATGACGGAAGACGCCCCGGACAAGCTGAGCCTGCGAGATGCTTGCGTCGCCGAAGCGCTGCGGGTGATCGCATCCGAGGGGATCGAAGCGCTCAGCTTGCGCGCCGTCGCGCGGCGCCTCGGCGTCTCGCATCAGGCGCCCTACAAGCATTTCGGGACGCGGGACCGCCTTCTGGCGGAGGTCATCCGCCAATGCCTGTCGGATTTCGCGACGCATCTCCGCGCGTCAGGCGACGGCGCGGACCCGCAGGCGGACATGGAGGCGCTCGGCACGGCCTATCTCCGCTATGCGCTGTCGCGCCCGCTGGAGTATCGCCTGATGTTCTCCACTCCCTGGCCCGAAGCCGCGCATGAGGCCGATCTCGGGACGGACGCGCGCGCCGCCTTCGACGTGCTCTGCGACCGGCTCGGCGCCCTGCGGCCGGATCTGGTCGGCGCAACGCTGGACCGGGAGGCGATGTTCGTCTGGTCGGCCATGCACGGGGTCGCGGGCGTCCTGCAAAGCGGGTCGATGCGCTATCTCGGCATGGACGCCGCCGAACAGGAGGCCGTGGTCGCCCATGCGCGCGCGCTCGTGACGCGGGCGCTCCGCCCAGAGTGACGAGACGGATGTTCGCCGGAAGAGCGCCAGTCCGCACCTTCGAGCCCTCACTCCCGCGGACCCATTTTGGACGAACAAGGAGCGTGTTCGCCGCCGGATGGCGCTGGCGGCGGGCTGGCGTCTCGTGGTGAGGCGGCGGGGAGGATTTCGTCTGCCGGCGGGGCGGCGCCGGGCGGCGCGCGGCTTTGATGGCGCCCGACGAGGAACAACAAGGCCGCGTCGCGCCAAGTCCGCAGATTGATCGCCCGGAGCGCGTCGCGCGCCGCATCGAGCCGTTCGGCCGGATCGTCCAAGCGGCGGTTTCGCGGATGCTCCAACAGGCGAGGGGGCACCCCTGCGGGGGATCGAAGGGCCAGGACTCGCCGGACAGCCGACGCGCGGATTCGCCAACTTGGTCTTGCCGGCCCGACCAAGCATGCTTGGCTCCGGATCCAGCCAACGGGTCGTGGGAGAGTCGCGTCGCCGAAAAAGACGCCGGCGCCGCGGTGGTCGCAGGCCGATGAGCATTCTTTCGCTTGACGAACCGTCTTCGGACGTTGGAGCACCGCCCGCCCTCATCGTCGCGCATAAATGTCACGGTCGTATCCGCCTGCGGAGCGCGTCGCTCAAACGAGCGCCACGATGCGCCGCCGCTGTCGCTTCACGCCTGAGGGACGCCCCGGGGATGGTGTCGGCGGAGGCTCGGGTGGCTACCGGGTCCCTGGTGCTCCGCTTTGACGATCGCCTTTCCCGCGACGCCGTCCTCACTCTGGCGCAGGACGCGCTGCGCATGGCCGTCAGCGAGCGACCCGCGCAACCCGAAGCCCTCGCCCATCTTTGCGCCGTCGCGGATGAGACCGCTGACCCGGCCAGGCTTTGGCATGTCGGCGACGCGGTTGCGCTCTCTCAACGCCTCGACGTGGACCTGTCTTCAGGTCTCTCGACCGAGGAGGCAGCGCGACGGTTGCGGCGCTTCGGGCCGAACCGGCCGCCAGAAGATGCGCCCACGCCCCCTTCGAGGCTAGCGGCGAAGCAGGTCTACTCGCTCCCGGTCGCCATGTTGGCCGTCTCCGCCATCGCCTCGGCCGCGACGGGTGGGTTCGCTGATGCGGCGGCGACGATCGCGATCGTGCTGGCCAACGCGGCGCTGGGATATGCGACCGAAGCGCAAGCGGAGCGCTCGATCCGCGCCCTTACCGGCGACTCCCGCCGTTCCGTCGCCGCCCGGCGAGACGGCGCATGGACGCGCGTTCCCGCTGAGGCGCTGGCGCCCGGCGATCTGGTCCGGCTGCGCGCGGGCAGGCTCGCCGCGGCGCGATGGATCGTGGGCGCGCGACCTGGGGAGCGCGCCGCACCGTCGCGCATGAGCCGCCAAATAGCGGCGTCGAGCGCGTCACGGCCGGGATCCTCCGGCAGCCATTTTCGCATGGTCGGGAGCAGCGCACCGAAATCCAGTCTGAGCGTTCCCGCCTGAGCGCACCGTAGCAGCGGCGGAGCCCTGCGCCTTCGGCGCGAACGCACCGGTGGCCCGGCGCATCGCGTCCCAGCGAATGACCGATGACACGCCTACACCGAAACGCTTCGCCGCCGCACGTCGGCTCACGGTTCGGGTGATCGCGGCCCTGATCGCCCACCGCCCGGGCGGGCCGATCCTCGAGAGCCACCCGAAGACGGATAGGGCGATCAACCTTCGGTGGGCGCGCGACGTCTTCGACGGCGCGGCGCTCGGGCGGATCGATAGGCGCAGGCGCGCGCCGGTCAGGTCCGATCGCCGGTGGGACGCGCGGCGCTCAGGAGGTGGGGACGCGCAGCACGCCGGCGGGCGGGATCGGCCCCGCCGGCGTCTCCACCGGCGCGGCCGCGTGATTGAACCAGAAGCGGTCTCGGCCCGCGTCCCGGACGCGCACGCCCTCAGGCATGGGCGTGACCGGGAGCCCCGCCCGCGCGCAGAGATCAGCGACGATGCGGTCGAGCGCCGCCGCGTCGCCCCACCCGCCCATATAGGTCAGCCGTCCCGCCCGCAGGGCGACCGGCGCGCCTTCGGCGTCCTCCAGCGCGATCTCGGCTCCGCCCTCGAGATGCTCGCGCCAGCCGCGGAGCGCGCCGCCGCCGCGGAGCGCGACCGGGAGATCGGGACGCAAGCTCTCGACCCGCGCGACGGTGGCGTCGAGGCCCGGCAGGTGCGGCGGCGAGGGAACCGGGATCCGCATCTCGCCGTCCCGCGCCGCCGCGCGCGGACCGATCAGCGTCTCGGCGCGGGAGGCCGCGAGCGTCGCCTTCAGCGCGTCGGGCATATGCATGAGGCCCGGCGCGAGGACGAGGGCGTAGCCGCTCAGCTCCGCGTCCGGCGGAACCACGTCGATGGAGAGGCCGGCGCGGCGGAGCGCGCGGTAGTGGTCGAGCACAAGGTCGAAGTAGGAGAGCCCGGCGCCGTGGGGCTGGGTCGCCCAGGCCCATTCGGCGTCATAGTCGAAGATCAGCGCTACCGGGGCCCGCGACGCGGCGACGTCGGGGGCGTCGCCCAGTTCGTCCGCCACGGCGCGGACCTCCGCGAGGCCCGGCGCGGCGACCGAGTCGGGGCGCAGCAGGCCGGCGTGCATCTGCTCCTGCGCGAACGGGGCCTGCCGCCAGCGGAAATAGACCACCGCCTCGGCCCCATGGGCGAACGCCTCCCAGGTCCAGAGCCGGACCATGCCGGGCAGAGGCGCGGGATTGTACGGAGCCCAGTTCACGGGGCCGGGCTGCTGCTCCATCACCCACCAGCGGCCGCGGCCGACGGCGCGGTAGAGGTCGTGGTGGAAGGCCTGGAAGTCGGGGTCGCCCTGCCGCGCGTAGCGGCGCCGGGTCTCGGGGTCGGCGCCGGCGCGGTCCTCGAGGAAGCCGAGCGGGTAGCTGTCCCAGCTCGCGATGTCGAGATCGGCGCCGACGGCGTAGTGGTCGAAATCCGTGACGCGGCCCATGTAGTTGTGCGCGATCGGGGCGTCGGTGCGCGGGCGCAGTTCCTCGACCTGCGCGCGGTTGAAGGCGATCACCTGATCGGAGCTGAACCGTCGGAAAGCGAGCGCATGGGCCGGGTTCGGCTCGGTGACGGTGAGGTTCGGCGGGTCGATCTGATCGAAATCGGCGTACTCCATCGACCAGAAAACGGTCCCCCAGGCCTCGTTCAACGCCGCGACGGTCCCGTAGCGGGCGCGCAGCCAGAGGCGGAAGGCGGCGGCGGCGGCGTCCGAGTAGGAGAGGGTGGTGTCGTGGCAGCCATATTCGTTGTCGAGCTGCCAGGCGGCGATACGGGGGTCGCGCCCGTAGCGGTCGCCGAGCAGGGCGGCGATGCGGCGGCATTCCTCGCGATAGCCGGCGTGGCTGAAGCAGTAGTGGCGGCGCGAGCCGAACTTGCGGGGGCGGCCCTCGGCGTCCACCGCCAGCATGTCGGGCCAGCGGTCGAGCATCCAGCGGGGCGGCGTGGCGGTG
>AACY020526889.1_pt1 | contig 12471 bp, 12 predicted proteins | sample 267378 | NCBI WGS metagenome assembly AACY02 (sample SAMN02954345, study PRJNA13694) | marine metagenome | biome: aquatic; feature: ocean; material: water; isolation source: isolated as part of a large dataset composed predominantly from surface... | reverse complement strand
TCTGTTTGTGGGAATAAACTTCTCAACAGACCAAACCGGTAGAGGGGCTCAAAGGTGGCTTGGCCGTGTCCGGCCTGGAGTAATTTGAGCACTTCGTCAAACAGTCGCGATGGAGAGACATCGCGAAGTAGTGGTGCAAGCCGCTCAATGGGCTCTTCGGTGTCTGGTTCCATTGACAATCCGAGCTTGCCGACAAATCGGATCGCACGCAGCATGCGAACTGGATCTTCGCGATACCGAGTTTCAGGGTCGCCAATGATGCGAATCAGTTGATCTTCAAGATCATCATAGCCACCGACAAAGTCGAGCACTTCATGCCGCGCTGGGTCGTAATACAGCGCATTCATTGTGAAGTCGCGTCGAACTGCATCGTCCTCAACCGTCCCAAATACATTGTCCCTGACAAGCATTCCAGACTCGTTGGCTTTTTGGTGGTGGCTGTTCTCCGCAGACCCACGGAATGTCGTTACTTCAATGATTTCTGGTCCCATGCGTACATGCACAATCTGAAAGCGACGACCAATGATGCGAGATTTACGGAACAGTTTTTGGATCTCTGCTGGTTTTGCGTCGGTGGCGACATCAAAGTCTTTAGGGTGCTTACCCAGTAACAAGTCACGGATCCCGCCGCCGACCAAATATGCTTCATAGCCGGCATCCTGCAAACTCTGGATGACGTTCAGGCTACCCGACGACAGATCTTGATGTTCAATTCCGTGATATTCCGAGGAAATAGCGTCCCGGACAATCTCTGTCGCAGGTGGTGCGGATTTCTTCTTGAAGACTGAAAACAAACAGACACTCCTGTGGAAAGAGCGAAATCATACCAGAGCTCGGCAATAAAAAAGGGGCTTATAGCCCCTGATCACATGTCTTGTTTATTGTTATTATCGACTGCTGTTGTGAAATTACCTTTCAGTGTGCAATCTGAACCTCGAGCTATCGTCCGTATAACCGAGACCTTCCGCTTTGCGTTGTTCTTCTTATCGGTCTCAGGAAACATCATGTTTCCCCAAAGCCCAGTTCTCACAGTGAACCGTAATCTCGCGACGTATGTTGTTATTGCTTTTGTCGCTTCCGTTCTTTTTTGTTGGTTTTATAACGAACGTGGATTGTCTAAAGCATCTATCATGCCAGCCCCTGTGTTGCGTACATGACTCATTGATATATCTGGTATTTAGGCTTCGCCGTGTCCCCGGGTCTCACACTTAGGTCGAACGTACCGTTGTCACTTTGAGTGACGCATTGTTACTTTTAGTATCGCTTTGTTTGTTACTTTCCAGCGTTTTCATCTTTGTGCCGGCCGATACCAAGCCGTTGTCTTCGCTCCCACAGACTTTTCCGACTGATGCCGAGTCGACGCGCAAGTTCGGTCTCACTCATGTGATCTTGGTGGGTCAAGACGAAGTGTTGAAAGTAGTCTTCCAGCGACATCATGGCCTGTTTATCGTGGTTGGTGCTGAATTGTTCGGCACCTGTGAATTGGGTTTCAGCGTGGCTTACTGGCTTCAGTCCAAGATCCGTTGGTTCGATTGTCGGTCCATCGGAGAGGACTACCGCCCGCTCAATGGCATTTTGCAGCTCGCGGACGTTGCCGGGCCAGGTGTGTATTTCTATCGCGAGACGAGAAGCCTCTGACAAGCGGAGCTCGGTTCGTTGCATGTGACTCGAAGCGCGTTTGAGGAAGGCCTCAGCAAGTAATAAGACATCACCCGCACGCTCCCGAAGTGCCGGACAGGCGAGTTCAATCACATTCAATCGGTAATACAAATCTTCGCGGAAGGTCCCTTTAGATACCATGTCGAGCAGGTTGCGGTGCGTTGCCGCGATCAATCGAATGTCTACGTAGGTCCGTTCTGTGCTCCCAACGCGCCGAATCTCACCCTCTTGCAGTACACGGAGTAGTCGTGATTGAGCGGCGAGCGGGAGTTCACCAATCTCGTCCAAAAATAAAGTGGATTGATGTGCAGCTTCAATCAAGCCTTCGCGATCCTGATTGGCGCCTGTAAAGGCACCTTTGACATGACCGAACAGTTCAGCCTCGATGAGCGATTCAGGGATTGCGGCGCAATTAACGGAGACCATTTCGAATGCGGAGCGTTTAGACAGTTGGTGAATTGATGTGGCGACAAGTTCCTTTCCAGTTCCAGACTCGCCGCCGATCAAAACCGTGGTATCAAGCGGTGCCACTTTATTGATCTGTTGTTTGAGCCGCTCAAGCACGGGTGATTCACCAAGCATGGTGTGGGCGGCGCTTGATGGGTGAACTTGGATGGCGCGACGCACGGACTTGATGAGTTCGTCGTGATCAATGGGTTTGGTCAGGCAGTCAAAGGCACCACGGCGCATCGCTTGAATCCCAAGACTGAGCGATGCTTGGCTGACCATAAAAAGACACGGGACTTGTTGGGCGTCTTGAATCAGATCAACCGCCTGGCCGTCTGGCAGACGGATCTCAGAGATCAGGCAATCACAGGAATCAATCTGGTTGCGTGCGGCTTGCACATTCTCACCGACGAGGACACGAAATCCTGCGCGTTCGAGACTGATGCGAATCGACTTTAAGGCAATGGGTTCATCTGTTACCAGAAGGAGCGTTTTTTGCATGAGTCACCTTTTGACACAGTTTACCTGAGTTCACTCAGCCTGCGCATCCGCCAAAAGGTGTGGAGTCTTTGGTAAAAACTGGACCGGATCACCGAGTGATTGAAAGTAGTGGATCCACTCGCTGGCGGATGCTTCGGGTGACAGGTCGTGTGTGCAACCCAATAACTGTGCAATGTTCGAGTAGGTGACTCCAGGGCGATGCGAGTCAACAGCCTCGGCAAATGTCTGCTTTGACAGCTTACTGCCATCGGCGCCATGTATGGTTGGGAAATGGCCGTACACAATCGCCGGTTGATCGAGACAGGTTCGCACCCACTGCTGCATTGCGGTTGAGTTGAGTAGGTCCAATCCTCGAATCACATGTGTGATTTGATCAAGAGATTCATCAACCGCACACGCGAGTTGGTATGCGATCAGTCCATCACGTCGCTTGATCACAAAATCTCCGGGATTTTCGGGCGCGACAGGACCCTGATAGTGATCTGTATATTCGGTCACTAAACCCTGTGTATCGATCCGTAACGCCGTGTCTGGAAGTGGTGCCTGACCAAGGCGGTGTCGACAATATCCGGGATAGGGTCCGCGCGGCAGATCATTTCGGCGACAGGTACAGGTGTAGACGCGCTCTTGTGCGATGCATGTGTGAAGCGCCTCGTGATAGGCATCGACTCGTGTTGACTGAAAAACAGGCGGTTGATCTGGCACCAATGCAAAGGCGCTCAGGGTTTCGAGGATTAAATCGGGAGATTCCGGCTTACACCGAAAGGTATCCAGATCGTCGATCCGAACCAACCATGTCCCCTGATGAAACCGCGCATCGAGGAAACTGATCAATGCGGCGAAGATCGATCCCAAGTGCAGTGGGCCGGTGGCCGATGGCGCAAATCGACCGCGGTAGGACATGGCTTTTTAGGCGCCTGTTTGCTTTTCGCGCAACTCATCGAGTGTTTTGCAATCAACGCATTGCGTTGCCGTTGGCCGTGCTTCCAACCGTCTCAAACCGATTTCGATGCCACAGGTTTCGCAGTACCCGTAATCGTCGCCATCGATGGCTTCTAGCGTTTTATCAATTTTCTTAATCAGTTTGCGTTCGCGATCACGGGTTCTGAGTTCTAAGCTGAATTCTTCTTCTTGAGTGGCCCGATCTGCGGGGTCTGCAAAATTAGCGGCCTCTTCTTTCATGTGACTCACGGTGCGATCAACTTCTTCCATTAGATTCGTTTTCCACTGGTTCAGAATCTTGACGAAATGTTCACGCATCGCCTCACTCATGTACTCTTCATTTTTTCCGGCCTGATAGGGCTCAACATAACCAAGCAGGGAATCAGTTTTGTTAGTTGCCATCTTTGGCGAAACTCCACACCATCAATAAGACGCGAAAAAGTAGCAGAACCCTTTCGACACTACCACCTCTTTCAGTCAGGAGCTTGATCATGCCGACTCAGACCCCGCCCCTTGCCCTTCGCGTTGCTGAGATTCCACCCTTTCATGTGATGCAGGTCGTGGCTGAAGCAGCGGCACTTGAGGCCAAAGGAATGGATGTGATTCACCTGGAGGTGGGTGAGCCTGACTTCTCGACGCCTTCCGATGTGTTGGCAGCCGCGCAAGATGCCATGGCGAGCGGTCATACGCGCTACACAGATGCGCGTGGACTGCCTGCATTACGCGATGCGATCTCGGCATGGTACGTCTCGCAGGGGCTCGCGATCTCGGCCGAGCGGATACAGATTACTCAGGGAGCATCTGGCGCACTGTTACTGGCTGCTGCTGCCACTGTCAATCCGGGCGAGCAAGTGCTGATGGCAGACCCCGCGTATCCATGTAATCCGCGCTTCGTCGAAGCCGTGGGCGGTGCCGTGCATTGGTTGCGCACTGAAGCGACCAATGCATTTCAGCCCGATGCCGCAATGCTGCGTAGATCGGCATGTGCTGAGGACCATGTACTGATGTTGGCACATCCTGCAAACCCCACCGGAATGGCCGTCCCAGCTGCAGAGCTTCGCGCCATGGTCTCATGGTGCCAGGACACAGGACGCCATCTCATTGTCGATGAGATTTATCAACCTTTGAGCTTTGAAGGCGAGTTGCAGTCGAGCCTGCATCTTGGACAAGACCATTTTGTTGTTGGCAGTTTTTCGAAATACTTCAACATGACAGGGTGGCGGTTGGGCTGGCTTGTGATGCCTGAGTACGCGGTATCGGCTTGTCAAAAGCTCGCGCAGCACCTCTTCATTTGTGCACCAACGACTGCACAACATGCGGCCCTGGCTTGCTTTCGTCCTGACGTCCTGGCGGAAGCAGATGCACGTAAAGAGATTCTGAAGTCGCGGCGTGATTTTTTGATCCCGCGTCTCCGTGCGCTCGGCTTCGACATTCCACTGATGCCAGACGGTGCGTTCTACGTGTTTGCGGATGCCTCGGCGCTGACCGAAAACAGCCAAGCATTCTGCGTGGACCTCATCCGAAAGACAGGTGTGGCGCTGACACCTGGCAACGATTTTTCTCAAGCGCTGCCACCGACATGGATCCGGATTGCATTTACAGAAACCGAAGCTCGATTGGACGAGGCGTTGCGTCGGATTGAGAGCTACCTGGCATGCTGAGTTTTGATCCTCCGTTGATCGAGGGACGATTTGTGAGCCGCTATAAGCGTTTTTTTGCAGACATACGTCGTGGGTCTGAGGTCGTGGTCGCGCACTGTGCGAACACAGGACGGATGACTGGTCTGCTCGTTCCAGATGCTCGCGTCTGGATGCGTCCTCAACCAGCAGATCGGAAACTGAAATTTGCCTGGGAGTTGGTCGAAATCAATGGTGAGCGGGCGTGTGTCAATACAGCCCGTGCCAACCAGGTATTAGCCAATGCATCGGTGGGTGAGTGGATGCCGGGCGCTCGCTGGGTGCAACGTGAACCACGTGTCGGATCGCATCGTTTTGATGCCTTGCTCGACCGCGAAGGCAACCAAGTGTTTGTCGAGGTGAAGTCTGTCACGCTCTGTGAGGACGGCGTCGGTTATTTCCCAGATGCGCCATCAGTCCGCGCGATTGAGCATCTCAATCTGCTGATTGAGATGGCGACACGAGGCATCGAGACACATCTGATCTTCGTGGCCATGCATACCGGCGTCCAGCAGATTGAGCCGGCTCGTGGCATCAGTCCTGAATTTGCTGAACGCTGCGCAGTCGCTGCAGACGCCGGTGTCTCGATCCGCGGATTGAGTGTGGCGATTTCTCCCGAGCGACTGCAACTCGGCTTCACCTGTCCGGTGGTGCTTTAACCTGACTGCTGTTCCCGTTGAATGGCGCGGTAGCCGATATCCGTTCGAAATTGTGCATTCTCAAAATCAATGGCTTGAACTTGCGCGTACGCCTGCTGTTGCGCCGCCTCAACAGAGGCTCCAAGTGCCGTGACACACACCACTCGGCCACCAGAGGAAACGGCCTCCTCCCCAATACAGGTCGTTCCCGCATGAAACACCTTACAGTCTGGGAGATGCGTATTGATCCGAATGGGCGTTCCCTTGGTGTAGTCGCCTGGATATCCGGGTGCTGCCATCACAACACCCAAGGCGGCCCGCGAGTCCCACAATGCGATTTGGGAGTTCAGGCGCCCGTGGCAGGCTGCTTCAATCAAATCAATTAGGTCGGTTTTCAGTCGAAATAAGATTGGCTGTGTTTCAGGATCGCCAAATCGGCAATTGTATTCCAGGACTTTCGGCGTTCCGTCGGCAGTCACCATGATGCCGGCATACAGGAAACCGCGGTAGCGGAGACCGTCTTCTTGTAATCCTCGAATCGTGGGTTGGATCACCTCAGCCATGATGCGGTTGTGACACACTTGATCGACAACCGGTGCAGGTGAATAAGCGCCCATACCACCAGTATTTGGGCCCGTGTCGCCATCGTAGGCTGCTTTGTGATCTTGAGAGGAGGCGAGTGGGAGTACGTCATCGCCATCGACCATGACGATGAAACTTGCTTCCTCACCGATCAAAAACTCCTCAATGACCACGCGATGGCCTGCATCGCCAAATTGATTCCCTTCGAGCATGTCAGTGACGGCGTGTTTTGCCTCGTCAAGAGTTTGAGCGAGGATGACGCCCTTGCCTGCTGCAAGTCCATCGGCCTTTACAACAATGGGTGCGCCAACTTGATCGAGGTAGGAGTGCGCTTCAGTGACGTCAGTAAAGGTTGCATAGGCAGCGGTTGGAATCGCGTGGCGGGCGAGGAAATCTTTGGTAAATGCCTTTGATCCTTCAAGTTGCGCGCAGTCCTTACGAGGGCCGAAGCATTGCAAGCCATGGGATTCAAATTGATCCACCAAGCCCTCCACCAGGGGAGCTTCAGGTCCGACGACGGTGTAATCGATCGATTCCCGTTGAGCGAACGCCAGTAAGCCATCAAGATCGGTGGCTTCAATCGCGATGTTTTGAACCCCAGGTTCTTGAGCGGTTCCTGCATTTCCCGGGGCCACATAGACCTGGGTCACACGTGACGATTGGTTGAGTTTCCATGCCAATGCATGTTCGCGGCCGCCGCCGCCAATTACTAAAATACGCATTTTGAATCCTTAATGCCGGAAGTGCCGCATGCCAGTGAAGACCATGCTGATTCCATGTTCATTGGCCGCTGCGATGACCTCCTCGTCACGCATCGAGCCACCTGGCTGAATGACTGCCTCAACGCCAGCTTCAGCGGCTGCATCAATGCCATCCCGAAACGGAAAAAAAGCATCGGAGGCCATCACTGAGCCCTCAACTGTGAGAGATGCATCGGCGGCTTTGATGCCGGCAATGCGAGCGGAATACACTCGGCTCATCTGGCCTGCGCCCACGCCAATCGTCTGCTGGTTTTTGGCATAGATGATTGCATTGGATTTGACGAACTTCGCCACACGCCACGCGAAGAGCAGATCTTCGAGTTGGCTGTCAGTGGGCGTGGCCTCGGTGACGCACTGAAAATCTTCAACTGTACATGCTCCGAGATCTGTATCTTGCACCAGAAGTCCACCCTGTACCCGTCGATAGTCCAGTTGAGCAGGTTGAGCCTGCAGTGAGTCGACGGTGAGAACGCGGACTGAGGGTTTGTTTTCAAAGACAGCCAACGCCTCACTGGTGACACCGGGTGCGATGATGACTTCAACAAATTGCTGGTCAAGGATTGCAGTAGCTGTCTCAAGCTCCAGCACTCGATTGAATGCAATGATGCCGCCAAAGGCACTGGTTGGGTCTGTCGCAAACGCCCGTTTGTATGCGTTCACACTCGATGTGTCGACGGCCACTCCACAGGGGTTGGCATGTTTTACAATTACGCATGCGGGTGCCTCGAATTGTCGAACGCACTCCAGTGCTGCGTCAGTGTCGGCAATATTGTTGAATGATAAGGCCTTGCCAGCTCGCTGGACTGCTGTGCCGATGCACGCTTCTTGAACACGTGGATCGCGGTAGAAGGCTGCCTGTTGATGCGGATTTTCCCCGTAGCGAAGAACGGAGTCTCGCACCATGCCAAGAAATAATTGCTCAGGGAAATTGGGTGCATTGGGATCATTCCCGAGATAATTTGCAATGGCACCATCATAGGCGGCTGTATGCTGGAACGCGGCCTTTGCCAGTTCCTCGCGTTGCCTGCGTGACAGGCCACCGTCCTGAATCGCCTCGATGACGTCCGCGTATTGCGATGGATGCGTCACGACACCCACAAAAGCATGGTTTTTGGCAGCTGAGCGCACCATGGCAGGACCACCAATATCAATGTTTTCGATGGCATCGGCGCGTGTGGCCTCGGGGTTGGCGACGGTCTGCTCGAATGGGTATAGGTTCACACACACCAAATCAATTGGGTCGATTTCATGGGTCTGCATGACGTCTTGATCTTGATCTCTCCGGCCGAGAATCCCGCCGTGGATTTTTGGATGCAAAGTTTTGACGCGCCCATCCATCATTTCTGGGAACTGAGTGAGCTCAGAGACCTCGCGCGCTGGAAGGCCGGCTGCGGTGAGTGCTTTGAATGTCCCGCCGGTCGAAATCAATTGCACGCCCGCATGATGCAGGCTGGTTGCAAACTCAACGAGTCCTGATTTATCCGACACACTCAGCAATGCACTGCGCACCGCGATCACATCCGCTGCCATGTTCTGCAGACCTCCTGTCAAAAGCGGGAGAGTATATCAGTGTCGGCCGGTCTCTAGGAGAGCATCCCGAATCGTTTCATGCGCGTGCGCAGCGTACCCCGACTGATGCCAAGAATTTCCGCGGCCTTGGATTGATTGTTTGCTGTTTGCTCGAGTGCTGACTCTAACAGTGCGTGCTCAACCTGGCCGATGACCAGATCGTAAAGTTCGCTCGGCACCTCGCCGTCGAGTTCATTGAAATACCGGTCAAGCTGCTGTTTGACCAGTTCCTTGAGTCCCATCGCGGAGTCCTCCTCCGTCTATTAATTCTTTAAATCGCTGAAACTGCAGTTCCGCGTCTGTAATTGAATGTAATTTTGACCATGCATCGGCGCCATTTGCAAATCGTTTCAAAAACCATTGCAGATGCTTGCGCGCAATCTTGACACCCAATTGGGGACCGTAGAAATGATGCAATTCGGAGAGGAGGCTGGCCATCACCTCAATTTGTATCTCAATCGGTGGTCGATCGCGTGCGATCCCGGCTAATTCAGCGGCGATGAGTCCCGGTAGCCAGGGATCGCCCTGCGTTCCACGTCCAATCATGACTGCATCCGCACCGGTGTGCCGCATTACATTGCGCGCCATTTCTGTGGTCGTGATGTCACCATTGGCAATCAGAGGAATCTGGATCTGATCGCGGGTGCGTTTGAGTGTGTCGTATTCCGCCTGACCTTTATACATACAGCATCGCGTGCGTCCATGCATGGTGACAGCTTGAAGGCCAAGAGACTCAGCCATTGCAGCAATCTGCGGGCCATTGCGGGAGGCTGGATCCCAGCCGGTTCGCATTTTGACGGTGACCGGAATATCAACTGCGCCCACCACAGCCCGAAAAATATCTGCAACCAAGGCCTCGTCACGCATCAGTGCTGAGCCAGCCGCCTTTTTAAGAACTTTTTTTGCGGGGCAGCCCAGATTGATGTCGATGATGTCTGCCCCGCGCTCGGCCTGTATCCGTGCTGCTTCCGCCATCATACGAGGCGCATAGCCTGCAATTTGGATACTGATGGGTCCAGGTTCATTGCGATGGTCAAGGCGACGGTCACTTTTTGTGGTGTGCCACAATCCAACATCCGAGTGCACCATCTCTGAGATCGCCATTCCAGCGCCAAGAGATCGGCACAGCACCCGAACTGGGCGATCGGTGACGCCAGCCATTGGCGCAAGCCAGACGGGATTTGAGAACTGAAGATCGCCGATCTGCATTGCAACGATTACCGACGATGACCAACCAAGCGAGTCCAGCCAGATTTGGACAGATCACTTGCAAATTGAATCTCAGGGTAGGCTGCTTTGACGTCTTGTGCCTGCGCGTCTAAAAGCCCCGCCATCACAAGAGTACCGCCGGGTTTGACCAAGTCTGTCAGGGTATCTGCCAAGTCAATCAGCGGATTCGCCAGAATATTCGCCAAAACGACGTCGAAGTGTCCGCCTGGGATGCCCTCTGGCAGCGACGTGGTCACCGTTAAGTGGTTGAGGGCGGCATTACTCGCCGTGGCCTGGAGTGCTTGAGGATCAATGTCAATTGCATGCACTGAGGCCGCCCCCTGACAGCCTGCAGCCACACCTAAAATGCCTGATCCGGCGCCAAAATCAAGAACGGACAGGTGGGTTGCTGGGCAGTCACTCAGCCACTCAAGACACAGTTGCGTCGTGGGATGCATCCCGGTCCCAAAGGCAAGTCCTGGATCAAGTGATACCAGTGTGCACCCCTCTGGTGTGGGTGCGTCGCTCCACGAGGGTTTGATCCAGAATCGGCCAATATGGAGTGGTTGGAATTGGTCCAGCGAGATTCGGATCCAGTCTTGATCCTCGAGGATGCTGAGTTCCGTCGGTAATTCAATGAGACAGCCCGCGCGCTGAAGGGCGTCAGCCAATGTATCGAGAATCTCTGAGTCGGTGCGGGTGTCACAGAAAAGCGCTAAAACGCGTGTTTGAGGCCAGACAGGATGTGTGCCGACCGGCGGCTCTAAAATTGGAGAATCGCCATCATCTGACAGCGATACCGCTTGTGCATCACAGACGAATAAGAGCTCTTCAGCCAGCGCGACATCCGCCTCGGTGCATAATAATGCAATCTGGCGAAAGGTCGTCACGACATCCCCAGCTTTTTCTCAAGATAGTGGATGCTGACCGGTCCATTTAAAAATGTGGGATCTGTAACGATCTCTTGTTGCAAGGTAATGTTCGTCTGGATGCCATCGATTAACGATTCAGAAAGCGCGATTTCCATGCGCTTTAATGCCTCGGTCCGAGACGCGCCATGCGTGATGAACTTGGCGATCATGGAGTCGTAGTGCGGCGGCACTTGATACCCTGAATAAATATGACTGTCGACGCGAACTCCGGGTCCACCCGGTGGATGATAACGATCAATCGTGCCAGGGCTTGGCAGGAAGGTGGTCGGGTTTTCTGCATTGATCCGGCACTCAATGGCATGACCATTCACCTGAATATCGCTCTGTTGAAAGGACAGTGGTTGGCCGGCAGCGACGCTGATTTGCTCGCGGATGATGTCGACCCCAGTCACCATTTCAGACACAGGGTGTTCCACCTGGACGCGGGTGTTCATTTCGATAAAGTAAAACCCACCATCTTCATACAGAAACTCAAAGGTGCCTGCGCCGACGTATCCCATGTTTTGACAGGCTGCAATACAGGCTTCGAACACCTGAGCGCGGGCAACTGGGTCGATATCAGGCGCGGGGGCCTCCTCAAGGACCTTTTGATGGCGGCGTTGCAACGAACAGTCACGATCAAACAGGTGAATCGCCTTGCCGTGCATGTCACTGAGGACTTGGATTTCAACATGTCGAGGACGCTGTAGAAACTTCTCCAAATACACAGTGTCATCCCCAAAGGCAGTTTTGGCCTCGGTTTGTGTGATTTGGATCGCATTGAGCAGTTGTGCCTCGTCATGAACAACCCGCATGCCACGACCACCGCCGCCGGAGGCGGCTTTCACAATGACTGGGTAGCCGATCCGTCGCGCAATCTCCAGAGTGGTCACATCATCGCCACCAAGAGGCCCATTGGAGCCGGGCACCGTCGGAACACCGGCTTGCTGCATGGCCTCGATGGCCGCCACTTTATTCCCCATAAGACGAATCGTTTCGGCGCGTGGTCCAATGAATGTGAAGCCAGACTCTTCAACGCGTTCTGCAAAATCGGCGTTCTCGGCAAGGAATCCGTAGCCTGGATGAATCGCTTGTGCGTCTGTAATTTCCGCCGCGGAGATGATCGCAGGCACATTGAGATAGCTTTGTGTCGAGGCATTGGGTCCAATGCAGACGGACTCATCGGCCAGCTTCACGTGCTTTAAATCTCGATCACAGACCGAATGGACAGCTACTGTTTTGATGCCGAGTTGTCTGCAGGCGCGTAAGATCCGAAGTGCGATTTCGCCTCGATTCGCAATGACAATTTTTTCAAACATGGGTCAGCCGATCACCACCAAGGGTTGGTCAAATTCCACTGGATCCCCATCCTCAACCAAGATCGCCAAGACCTTACCGGCTACATCGGCCTCGATCTGGTTCATCATTTTCATGGCTTCGACGATACACAGCGTGTCGCCGACCTTGACCTCGCTGCCAACCTCAACAAAGGCTGCTGAGTCCGGCGATGGTGACCGATAAAAAGTACCGACCATTGGTGATTTGAGTTGTTGACCGCTCGGTGTGCTGTCGGTTG
>AACY020555042.1_pt1 | contig 12485 bp, 7 predicted proteins | sample 267378 | NCBI WGS metagenome assembly AACY02 (sample SAMN02954345, study PRJNA13694) | marine metagenome | biome: aquatic; feature: ocean; material: water; isolation source: isolated as part of a large dataset composed predominantly from surface... | reverse complement strand
TCGTTATTAAACCTTGCTGCCTCTGCTCCATCTATAATCCTATGATCATAAGACAAAGACAAGGGAAGAACTGTTCTTGTTTCAAATCTATCCTTTATATAAATTTGTTTTTTATATGATCTGCCCACTCCAAGTATTGCTACTTCGGGATAATTTATAATAGGTGTAAAAAAAGAGCCACCAATCCCTCCTAAACTTGTAATTGTCATTGAACCTCCAAAAAATTCTTTCTTATCTATTTTTAAGTTTCTGCAATCTTCGCTCACCTGTTTTAATTCTTTGCTTATCTGATCAATATTTTTATTATTTGCATTTCTAATCTTAGGTACCATCAAACCATTCGGTGTATCAACAGCTATACCTATATGAAAGTATTTTTTTAAAGTTATTTTTCCAACATCTATATCATCAATAGAGGAATTAAAATTAGGAAAGTTTTTTAACGATGTGACTAATGCTTTAATAATAAAAGCAAGAGGGGTAATTTTTTTTCTTTGCCCTGAGTATATGTCAGTTAAAGAATTTCTAAATTCTTCCATTTCAGTAATATCTGCTTCATCATGGTTTGTTACATGGGGTATGCTGCTCCATGAATTAACTAAGTGGGGAGCTGCAATTCTTTTAATTCTTGGTATATCTTTAACCTCAACTTCTCCAAATTCAGAGTGAGGGTATTGAATTTGAATTTTTTTTTCTGTTTTTTCTTGTTGAATTTTATTTGGATAATTAATCTTTGTAGCTACAAATTTTTTAATATCACTTTCAACTACTCTTCCTAATCTTTCTGAGCCACTAATTTCTGAAACATCAATACCTAATTCACGGGCAAATTTTCTTGCTTTAGGACTAGCTAATTTAACGCTCCCAGGTTTTTTTTCTTTGATTTCAATTTTATTAATTTCACGCTGTGAGATTGTTTCTTTCTATTTTCTAATTTTTTATCTTCTTTTATATTCTCATCAATCTCATCTTTTGCAGAAATTGTTGCTATCGAACTTCCTTCGGAAACTTTATCACCTACTTTTAAGTTTAATTTTTCAATTTTGCCTGAATATATGCTTGGAATTTCTACACTTGATTTATCACTTTCAATTGTAATTAAAGGATCATTTTTCTTAATATTCTCACCTTCATTTATTAAAACCTCAATAACCTCTACATCTTTAAAATCACCTATATTTGGAACTATTAAATCTTTATTGCTCATCAAAGTTTAGTTGGCATTGGTTTGTCTTGATCTATTTTATATTTTTTTATTGCTTCTTTTGCATATTTTGATGCAATTAGCTGTTCTTTAGCTAACACACTTAATCCATATGCAACGATATGTTCTTTATCGACTTCAAAAAATTTCCTTAAATTCTTCCTTGTATCACTTCTTCCATAACCATCTGTCCCAAGCGAATAGAAGCTTTTTGAAGTATAAGGGCGTATTTGATCAGAATTCATTCTCATATAATCCGAAGCTGCAAGGATAGGGCCTTCCTTCTTACCCAAACATTTCTCAATATATGTTAATTTTTTTTCTTTATCTGGATTTAACAAATTATATCTTTCAACCTCTAAACCATCTCTTCTAAGTTCATTAAAACTAGTAACACTCCAAATTTCACTATCTATTTCATATTCATTTTGAAGGATTTCTGCGGCTGCTATCATTTCTCTTAAAATAGTTCCAGAGCCAAGTAATTGAATTTTATTTTTTTTATGTTTTGAGAAATCTTTAATTTTATACATTCCTTTCAAAATTCCTTCTTCACAACCCTTTGGCATTTCTGGATGTTGGTAGTTTTCATTCATTGTAGTTATATAATAAAAAATATTTTCATTATCTTCGTGCATTCTTTTTAGACCATCTCTAAAGATGACAGCTAATTCATAATGAAAAGTTGGATCATAGGATATACAGTTAGGTATAGTTGATGCTATTAAATGACTATGTCCATCTTGGTGTTGCAATCCTTCTCCTGCTAAAGTTGTTCTACCTGCGGTCGCTCCTATTAAAAAACCTCGTGCTTGACTATCGCCCGCAGCCCAAGCTAAATCTCCGATTCTTTGAAAACCAAACATTGAATAAAATAAATAGATAGGAATCATTTCTGTATCATGATTTGTATAAGCAGTTCCTGCTGCAATCCAAGAAGACATGGCCCCAGCTTCATTAATACCTTCCTCTAACACCTGTCCACTTTTATCTTCTCTATAAGAACTTAATTGAGCTGAGTCCTCTGGTTCATATTTTTGTCCTTCATGCGCATATATACCTATCTTTTGAAAAAAACCCTCCATTCCAAAAGTTCTTGCTTCATCTGGAATAATAGGAACTAATTTTTGAGCAACATGTTTATCTCTTAAGAGACTAGTTAACATTCTTACTAGTGCCATTGTGGTAGACATTTCTTTTTCACCAGTAGATTTTGTCATAACATCAAAAATATCTTTTTCAGGAGTTTTAATAGGTTTTGAAAATGATGTTCTTTCTGGAATGAATCCTCCTAAGTCATATCTTCTTTCTTTAAGATATTTTATTTCAGGAGAATTTTCATCTGGCTTAAAGTATTCAATATTCTTAACTTGTTCGTCAGTTAATGGTACATCAAATCTATCTCTGTAATACATTAAGTCATCTACATCTAATTTTTTTTGTTGATGGGTTGTGTTCACACTTTCTCCTGTCTTTCCCATTCCATAACCTTTAATTGTTTTTGCTATTATTACCGTTGGACTTCCTACATTTTTAATAGCTTTGTCATAAGCCGCATAAACCTTATGAGGGTCATGACCCCCTCTATTTAATCTCCAAATATCTTTGTCTGACATTGCAGATACCATCTTTAATGTTTCTGGAAACTTTCCAAAGAATTTCTCTCTTACATATAATCCATCGCGTGCTTTGAAAGCTTGGTATTCTCCATCAACTGTTTCGTTCATTAATTTAACTAAATGTCCAGATTTATCGTTGGCTAAGAGCGAGTCCCAATATGATCCCCAAATTACTTTTATTACATTCCATCCAGCTCCTCTAAAAATTCCCTCAAGCTCTTGAATAATTTTTCCATTTCCTCTTACAGGTCCATCTAGTCTTTGAAGATTACAGTTGATTACAAAAACTAAGTTATCAAGTTTTTCTCTAGCTGCTAAACCAATAGCACCTAAAGACTCTGGTTCATCCATCTCACCATCGCCAAGAAAGGCCCAAATTTTTCTACCTTCATCTTTAATTAAACCTCTATTAATTAAATATTTCATAAATCTAGCCTGATATATTGCTAACATTGGTCCAAGACCCATTGAGACTGTTGGAAATTGCCAAAAGTTAGGCATCAACCAAGGATGTGGATAAGATGACAAGCCTCCTTTTTTCACTTCTTGTCTAAAACTATCTAGTTGTTTTTCATTTAATCTTCCTTCTAAAAAGGCTCTTGCATACATTCCTGGTGCGCTGTGGCCCTGAAAATAAATTAAGTCTCCACCAAAATTATCATTTTTAGCACGCCAAAAATGATTCATTCCTACATCATATAAAGTTGCTGCAGATGCAAAAGTCCCGATATGTCCACCTAATTCTGGAAATTTTTTATTTGCCCTAACAACCATTGCTGCGGCATTCCATCTTATTAAAGATCTTAATCTTCTCTCAATATTTTGATCACCGGGTGATTTTGTTTCTTCCTCGGGAGGAATAGTATTTATGTAAGGAGTACTTTGTGTATAGGGGATTCTTGATCCTTGTCTATATGCTTGATCAATAAGTTGTTTAATTAAAAAATGAGCTCTTTCGGGACCCTCTTGTTCCACCACTGCACTAAGCGAATCTAACCATTCTTTTGTTTCTAGAGGATCAATATCATTTTTACTGGATGCAAATTCTATTTTTTCTTTAATTTTTGTTTCAGGTACTTTTTCTTCTTTTTCTTCTTCGGCTATACTTTCTTTTTTTTCTGATTTGATAATACTTTCTGCTTCCTCAATAATTTTCTCTGTAACAGGAGGTATTTTATCCTTTAGACTATTGTTGGAAATAGTTAAGATTAAATCACCTTTTGAAACTTTATCACCAATTTTTACTTTTATATCTTCTATAGTCCCTTCTAAATTCGAAGGAACTTCTACACTAGATTTATCGCTTTCAAGAGTTACAACTGGGTCATTTTTTTTTAAATTGTCACCTTTTTTAACCAGTACCTCTATTATTTCTACTTGATCAAAATCTCCAATGTCTGGAACTAATAATTCTAAACTCATTGTTTAAAAATATTATATATACCTTTTTTCTTTAAAATAGATGTTTATTTTTGGACATAGTGAAACATTTTAAAAGAAAAATTTTAAATTATTTAACTAATCTCTCTCTAAACATAAAGCTATCCCCATTCCACCTCCTATGCAAAGGGATGCAATTCCTTTTTTAGAATTTCTTCGTTTCATTTCATGGATCAATGTAACTACAATTCTAGTTCCTGAGGCACCAATTGGATGACCTAAAGATATTGCACCTCCATTAACATTTACTTTATCTTGAGGTAATTGAAGTTCATTAATAACTGCTATGCTTTGAGCCGCAAAAGCTTCATTAATTTCAAATAATTCTACATCCTTAATTTCCCAATTTGCTTTTTTAATAGCTAATTTAATTGCTGATACTGGGCCTATACCCATAATTGATGGATCAACACCTGTATTTGACCATGATTTAATTTTGGCCAAAGGTTCAATTCCTTTATTTTCAGCATCTTTTCTTTTCATTAAAACTACTGATGCCGCTCCATCATTTAAACCTGAGGAATTTCCAGATGTTACGGAACCATTATCTTTAAATACAGGATCTAATTTTTTTAAATCGTCTATATTTATATCTTTTCTTGGATACTCGTCCTCAATAAGATTGCAATTTTTAATTTGAATAATTTCATCTTGAAATTTATTTTCTTTTATTGCTTTTGTAGTTTTTATTTGTGAATTGTATGCAAATTCATCCTGTTGATCTCTGGTAACATTAAATTTCTGAGCTACATTTTCAGCTGTAATTCCCATATGGTATCTATTAAAAGCATCAACTAGACCATCATTAATCATGTTATCTATAAGATTTTCTTTATTTAATTTTTTATCCATTCTAAAAAAAAGAGAATGATGCGATCTAGACATATTTTCTTGACCACCAGAAACGATTATATTTGCATCATTTAAAATAATTTGTTGAAAGCCGGAAATAATAGATCTTAGTCCAGATCCACATACTTGATTTACTAAATGTGCAGGTTTTGTGTTTGGAATTCCTGCTTTTATTGCTGCTTGTCTTGCTGGGTTTTGTCCTTGACCTGCAGTTAACACTTGTCCCATTATAACTTCGTCTACATCACTTGGATCAATTTTAGATCTTACTATTGCTTGTTTAATGCATTCACTGCCAATTACATCTGCATTAATATCTTTTAGGCTACCTTTATAACTTCCGATTGGGCTTCTTACTGCTGATGTTATAACTATATCTTCGTGGTTTTTAGGCATAATTAAACAATATTTGAATAATCAATAATTTACATTAAAAATAAAAATAAAATAGTTTAATAATTTGCGCCTGTAGCTCAATTGGATAGAGCGCTTGGCTACGGACCAGGAGGTTCTGGGTTCAACTCCTAGCAGGCGCACCAAAAGGTAAGGAAATGAAAATATCTCTTCAAGAATCAGTTATATATTTTTTTATTATTGTTTTGATAATATTATTTTTAGTAACGCTAATTATTTAATGAAAAAAATTTTTAAACAGATCAGTAATAAACCTGGTTTTATGAAACATAACGGAGGTTTGTTTTTTAGAAAAATAACAAATGACAAATATCAATTTAAAACAAAAATAACTAAGAAACATTTAAATAGAGCTGGAATTACCCATGGTGGTTATTTAGCATCTATAATTGATGCTGGATCTGGGACAGCAGTTCATAGAGTGGCTGAAAATAAAATTTGTGTAACTATTTCACTGGATATAAAATTTATTGGATCTTCTAATATCGGAGATGAGATTATCGGAGATATAAAAATTGAAAAAGCTACAAAAACATTAGTTTTTGTGAACTGTGTGTTGAATTCAAAAAAAAATAAAATCGCTGTAGCATCTGGAGTTTGGAAGAAAACTAATAGGTATTTTTAGTTCAATTATTTTGCTTTTTTTTAATATTATAAGTACCTGCAATTATTAAGATTAAAAACGCAATAGGATAAACAAAGTTTTTATTGGGTCTATTTTCATTCTCAATTTTAAATTCACTTATGAGATCCCCCATTTCAATTCCTGATTTTTTTGCTTCTCCATTCCATTTCATTGTATCAACCACTATTAGATTATTCTCTTCAATTAAATTTATTCCATAATCTTCTAAGGTAAAACTTTCCTCAAATGTATTTTTTTCAATAACAAATAACTTATACCTTTCTCCATACTCACTAAATCTTGTAATTTTAATTCTAATTTCTTTTTTTGGATCAAATTGTGAATTTTGAATTTGATTAATATCAAGATAGTTATACTTAGGATAAAATTTGTTTAGGACAAATTCTGGGGATAGTAGAGAAATTGAAATAACTAAAAATAATATTATTTCATACCAACGAAGTTTATTAAAAAACCATCCTTGAGTTGCAGAAGTAAACACAAGTATTCCAGTTAAAGATGTACAAATAACAATTAATGCATGCCAGATATTTTCAATCCCTATAAGAAGTAACTCATGATTAAATAAAAATACTATTGGGAGAATTCCTGTTCTAAGGCTGTACCAAAAAGCTTGTGCGCCTGTTTTTAATGGATCCCCTCCTGAGATTGCTGCTGCAGCATAAGAGGCAAGACCTACTGGTGGTGTTACATCTGCCATTAAACCAAAGTAAAAAACAAAAAGATGTACTGCAATTAACGGAAAAATAAATCCTGATGCATTACCAACATCAACTAAAACTGTTGCCATTAAAGAGGCAACTACTACATAATTTGCAGTTGTTGGAAGACCCATTCCTAATAACAAACATAGAATAATTGTTAAAAATAAAAGTATTGTTACATTATCCTTTGCAATAGACTCTATAACAATAATTAAATTAGTACTTAACCCTGTTGAGCCAACAGCGCCTACAATTATTCCTGCTGTAGCAATTGCTATCCCAACTCCAACCATATTCAAAGCTCCCTTTTCAAATCCAGTTACTGTTTGATTGAACCAGTTAATTATAGCTTCTTTTTTCTTTTGACTTGTAATCAATTGTTTTAATAAATTAACTAAAATTAAGGATATAGTTGCATAAAATATTGAGTAAGAAGCAGTTAATCTTAAATAAACTAAAAGATATATTAAAACGAATATCGGAATTAAAAAATGAAGACCTTGTAAAAAAGTTTTCTTTAAGTTGGGTACATCTTTCTCATCCATACCTTTCAAGTTTAATTTTAGAGCCTCAAGATGTGAGATGTAAAATAAAGCTATGTAAGAAATTATAGCTGGTAAAAAAGCATGCTTTACAACTTCAAAATAAGTTACACCTATAAAGCTAGCCATAACAAAAGCAGCGGCACCCATAACTGGAGGCATAATTTGTCCATTAACTGAAGAAGAAACTTCAATCGCTCCTGCTTTTTCTTTGGAAAAACCAGTCTTTTTCATAATAGGAATTGTAAATGTGCCAGTAGTTACGGTATTTGCTATTGAAGAACCAGAAATTAAGCCTGTCATACCAGAGCCCAATATTGCTGCTTTAGCTGGCCCTCCTCTCATTTTACCAACCATAGAAAATGCAAGATCAAGAAAATATTTTCCTCCACCTGCCGTTTCTAAAAGGGCACCAAATAAAACAAATAGGAAAATAAAATCTACAGAAACACCTATAGGAATTCCAAAAATTGCTTCTTGATCTAACCATTGAAATCCAACTAATCTTTTTAAGGATAATCCACCGTGAGAAATTATATCAGGGGCATATTTTCCAAAATAAGAAAACAATAAAAAACAGATTGCAATAATTACTAAAGGAAGACCTATGACTCTTCTAGTGGCTTCAAGTAAAATACATATGCCTAATAATCCAATAATTAGTTCTATAGGTAAATTTATATTTTCAGAAATTTTTAAATTTAATAAAACACCACCTCTATCAACAAGCTGATCATAAAAAATATAGATATATAAACAGCATAATCCACCAATTAAACTTATCAAAATATCAAAAAAATTAATTTTACTTTTTTTAAAAGTTGGAAAAATTAGAAAAGCTAAAATTAAAGCAAAACCTAAATGGATGGCTCTAGCAGGAAAACCTTTAAACATTCCAAAGTTGAAAATAAAAGGGAAGGGAGATGCATACCAAAGTTGGAATAGGGACCATATTATTGCAATTGAGGCAACTATTTTTAAATGAATTCCTGATAAGTTTTTAGTGGGAGATAAATCTTCCTGAATTTTATCTTTAATATTTCTTTTCATTAATATAATTTTTTATCATAAAAAAAAGGCCCAATAAATTGGGCCTTTTTGAAATCAAAATAAAGAAAAGATTACATTAATCCAGCTTCTTTATAATATTTAATTGCACCTGGATGCAATGGAGCTGATAAACCATCCTTAATCATATTTTCTTTTTCAAGAAAACCAAATGCAGGATGTTGTTTTTTGAAATCATCAAAGTTTTCAAATACAGCTTTAGTTACTAAATAAACAAGTTCTTCTGAAACATCTGCACTAGTTACAACAGTTGCTTTCACACCAAAAGTAGTAGCATCTTTCTTTTGGCCAGTATAAGTTCCTTTTGGAATTACAGCTTGCGCATAATAATCTGCACCATTAATTAATCCTTGAACTTCTGAACCAGTAAGGTTTATTGGAGAAGCTTTAGCTGCACAAGTAGCTGCTTGTTCCATAGCTCCATTTGGAAATCCAACTGAATAACCAAATGCATCTATTTTACCATCACACAAAGCTTTTACCTGTTCCGATGATGTAAGTTCTGTTGTAGATTTAAAGAAGCTATTGTCTACTCCCATTGCTTTCATTAATTCTTCCATAGTTCCTCTTTGTCCTGAACCAGGGTTACCAATGTTAACAACTTTACCTTTTAGTCCTTTAAAATCTTTAATTTTTGCTTTTTTTCTTGCCCAAATTTGAAATGGTTCATTGTGCACAGAGAAAACAGCTCTTAGATCACCAAATTGTTTTCCTTCCCATTTGCTTGATCCATTATATGCGTGGTACTGCCAGTCCGATTGAGCAACACCAAATTGAAATTCTCCTTCTTTAATTTGACCAATATTGTAATTTGATCCTCCGGTTGAAGGAGCTGTACATCTATACGCTTTTTCAGTGCCTTTGCTTCTCCCGTGTTCAGCACTAATTGCAGATTTATGCAACATTTTACAGATAGCGTTACCTGTTTGGAAATAAACTCCAGTTGGCCCACCTGTGCCTATAGTAAAAAACTCAGCTGATTTTGCTACAGTTGAAATTGAAAAAATTGCTGCAAAAAAAATCAGAGAACTTGATATTGTTGATATTATTTTTTTCATTTTCCCTCTCTTTAAGTTTAAAAAATAATTCTAACAATTATCATCTAACAATGTCCAGAAAATTAATTTAATTTAGTTTTATAGAATAATTCTAAGTTTTAGTTTTCTGACCAAGATTTGAGCTTTTTAACACCTTCTACTACTTTTGGAGCAAATTGATTAATAAGTTCATCATCAATATCGGTATTTTCATCAATTGAACTCATAAATTTTTTCCCATCAAAATCTGTATAACTTAGTCTTGTTATCATTTTTTTTTCATCAAAACCAAAATCTGAACCAGGTAATATTGCAACTCCAGTTTTATTTAAAATATCAGAACACATTTCAGAAGATGAATTAAATTTTTTATTTAAAAATTCTGGCATTAAATAAAATCCGCCCATTGGTTCATTCATGATAATATTATTAGATTTTAGGTTCTTATGAACAAAATTGCCTATCGAATAAAGTATTTTTTTTGATTTTAAAACATATTCAGAATGATCTTTGCTAAAAGCAGATATAGCAGCATACTGAATGGGTGCGCTTACTGCTGAAAAAGTTTCACTAGCTAATATTTTAATTGAGTTTTTTAGATGGTTTAGTGCTTCTGGGAAAACAAAATAACCTAATCTCCATCCTCCTGCTCCACACCATTTACTTAACCCATTGCTTATGATTACATTATCAGGGCAAAATTTTGCTAAAGAATTATATTTATTTTGAAATGTTAATTCTGAGTAAATTTCATCAGACAAAACTGTTATATTATATTTTAAAATAACTTTGCTCAAATCTTCCAGGTTTTGACATACTTGACCTGAAGGATTATTAGGTGAATTTAAAATTAATAGATTTTCAGTTTTTTCATTATTTAAAACTGCCTTTTCGATATCGTCTGCAGTTGGAAACCAAAGATTTTCAGCTTTAGTTTTTATCCATTGATATTTATTTTCTGCAATTATAGCTTGAGGTTTATAAGATACCCAGCTTGGTGTTGGTAATAAAATTTTACCATTAAAACATATATGAAGGAGAAACATTAATTCCTTTGAGCCAGGCCCAACCATAACCTGGTCTGTAGAAAAAATTATATTTTTTTTTCTACTTTCGTAGCCAGATATAGCTTCTCTTAATTTTTCTAAACCTTGAATTGGAAGATAACTTTTCTGATGAGCATTTTTTTTTAATTCTTCAACAATATCTTCAGGAACTTGAAAAGGAGATTGACCAAAACCAAATTTAATTACCTCTTTTCCACTTAATTCAATGCTTTTTGATATTTCATTTATTTTTAAAGTTGCTGATAAATCTAAAGCTTTTATTTTATCCTTTATCATCAATATTTAAGTTCTTTTAAATTCTTATATTCAATTAAAATATCTGGGTTGGCTAATGCTTGGATATTTTTTATTTTGTTTCCCTCAATAATATTTTTCACCGCTAATTCTACAATTTTACCATTCTTAGTTCTAGGAATATCAGTGACTTTTATAATTTTTGATGGGACATGTCTTGGAGAAGCTTCATACCTAATTTTTGTTTTTAATTTGGTTACCAAATCTCCTGTTAATGAATAATTTTTGTTTAAAACAACAAAAAGAATAATTCGCACATCATTATCCCAAGCTTGACCTACTACGATGCACTCTTTAATTTCATTAATTTTTTCTATTACTGAATAAATCTCTGAGGTTCCGAGTCTAACTCCACCAGGGTTTAAAGTTGCATCTGATCTTCCATATATTATGTAACCACCACTCTTTTTTCTTTCAGCATAATCTCCATGATGCCAGGTATTTTTATATTTAGAAAAATATGCTTTTTTATATTTATCCCCATTTTGGTCATTCCAAAATTTACTAGGCATAGATGGAAAAGGAGATTTGCATACAAGCTCCCCTTTTTGATTTAATATCGATTTTCCCTTATCAGAAAACACATGTACATCCATACCTAATCCATTGTTCTGAATTTCACCCCTATAAACAGGTGAAAATATGTTTCCTAAAACAAAACATGAAACTATATCTGTGCCTCCAGATATTGAGGATAAATGAACATTTTTTTTAACTTTTTCATAAATATAATCAAAACCTTCTTTTGAAAGTGGAGAGCCAGTTGAACAAATTGTTTTTAAATTTTTTAATTTATACTTTGATTTGATATTAAGATTTAGTTTTTTTAACTGGTCTATATATTTTGCACTTACTCCAAAGAGAGATACTTTCTCTTTTTCTGCTATTTTAAAAAGTAAATCATTTCTTTTGAACATGGGAAAACCATCAAACAAAACTATAGAAGCCTTACTAGCAAGCGAACTCACTAACCAATTCCACATCATCCATCCACAAGTTGTAAAGTAGAAAATGTTGTCTCCTGGTTTTATCTCACAGTGTAACTGGTGTTCTTTTAAATGTTGTAGCAAAACACCACCCGATCTATGGCAAATACATTTAGGTTTTCCAGTAGTGCCACTTGAATATAAAATTGCTAAATCTTTTTCAAAATCAAACTTTTTATAATTAAAAATATTGGTGTTAGATATAGGAATATCCTTTTTATAAAATATTTTAATTTTTTTTTTTAATTTAAAATTTAATAATTTTTTTCCAGGATATGAAAAAATTAAAACTTTTTTAATTGATTTAATTTTTTTTAATATATCTGGCAGTCTTTCAATAATACTTATTTCTTTTCCATTATAATAATATCTATCTGTCAAAATTAGTATCTTTGGCTTAATCTGAGAAAATCTTTCAATTAAACCAGGAGTTCCAAAATCAGGTGAGCATGAGGACCATATTGCACCAATTGCTGAGGTTGCTAAAAAGCATTCAACTGTCTCAATTTGATTGGGCATATAAGCAGCGATACGATCATTGCTTGAAATTTTATGACTTAAAAAAAAATTTGATAAATTTTCAGTATTATTTTTTAATTCTTTCCATGTTCG
>AACY020292302.1_pt1 | contig 12496 bp, 12 predicted proteins | sample 267378 | NCBI WGS metagenome assembly AACY02 (sample SAMN02954345, study PRJNA13694) | marine metagenome | biome: aquatic; feature: ocean; material: water; isolation source: isolated as part of a large dataset composed predominantly from surface... | reverse complement strand
TTTTTAAACAGTGGCTAAGTTCCATAGCCCCACGCAATCAGATCATTTGCGCTTCTTAATTGGCTGCAGCCTCTCACACAGGGTAAGCTTAAGTGATTGAAAATTAATGATCTCGGATAGGTAGAGCATGAGCGGTTACGATTACGATCTTTTTGTTATTGGTGCTGGGTCTGGTGGTGTGCGTGCGGCGCGTATGGCAGCAGCAAAGGGGGTTAAAGTGGCAGTGGCAGAGGACCTCCACTTGGGTGGTACCTGTGTCAACGTCGGCTGTGTTCCGAAAAAACTCTATGTTTATGCATCGGAATACATGCAAGAGATCGAAGAGGGGCGTGGCTTTGGTGTTAAAGCAGACTCGGTTAGCTTCGATTGGGCGACGCTGCGTGACAACAAAAAGAGCGAAATCTCTCGCCTGAACGGCATCTACGGTAAGTTACTGGATAACTCGGGTTGTACACGCATCAACGGGCGGGCAACCGTGGCAGGTCCTAATTCAGTCATTGTGAACGGTGAAATGTATACGGCTGAGCGTATTCTAGTCGCGGTAGGTGGTTGGCCATTCGTTCCCGATATTCCTGGGAAGGAGCACGCAATTACTTCAAACGAAGTATTTGATCTTGATACCTTTCCACAGCGTGTAATGGTGGTCGGTGGTGGTTACATCGCTATCGAGTTCGCAGGAATTTTTGCCGGTCTTCAAGCGCAAACAGAGCTGGTTTATCGAGGTGATCTGTTCTTGCGTGGTTTTGATCAGGAGGTGCGTGAATTCACGGCAACTGAGGTGGCACGTAAAGGGATTACCTTAAGCTTTAATACCGACGTCACCAGTATCGAGAAACGTTCTGATGGAGCGCTCGAGGTGGCTCTATCGAATGGTGAAGTCCGTGTCGTTGATCAAGTTTTGTATGCCACTGGACGTGTACCAAAAACTACCCATCTTGGGCTTGAGTCTGCAGGTGTTGCTCTGAATGACAAAGGAGCCATTGAGGTTAATGATCGATTCGAAAGCTCAGTACCGTCCATTTATGCTTTGGGTGATGTGATCGACCGTGTTCAGTTAACGCCTGTTGCGTTGGCTGAGGCGATGTCACTGGTTGATCAGCTCTATGGCAGCGGCGAGGGTGAACTGCCCAATTATGAGTTAATCCCAACCGCTGTCTTCTGCCAACCAAATATTGGCACTCTGGGCCTAACAGAAGAGCAGGCGCGTGAATGCTACGATAGTGTTGATGTCTACGTCTCTGATTTCAGGGCGATGCGCCATACTATTTCTGGTAGTGAAGAGCGCACACTGATGAAACTGATCGTTGAATCGGCCACAGACAAAATTGTTGGAGTTCACATGGTCGGAGCAGATGCTGGTGATATCTTACAAGGTCTTGCCGTTGCGGTGGTTGCTGGTGCGACCAAGCGAGATTTTGATCGAACGATCGGTATTCACCCAACGGCCGCTGAAGAGTTTGTCACGATGAGGCAAAAAACGCGCTAATTCGCACATCAGTGGTATCAGGTTTATTGCTAAGTCTGATACCAGTGCTTACCTTCACTTATTGAGCGACCACCAAAACCTCTAGATGGTGTAGCCAGCTGTTTTTGCTTAACGTCTCTTTAAGAGATTGCTTCAACTGACTCGGCGTAATCTCTTTCTCATCGAGCAATGGCTGCATGGCCGGTAATAGACGAATCTCTAGATCGACCTTCTGCGGCGAGTAGTAAAGCTGTAGCTGATATTCACTGCTACTACCAACGGCATAGTTCAATGCCTCATCAACCGCTTCTCTAATGGTGCCACGAGAGGGCATGATTGGGCAGCTCAACCCATCTAATTGCTCATCATTGTAAGTATCGATATGGAAGATGACCTGGCTGATCTCTGGGAACGCCTCGGTCAGTGCACAGACCGCTTGGTCACCAAGATAATGGCCTTCGCTGGCGCTTAAGTGAGGGGCAACCTGTAGGTGCATCTCCAGAATGATCTGACTTCCCATTGGACGTGATTTGAAGTCATGAACATTAATAATGCCCTCAACCTCATTAACAACCGCACGAAACTCGGTAGCTTGTTCTTCAGGTAGGGCGGTATCGACCAACTCGGTAAGACTGCGTTTAACCAGCCCCCAACCGATTTTTGTAACTAGGCCTGCGACCAATACTGCAGCCACGGCATCAAGCCAAACCCAACCGAGCATGGCTCCAATAAGAGCCACGAACACCACGATCGATGACAAAGCATCCGTACGAGAGTGCCAAGCATTTGCTATTAATAGATCCGATTTAAGACGCTTACCCACTGCTAGGCTGTAGCGGAATATCCACTCTTTGGAGATGATCGAGATAGCGGCGACAACCAGAGCTGGCCAGGTAGGTAGTTCTGCGGGCACACCTGAGAAAAGATTGCTGATTAACTCGTAGGCCATGCCAAGGCCAACCAGAATTAGAATAACGCCTAATGCTGTAGTACCAACCGTCTCAAAACGACCGTGCCCCCAGGGGTGATCTTCGTCAGGCTCTTGATGGGAAACACGCAGAACGGCAATCACCATGAAATCGGTTGCCAGATCTGAAAGCGAATGAACACCGTCGGCAATCAGAGCAGCTGAGTTGGCAAAAAAACCAACTACAATTTTAGTCACCCCTAAAAAGAGATCGACCGCTGAACCAATGAGTGTGACTTTTTCTGCCTCTTTACGGCGGGTATCCAGTTCGTTTTGCATGAAAACTCCAAAAATAAACCGTGATAAGGATAAGTGACTAAGCCATTCAGGGCCAGAGTGTCAGTGAAATGAATGTGATAAAATTTTGATTATTCATTAATGACTATTGGCAAAGCGACATGTCTTCAAAGCCGTCAGATACGACAACTTACTCAGGTAGAACGTCGTTTAATAAGTTACCTCAGCTTGTGCTATTGGGAATCGCCGTCGGTGTAGTCACCGCTTTGGTGATGGGACTGTTCCGTTGGCTAATTACTCTGCCGACTGAACTGGTTAGCTGGTTTGGATTATCGACATCCGATCCTTGGGTTCTTTTTGCTCTGCCTGTAACGGGTGCGGTGCTCTTATGGCTCTTCTGGAGTGGCCAATCTAAAGACAGTCGTAGAGTTGGGATTCCGCACCTTTTTGAGCACCTCTCTTATCAGCATGGTGCCTTGCCCTTTAAAAACCTGTTGAATCAGATTGTAGGCGCCACGCTTGCTATTGGTACCGGTCAGCCCGTGGGTCGAGAAGGGCCAGGAGTTCACATCGGAGCTGCTTTCAGCAGTTGGATGGGTACTAAAGTGGGTGTCTCAAACAGTTACCAGAGACTCTTAATCGGTTGTGGTTCAGCGGCCGCCATTGCTGCACTGTTTAACACTCCGTTAGCCGGTGTGCTGTTTGCAATGGAGGTGATTCTTCTTGAATACAGTCTGGTTGGGTTTACTGCCATTATTGTCGCATCCATCAGTGCAGATGCTATTTCCAGAGTGATGTTTGGCTCGCCAGAACTGTTAGGACATAGTCTTAAAAGTAGCGATCTGTTTGCTCACCTGCCTGTTTTGGTGTTGTTGGCAGCACTGATTGGTTTGGCTGCACTCCTGTTTCACGAGATCGTTACGCGCTTAGCAAAACAGCGTGGGAAATATTGGCCAGCCAAATTGATCTTCTCGGGTCTGTTAGTGGGGGCGCTCGTGGCTTATGAGCCAATCCTTTTCACCCCTGTACACGAAGTGATGCTGAGCACGCTTGATCAAGCCTATGCTGAGCAAGCCTTGTATCTCTTGCTCATCTTCTACCTGTTCATACCGCCCCTTGTAATAGGGTTGGGTATCCCGGGAGGGATGATAGGTCCTTCACTGACCTTGGGCGCACTGATTGGATCAATCCTAGGGTATCAATTGGTAGGATCAGAGTTTGAAATTGATCAGGCGAGCCTCTCCCTTATCGCAATGGCAGCGATGTTATCCGCTGTCATTCATGCTCCTTTAGCGGCACTACTTGCGGTGTTTGAGCTCAGCGGCAATGTTCATACCTTGACGCTTGCTCTGACGGTTATTGTCCTTTCTGATCTGATTATGCGCTCTCTATTCAAACGTCCCTCTATTTTTGAGCGGCTAGTGATGCTCCAAGGTGTTAGTCGCAATACTCAAATTTACAGACGCGTGATGACAAGCCATAGCGTTAAAGAGTTAATGGTTAAGCTGACTGATAGCGATGCTGTTTTCGATGCTGAAGAGCATGTAGAGATTGAGTCCAAAGCGACCCTGCTACAGGCGATGGAGCTAATGCAGTCGAGCGGTCAAGATGAGCTGTTGGTAACGAGAAAGGGCCACCTAATAGGTAGAGTGCTTAGGGATGATATTGAGCGCTTTTTTAGAGAGGCGAGTGAATAAAATTGTGTCAGTGTCGCGATATTACTAACTTAAGTATTATTTGCGACATTTGTGTTTATTTAGCTCAGAAAATGGCTGTCTAAGTTTACATATCCCATTTAACTTATTGATTTATATTGGTAATACTTAATTGGTTAATTTTTAATCAATTTGCTGATTTCACCTCTTTATGACGTTTTAGTACTTATTTTATTGCTCTATACACAAGGTTATCCACAGATAATGTGAGCACACTTTGCTAGCCCCCATGGTTACTGGGGTGGTCGAAATTAGAGGATTAATCGTTAAAAATGATTAGTCGATGTCAAGAATTTTGTGGGTCTGAATGCTCAATTTCCATTGAGGATTTTGCATACAATATTTGACGCAACCTGCACGATTTTCAAGCGCGTTTTGATCATCCAGAGGTTGGATGTAGAAGTGTTCGAATTTTAGATTCTGAAACTGTTCGGGTTGTGCTCTTAGCTCTTTTTGAGGGTAGACCAGTTTTAGCTCGTGACCTTCTAAAAGGGTTATCTCAGAGCTCCCTTTAGGGCTGACACAGACCCAGTCAATCCCTTTTGGAAGAGGAAGTGTGCCATTGGTTTCGATCGCGATCTCAAACCCTTCGTTATGCAAGGCGTCGATCAGTTCACTGTCCATCTGCAGGGCGGGTTCACCTCCGGTAATAACGACGAAGGGTTTGCTCTGTTTACAATCAGGCCAGAAGCTGGCGATTGTTTTAGCTAAGGCTTCGGCCGAGGTGAACTTGCCACCGTTTTGGCCATCGGTCCCGACGAAATCGGTATCACAGAAATGACAGACGGCAGCCACTCGATCGACTTCGCGACCACTCCAGAGATTACACCCAGTAAAGCGGCAAAACACAGCAGGGCGGCCTGCATGGAAGCCTTCGCCCTGTAGGGTGTAGAAAATCTCTTTAACGGAGTAGGTCTTTGCCAAAATTATGCCTTTTCTGCCTCACCACCGAGGGCTTCGAGAAGCTCTGGGAGTAAGCGGGTAAATTCAATCCCTAGTAGTGCCAAGTCAGCATCTAGAGCAAGCGCTTCGTCCTCTTGCTCACGATCGCTTTGTTGCTCTTGGTACTGATCGGTCATTTTAATCGAGTGAAGGGTCAGATCCGAGTGCATGACAAACTGCAATTGATCACGCCAGACCAATTCGAGGCGTTCTGCTAGCATGCCACCACTTAAGTGAGCTTGAATCTCTTTATCAGTCAGGTTTTGACCTTTGATTTTGATCTGGCTACTGCTCTCTAGTGGGTCAGTAAACTCAGATGCAGCGCCCAGTTCAAGTGCGCGCGGTAGGTCACGATTTTCTAGTAGCCAGTCGCTGAATACCTTGTTGGCTGGCAGAGCGGTGGAGGTCAGTTTAACGGATAGTGTTCCTAGGTCTTCACGCAGGGTGCTTAGCAGCTCTTCAGCACGTTTAAAGCTACTGCCTTCAACGATTAGTAGTTTGTGATGGGGTGCGATCAGTGCGCGAGTCGTCTTACGACGTGTAAAAGCACGTGGCAGCAGAGTCAGTGTGATCTCATCTTTCAGCTGCACTTTCTCTTTGCGGTAGACCTTACGGTCTTCAGTTGCTTCGATATGCTCTACTTTCTCATTGAGCTGATCCTTAATTACACTAGAAGGGAGTATTTTCTCCTCTTCGCGCAGTGAGATAAGGTGGAATCCGTGGCTGGTGAGGACTGGTAGGTCTATTACCCCTGGTGCCACTTCGCCCCAACCAATAGATCGTGGCTCAGCGCCTTTACAGGGTACGAAAGGTCTTGCTTCTAGCGCTTCCAGCAGTGCGGCTTCATTGAAAGAATCACTGGGGGTAAAACGGTACCAAATGGCGTTTCGAAACCAGAGCATAAAACCTCTAAATATGGATTAGGTGAAGGGGCGCTATTATGTTGTTCTGCTAGAAGGGATGCAAGTAGAAGGGATGCAAGCAGAGAGCCCTCTGCCTGCGATCGATTGTTTAATTTTAGAAGCTGTTACGAGCCGATTTGATCGCTTCGTCGATGTAGTAACCGTAAAACTCGGGTGTGTTCACACCGACGATCTTTTTAGCGCGGGTCTCGCCCTTTGCATCGACAAAAAGAATGGTTGGGGTGAAGCGTCCGCCTAGGCTTTTAGCGACCTGTTCTGCTGAACCTGTTGAGCCATCAAAGTTAATGACGGGCGTGGGGTTGCTGAGATCTAAGACCTGAATAGGGGGCGCATCAGCGGTTTGTAAAAGCGGCTTAAGAAAGTCCTCTTTCACAGTAACGCAGAAGGCACAGCCATCCTGAGACACCAGTAGAACAATCACTTCACTTGGGTTGGCTTTACCAAGCGATTGAAGATCGGTGGCTGTCTCAAGTTTCACCTCGGCTTGAGCGCTTATCACAAGGCTCAAGCTGAGAAGTAGTGCACTATAGGTTTTCGATAAAATCGACTGCATATTCCACCGCCTCGTCGGCAAACAGATCTAAGAAAAAGTGATCTGCATCCTCCACGACTACCAATTCAATGTTCTCTTTATCGATACTTTCCATCTTTTCAGGAAGGTCTGCAACCACTGTGTCTAGGCTACCCGCAATGACTAGGGTAGGGATATTGGTCTCTTTTAACACAGTCGGGGTGTCGTATTCAGGGTAGTTGCCGTAATAGCTCAAAACCGCTTCAGCCGACGCGCCGCTGTTTTCACAGTAGATGATGTCGACACCTTCGATCATCGCTTTAGGGTCCATCCCCTTAGCTTTCTCTAGAATCGGCTCGATAGGTGTCTCGTAGCGTTTACCATAGCCCTCAAGAGTCTTGCTGTAATCCCAGGTAGCAGGCGCTAGCAGAACCTGACCTTTGATCTTGTCTTGATTGGCTGCAGCGAATTGAGCGGTCTGGTTGCCACCACGCGAGTGACCCATTACCCAACGATCGCCTGCTCCCTGTCCATCTAACCAGGTCTGCCAAGCATCCATCTCTGCCAACGCCTGCTGCATGGTGTGTTGAGCTGGAACCGTACAGTCGTACATCGCTGATTCGCGGTTATCTAGACCGTAACTTAGGTTGATGGCTAGAGTAGAGATGCCGTAATCGACCATCTGTTCTTGAACGTAGCTGATGATCTCCATCTCGTTATGAGCAAGCGTACCGTGCGTCAGCATCAGTACACCATCCGCTAGGGATTTATCAGCGGCCAGTTCTAGATTGCCATTCAGTGTTAATCCATCGAAAGGAATCTGAACTTGCTCAGCCTGAGCAGAGATCGCAAAAAGTGATGCAGCGAGTAGGGTGGTCGATAGTCGAAGCATTTAAAACTCCATTAAACTTAAGTTTATTATCGTTTAAAGGTATAAAAAAAACCGAGGTGTTTAAACCTCGGTTTCTATTAGAGACCGTCGTAGGCCAGTAAACAGTATACGGGGACTCCGGTGTCTTGGATTTTTTGTGAGCCGTTAAGGTCGGGTAGATCGATCAGTGCAGCGACTTCTACAACGCTTGCCCCTAAGCCGTTAATCAGCGTGCAGGCCGCCAGTGCCGTTCCGCCGGTGGCGATCAAATCGTCGATCAGAACCACTTTATCGCCCGCGGCAACAGCATCCTTTTGAATTTCAACCGATGCAGTACCGTACTCAAGCGTATAGTCCTGGTGGATGGTATCACCCGGTAACTTGCCCTTTTTACGAACCAGAATCAGAGGTTTGTTCAGCTGGTGCGCAATAATAGCTCCGAATAGAAAGCCACGAGCATCGATACAGGCTATTTGGGTAATATCCATTTGCATGTAGCGATCGATGAACGCGTTCGCTACCATGCGAGAAGCGCGTGGATCCTGAAAAATCGGCGTAATATCACGGAAAAGAATACCTGGCTCTGGCCAATCTGGAATAGAACGGACAACCGATTTTACATAGTGCTCGTCGTAAGACATTAAAGATCCTTATTTATCCGTGGTGTTGATTACACTCTGGGCTCGGTGCTTCACCGGCTGCATCCAGAAGTGCTTTTTGATCAAGAATTTCTAGCTCTTTACCTTCAACTCGAATCAGCTCTTGTGAGGAGAAGCGTGTAAAGATTCGGCTAACCGTTTCAACGGCTAAGCCTAGGTAGTTGCCGATCTCGTTCCGTGACATAGAGAGTCTGAACGACTGCGCCGAGTAACCACGTATGGCGTAGCGTTGTGACAACTTAAAGATAAATGTAGCGATACGCTGTTCAGCAGTTTTTTTAGAGAGCAGCATCATCATCTGCTGATCATCACTGATCTCATGGCTCATTGAGCGCATCACGGAACGACGCAACTCTGGCATTTGACCAGCCAGATCATCCAAGCGTGAGAAGGGGATCTCACAGACGGTAGTGGTCTCAAGCATTTTAGCCGACATTGGGTAGTTGCCTGAGTCAAAACCGGCTAACCCAACGAGTTCGCCTGGGAAGTAGAAACCGTTGATCTGCTCTTCGCCCTCAGGGTTTACTGAATAGGTTTTCAAGGATCCGGCGCGAATAGCAAAGAGTGACGTGAACTCTTCACCCTGTCTAAATAGGAAATCGCCTTTGTGCAGAGGTTTGCTCTTGTCGACGATATCATCTAGGCGAAGTGCCTCTTCATCATTCAATGAGACGGGTAAGCATAAAGTACTTAAACTACAGGTGTTACAGCTTACCTGGCCAATGCTAGCGAGTTTGATGTTCTTAGTGTCAGACATATCGGCTCCTTAGTTGCCTGACAGTATATCCAAAAGCGTGATATTGACCCAAGTCAATTTAAGCAAAAAAGTGGACTTTTTAACGGTCCACTTTCGATGCAATTTTATTGAATTAAATGATCAGATGATTTTAGAAAAGCGTTGTTCAGTATGATCGATATACGCATCAAAGGTCATGCAGATACGACGAATCAGCAAGCGCCCAGCGGCGGTCACATCCATCCCGGCATCACTCAAATGAATCAGTCCATCCTGTGCCATCGGCTCAAGCAGTTTTAATTCGTTAGCGAAATACGCTTTAAAGTCGATATTGAGAGTTTTGGATTGATCAGCAAAATCGAGTTGGAAGTCACAGATCAGGCGGGTAATCACCGCTCTACGGATTTTGTCGTCCTCATTAAGGCAGTACTCTTTGGTTAAAGCTGAACCCTGTGACTCGATACCCTGAGTGTAACGCTCAATGTTAGGGCTATTTTGTAGGTAGTAATCCCCAATCTGACTGATGGATGAGACGCCTAAACCTATGAGATCGCACTGTGAGTGAGTGGTGTAGCCCTGGAAGTTTCGGTGTAGCGTTCCATCGTCCTGATGTTGCGTTAACGTATCATCTGGCAGAGCAAAGTGGTCCATACCAATATTGCGGTAACCCGCTGCAGTGAGTTTCTCGATGCTCTGATGGTGAATAGCCAGCTTAGTGAGTGCATCAGGCAGTTCATCGGCATTGATGCGACGTTGCGGTTTAAAACGCTCGGGTAGGTGAGCGTAGTTAAACACGGATAGACGATCGGGTCTTAGCTCTAGAATTCGATCCAGAGTCTCGGCAAAGCTCTCTTCGGTCTGCAGTGGCAAGCCATAGATTAGGTCGACGTTGATTGAACGAAAGCCCAGTTGGCGCGCCTCTTTTAGAAGGTCAGTTGTCATCTCTAGGGATTGAACGCGGTTTACTTTGATTTGAACCGCTTCATTAACGTCTTGAACACCAATGCTGATGCGGTTGAAGCCTAACTCACGAAGTAGTTTCAAACGACTCGGGGTCATCTCGCGAGGATCGATCTCAATAGCGTAGTCACCCTGATCGTCATCACGCAGTTTGAAGGCCTCTTTAAGAGTCTGCATCAGTCGTGTGGTCTGTTCATCATCGATGAAGGTGGGTGTGCCGCCGCCCCAGTGCAACTGATCCACCTGTACATCGTTGCCAAGCTCTTCACTGCGCAATTTAATCTCTTTTAAAAGCGTCTGAAGGTAAGGTTCTGCTCTCGAGCGATCTTTTGTAACCACCTTATTACACCCGCAGTAGTAGCAGACGTGCGCACAAAATGGGATGTGAAGGTAGAGTGATAGTGGCTTTTTGCTATCTCGTTCACTGATCGCTTTCGAGAGAGTGGTAACACTATCTGGAGTATCGGTAAATTGCAGTGCAGTGGGGTATGAGGTGTAGCGTGGACCGGCTAAATCATAACGGCGAATCAGGTCGGTATCCCACTGGATGTTGGTCTGTTGCAGCACAGTAATATTCCTTAATCATCAGATGTAAGAATATTAAGCAATAAACGAGGTGTTTGTGTTGATACGGGTCAACCGCTAGGCGCTTAGCAGGGTCCAAATACCCATTAGTATCAGCAACAGCCCCGAGAATTTGCGGACCAGTGTATGGGTAACAAACTCACGTAGTTGTTTGGCTAGTAGTCCCGTGGCGAGCATGGCAGGCAAAGTGCCAAGACCAAAACCAAGCATCAACAGAGTGCTTTCTGCAACGCTTCCGGCGGCTGATGACCAGATCAAGGTGCTGTAGACCAGACCGCAAGGCAGCCAACCCCAACCAATGCCCAGTACTAAGGCTTTCAATGGAGTATCGGCTGGCATAAAGGGCTTAAGAAGTGGCGCTATCTGTTTCCATAACAGTGAGCCGGCCTGTTCAAGTTTGGTTAGGCCAAACCACCACTGTGCGATGTAGAGGCCCATGCAGATCAGAAGCAAACCTGCGATCCAACGCAGAGCAAAGGCTATCTCGGTTTGTTGCAGGGTTGCACCTAACAGGCCAAGCAGCGCCCCGGCTGCACAGTAGCTGGCGATACGCCCTAGATTGTAGCTAAACAGACCCAATAGGGAATTAGCTTTGCCTGACCCGCCAATACTGAGACTCGAGGCAAGACCGCCACACATCGCTAAACAGTGTGTCGTGCCTAGCAGTCCAATGATGAACGCTGAGGTGAAGCTGAGGGAGGCGGGTAGCATGCTCAATCTTTGGATTGTTCAGCTGTTGGGGCTTCAGACTCTTTTTTGACGCGCGCGTCTTCAGGAATCATATCTTCATCATCATCGTAAAGAATGCGATGAGCAGGGGAATCTAGATCATCAAACTGACCTGAGTTGACGCTGTAGAAGAATGCCCAGGTCGCGAAAGCCACTAAGATGATAGCGACAGGGATGAGTAGATAGACAATTTCCATAAGAACCTACAGCTGTTTTGTTAGACGGAGTGCGTTGCCGACAACGATTAGCGAGCTAAGCGACATGCCAATAGCCGCCATCCAAGGGGCAATAAAACCACTTGCTGCTAAGGGTAGCGCGATTAGGTTGTATAACAAAGCCCAGGCAATATTTTGGCGAATGATGTTTCGTGTTTTACGTGCCATGTTCAAAGAGCCAGGGATTCTTCTTAAATCAGAGCTGACCAGCACGGCATCGGATGAGGTCTTGGCCAGATCGGTCGCGCCATTCATCGCAATCGAAGTCTGTGCACCAGAGAGGACGGGAATATCGTTAATACCATCGCCGATCATTAGGATGCGTTCACCGTCGCTTTGCATCGCTTTAACACGAGCCAGTTTATCTTCTGGTGATAGGTGTGCTTCGACATGATTAATGCCTAACTCAGCCGCAATGCGTTGTGCATTGGCCTCGCGATCACCGGTTAGCATGCCGACCGGCAGTCCCAGTGCTTGAATCTGTTTAACGGCTTCAATTGCTTCGGGACGAAGTTGATCATCAATTGCGAACCAAGCTAGTGGACCTGAACTGTTTCCCATCAATAGATAGATGCCGGTACCTTCTGGGTGGGTTGGTGGCTGTTGTCCACTAAGCGTAGCTACGAATTCGGGCTTGCCGATACGATATGTTTGACCATTAATCACGCCCTCTACACCTTCTCCCACATGGTTCGTAGCCTCATCAACTGAGTATTCAAAATAGGGTGTAAAGGCTGAAGCGATAGGGTGCTCTGAACGACTCTCAATGGCTGCCGCTAATTGATTAAGCTCATCAATAGACTGTTCGCAGAGTGATGTCGTCTCACGCAGCGTCAGTTTGCCGGTGGTCAGTGTACCCGTCTTATCAAAGTAAACCGCCGTGCACTGCGCCAAACTCTCCAACACATGCCCGCGAGTGACTAGCAGTCCCATTTTACGCAGCGAACCTATAGCGGCCGTTAATGCGGTACGGGTGGCGAG
>AACY020329093.1_pt1 | contig 12497 bp, 12 predicted proteins | sample 267378 | NCBI WGS metagenome assembly AACY02 (sample SAMN02954345, study PRJNA13694) | marine metagenome | biome: aquatic; feature: ocean; material: water; isolation source: isolated as part of a large dataset composed predominantly from surface... | reverse complement strand
TCCTTAACTTTGTATCCTTGATTTGGTTTGTGATCCAAAACTCTCCAGTGTCCCCATTCGCGTTCTGTCTTTTGTGTTTTCCATTCGTCAAGTATCCAACTACTACTGTTTGTTTTGCTATCGCCACCAACCCCATATACAAATTCTACTCTTCTATTATTATCAAAAGTCTTTTGTTCTGGAACATTACCTTGTCCTCTGTCTCCACCGTTGGCTACTATTATCTTTGTGTCATTACCTGTTGTAGAAAGCAAATGAAATATTGCACCACCTGCATCATCAAACTTATCATCATTAAGAACAGGAACAATACTGTCAACACAACTTAGCTCTTTTATTATGTTGCAACGGTCTTTGTATGACATAAACTCTTTGCCTTTTTTTCTAACAAGCCAGTCATCACTGTTGACACCAACTGCTAGGTGATCTCCTAACAATTTAGCTGACTTGAAATATTCTATGTGTCCGCTGTGTAGTGGATCAAACCCACCAGTAACCAATACAATTTTATGCATGTATCTATTTATTGTGAATAAAATTACACAAATCTTGTTTGGCTTTATCTACAGTATTAACTTGATATTCAGCTAATACTTGTTTATTGTGTATCAGTGTTGGCAACATGTCAACCATTTGATTGTTAATTTGATCCACTGACTGATTACAGAACTGTTTAACACTTTGTATTGCTGTGTAGAATCTCTCTGTGATATCTGGTATACTATCGTATGTTTGATCTATCCAAGTATCAAATGTTTTGTATCCCAAGTTAGTTAATTCATGTAGTGTGTTAGGTGTGCCAAAAACTACAAACGGTTGCATATACCATATTGGTTTGAATACTTTCTCACTCAAACATACACCCTGATTAGGTTCTACTCTTGTTTCACTTACTATGTGCAAGTAACTGTGTGTGAACTTTTGTATACTAGGATCTTGTATGGGATTGGTTAGTGCATTGGTATCATTTGGTATCCAAAAAGGATATTCTTGCTGATGTCTCCTCAGTTTATCTACAGTATGAGGATAGGTATTGCCAACGTTTTGATAATCGCCTATAGTGAATTCGTTGTCAACCATAGTTCTAGACCTAACATATTTGTAATATTCTATATCTAATTTTTCAAACACTGGCCCGTTTTGTTCTATCATTTGTGTGTCTAGTATCATACTCATAAGAGATTCACCTCTTAATCTATATTCCATGAGTTCTGCACTAATAGCCCATCTACTAGCATTTGGTCTACGCATCAAACAAACAAACTTGTAAGGTCTATTTTGTTTTTGATTTATATTGTTTTCAATAGCATTCCACATATCATTGTGACTATTCCAATTGCCTGTGTATTGTTCTATGCATTGATTACTAATAACAGGTATGCTGTTTAAGTTATCTAAATCTGGATTGTTACAACTTACTACAAAGTCATCTTGATCAAGAACAGGATATATTTTTTTTATCCTGTCGATTATAGATATCCAAAAAGAACTGCCCCATTGTTCTCTATTGTTGAACAACAAAACTTTTGATTTAAGATTTTTAATTTGATCAATAATAGTCTGTGGTATTACCACAGTTTCTTCTATTAGGTTATCAATCATACCCCACCACTGGATACCTATTGGATAGTAATAGGGTTTGTTATTGTTTTCTAAGTCTATTAACTCAAAATTATTTTTTGATAGTTCACATGGAAACATCGGACTGCATATGTCTTTGATTGTTTGAGACTGTAACATTTCCGGATAGTTTTTGTTGAGAAACAATTGTAAACGGTCACAGTCATATCCATTGTGCCACATCATCCAATCATTAGATATTTCATCTGTGTGATTAAAGTTTGACATCCATACTGGAATTCTATTGTTAGCCATTGTAATATTCTTTAGAAGCAACAAGTCCGTCATGTAAACTTGTTTTTGGTCTATCAGGGTATACTGTATCTAGTTTTGTATAGTCTAGTATTTTAACCATTGCTCCGTTATCTTTGGGATCTCCCCACAATATATTGCCTGTAAATCCCACTACATCTGCAATAGTTTCTGCCATTTGCTTGATGCTAATACCCGAGTCGTGTCCAACATTGTATGCACCATTTGGCAAATCTTTTGTAGCAAACTGATTTATAACTGCACAAACATCTTTAACATATACTAAACTACGCATTGCTTCGCCTGTTCCCAACAATTGAACATCGGTATTGTTTTGCTTTGCAGTAGATATTTTTTTCATTAATGCTCCGACTACATGTGCTTTTTCTAAATCTAAATGATCATTTTGACCATACATGTTAGCAAGAACTAGATGTGTCCAATTTGTTAGCAAACGTTCACTAGCAGCTAATTGCCATAACTTATTCATTGCATATAGTTCGACAGTTTTTTCCATTCTTCCACTGCCTATCATGTCTTCTGTTAGTTTACCTGTAGCACCTCCTGGGTAGCTACATGCACTCCCTATTATGATAACTTTCTTTGGCTTTGCTGTTAGTATATAATCAAATACATTAATACTCATACGCATGTTGTCCAACAAGATACGTTCTGGGTATTGTTGATTAAACACTAAACCTCCATATATAGCAGCACTGTGAATAAACACATCTGGTTGTATAGGTAGAGTATCTATACCTTTGCCTTTTATCCAATCAACTTGGTTACTTCTAGGTGCAATATAATCTGCTTTGTAATCTTGTTGTAAGTTACTTAATAAGAATCCACTACCACCTGTTAATACTATTTTCATATTACTGCCTTATATACTTTGATTAAATTTTTAATTCCTTGATCAAGTGATTCACTTGCTGTAAATCCCAAGTTTCTAATTTTAGTATAATCAACAAAATAGTTTCTGCCATCCTGGTCATGTTCTAGTGTAGTATTGTTTTCATATGTCCAAGTAGGTATATGTTTTTGTATAGTTTCACATATTTCTAATTTTGTATGATTAAGAGTTTCGTCTCCCACATTCCAAATCTCTCCACGCATTTCCTCATATCTGTCAACAGTCCATGCAAACGATCTAACTAAATCGTTTATACTTATAAATGTTCTTTTAAAATGTCCTTCGAACAACACCATGTGTTCTCCCATGCAAGCCTTTCTCACAAAGTCGTTTATCAACAAATCGTTACGTAATCTATTACTAACACCAAATGCAGTGGCAGGTCTTATGATTACAGCATTATCGTCAAGCATACGTTCACCTGCTAGTTTGTATACACTGTATGTGCTTATAGGATTAGTTTCTGCTTGTTCTGTGCATACACTGTCTAAAGCACCATACACACTTCCTGTGCTAGCATATACAAACTGTTTTCCTGCACTTGCTTCAATAACTCTCTTGGTTCCTTCAACATTAATTCTATAAGCAAGGTCTGGTTGTGCATTGCATGCTGGAAAACCTATAATACCTGCGAGATGAATTATTATATCTGCTTTAGCAAGTATAGGCTCAACTTCGGGTGTGCAAATGTCTACACAATGTAAGTGAAAGTTATCGTTGTCCACTATGTTTAGTATGGGTTCAATACCCCACTTGAGCCAATCAATACAGTCAACAGTATAACCTTGCCGTAAAAAATATTCGCTAAGTCTACATCCTATGTAGCCGGCACCTCCTGTTATTGCTATTCGTTTCATTTGTTTATCCTTTTATAAATTCTATCGGCAAGGACATTATGCCCATTTTGATTCAAGTGTCGCCTATCATTAAGCGAGTAGCATTCATCATCTGTTTTACCTATTGATCTGTCTTCATATACATTATTTTCAAAATCAGTCAAATAATCCAAAGGTTTATTATTATATTGTTTATGGTCACAATAAACATTTAATAATAGAAAATATACATTTTTTATATTGTGATAACTTAAAAAAGTTTGAAAATGTAAATGTCTTTGATTAAAAATATAAAAATCATATTCTTCTGTTTCCAACCACACACGGTATTCATATAGTGCTTGTAATAAATCTTTTTTGTCAATATAAAATTGAGGATTTTCTTTTGTCCATAAATGTTTTTCTTCTTGTCCAAAGTATTTAACCAACCAATAATCATTCCATTTTTCTGCATATTGTTCTGGAATATTAGGTCTAATCCAACTACAAAATTCTCTTCTAATAGTATCTGTATACTGTAATAAAATTGTATCTTTACTTGTTATTTCTTTATCTATAATTTTTTGTGTTAATACTCTAAATATTCTGTCGTTTGATGAACCTGACTCTACTGCTTCATTATTATAATCCTGGTTAAGTCTATTAGCTATTATTTTTCCAAAAGAAGTATGCGCAGGTTCCCATATGTCACTGAAACTACACCCTGCGGAAAAAATTGTCATTTTATTTCAACCCTTGTTATTGGTTCATCGCAGTCATTCCAACGTTTGGTAATCATTGCAATCATTTTGCAGTCAGCAGTTGGATAAAATGTATGAGGCACTAGCATAGGCAAGTATATACAATCACCAGCACTAACTGGCGTTACTAGTTCTTTGCCTTCTGTAAGTTCTGTATACACACCCTCTCCTTCTACAAACATTATGTATTCATCAAACTCTTTGTGAAAATGATGTCCTCTGACTGCACCTTTAAGTGTTACGATATAGTTCCACTCCACTACATTATATTGTTCAGGATAATAAGTTTGAATTATACCTCTACCGTCTTTGAATGTAATAGGATTAATTTCTGGGTCTAGTTTTTTTATTCTTTTAATATCCATTTAAAAACTCTTTGTTTGTAGACAGATGTAAATTTAACATTAATCTTCTACGCTGTTTCGATCTATTTGGCATTGTGCTGTGCATTACTCTAGCATGGAAAAACATACAAGATCCTTCGTCTGCAATTACAGGCACACCATTTTCTAAAAACTGTTCGTTATAGTCTCCTGCTAAAACTTTGTCGTAATCAAATGCTAGAGTTTGGCTACCAGGCCATATCATTGTACCGCCATTTGTATGATCGAACTTATCTACTAGTATACATCCTTGTATGCATTTAGTAAAGCCAAAATCATTATAATACTTGGGCTTATCGTAAGGAGTATCAAAATGCGGAGCAAGTTTTCCTCCTCCAGGAATTGTAACTTTGAATCCAGCAACTCCACTGGAATAATTTTCACTACCTTCAAATAATATATCTGCAATATATTTTTGTTTATGTGCAACTGTATCTAAAAAAAATTTATCTTCATTGGTCAATTGATGTTCATAATCAGTCCACCATTCATCACTGTCTACATTTACACCTTGTGGTATAGCATCACATATATCCCGTAGCCTAGAGGTTTCATCATAATTTAGTAATTTTTCTACTACAACATACCCATTTTTATTAAAGTTTTTCCGTAAGTCTAGCATTTAGATTCTTCTTGTTGTAGCTCTTGCCTAAATGTATGGTCATTCCATAAATGCAACAACAACATTAACCTACGTGGTTTATTGCTATTGTTAGGCATAGTGCTATGCATTGTTCTACTGTGATAACAAAACAATCCACCTGGTTCTAGTTCCATTGTGATACCATCACGTATAAATTCTTCGTCATGCTTTCGTGCATCCATATCTGTCTTGTGGTAAACTTTTTTATGACTGCCTGGTAGTATCCTAGTCCCGCCGCTTACGTCATCAAATTTATCTAGTGCTATTCCAAACTGCATGCCTTTGATATCTTCTCCAAAATCATTTGCCCAACGATCATGTCTGTAAGGTGTATCAAAATGACAATACATATAGCCACTGTTGGGATTAGTTACTTTAAAGTCTCCACCTAGTTGTTCAAACTCTCCATTGAAACATTTGTCAGCCATTGGTTTAATTTTATCTTTTACTTGCTGAACAATAGCATGTTCACTCATATTATAACTCCACCAATGCATATATTCTTTTTGATCTAAGTTTGGTAAGTATTCAGTTTTTCCATCTTGTCCTGGCCAAGTTTCTCCCATTGCTACTGGACTGTTATCACACAAGTCTTGTAGCTGTTTTACTTCTTGCTCTGTTAAAAAATTTGGCAGAACAGCATAGCCATTTTGTTTGATATAGTCTACATCGATATCCATTCTATTTCCTATAGTATGATAAAAATTGATTATCAAATATATCTTTACTTGATAACAATCTAAATCTATGAATTAACCAACTAGACTTGTACCAATCAGTAAGTGGAGTGTTGTTAGTTAACATAGTATTTAATGTATTTACCAGTAGACTGCCTCCAAACTGATTGCTGTTGAATTGTTCTTGGTCTATGCTTAGATGCCAGTTGCTTTTTTCCTCTAACCCATTTGTGCTATTAATATTCAATGTAAGTTCGTTGTTTATTATACAATTAATACTTCTAATTCTCTTTTTATATTTTTGACTGTGTATTACAATTTTGCAATCTGGTTCTATCCACTGGCTTATAAAGTTTAAAACATGACTCCATATTTCAGTAATATGATCTATTTCATCTTTGTTCTTGACATTGTATGTAAAACTTACTATACTTGGTTTGACTTTGTTTATTCTATGATTTTGTATTTGAGCTAACCAATCGTTTTGGTATATTTTTCCAGTAACTAAATTAGCATAGTCAAAGTCTCTGGGTTTATTATAAAGCACACTGGGTTTTTCTACAAAAATTTTATTAGCCCAAGTGTTGTATCTGTTTAATAATTCGGCATGTTTATTGCTGGGTGTAACTATATGCACATTTTTATCTTTAGCATTTGGACTATTATCAAATGTAAATGCCATAAGTGGATGATCTTTTGTAAATTTATTTTTTTGCTCGCTAGTCCATTCGGACTGCTTTGCTATTATACACTGAGTTACTCCTAACTCAAGCAAACATCTAATGTGTGCATGACTAAATGCTCCAGCTCCTACAATTACAGTATCAGACATTTATATGTCCTTTTTCTTTTAACCAATCATATAACTGCTCAGCTAATATAGTGTGTCCGTTATTGCTAAGGTGTAAAGGGTCATCTGGAGCATATCGTTCATTGTCTGCTTGACCAATTTCTGTGTTCCAGTATATCCTATCTTTAAAATATGGAATACTATAATCCATATTTTCAGGTAATGGAGCATAACAAGATAGTCCTAATATACAAGCATTTATATTATAATGTTCTAATAAAGTCTGTAGTCTAATATTTTCTAATTTAAAGTTATAATTATTAAAATTTTGCACAGACATATATTCATCATAAAGTTTTAAAAAACTTTTTATTTTTTTATTACTGTGCCATTTGTGGCATTCAAATTTATATCTTATTAAGTAATAGTCGTCTACAGCTTCATGCACCTCATCTACTGCTTCGGGATCTATCCAAGTAATAAATTCTTTACGATGAGGAATTGTATATTGTATTAAAACTAAGTCATCTGGTGTAATATTTTTTTCTATTACATCGTGTGTAAGTAATCTTATTATCCTATCGTTACTACCACATTTAGCAACACCAAAATGAGAATATGGGATGTTTAATTTTTTTGATAAAACATCACCATAACAATGTGTTGTATCACCAAACCTATCACTAAAACTACATCCATAAACAAAAAGTTTCATTGTAAATTATTTCCCCATACTTTAGCGTTTGGTATTCCAAGATTCCATAAATCAACAATTACACTGTCCTCTGCTGGTTTATATTTTTCTAATAGATTTTTATTTGGGTGAGCTAGCAAAACAACCGCAGGTTTATTTAACACATCATCATATTGTATTTTTGCACCTAACATTATACAGTATTCTCCAACTAGTATACTATAACTACCTACTGTCAAATCAACTCCTTGTTTAAAACTTTTACCTAATATTATTATAGGTAAATCATAACTCACAAGATGTTTTGCTAGTGCAAGAGCTTGGTCCTGTCTTACTTGTGTGATGTTAGTGAGTAGCTGACTTTCCATTTTTAGTTTATCAGTGAGCCATGTTAATACTACACCGTCTCTAGGATGACAAGGACCTCCGTTACCACTACCTGGTTTAAAGTAGTTTGTAGTATTGAAGTTTTGTTTTTCTGCAAGCAATGCATCCATAACATTCCAACTACTAGCATTAAAGTTGCCATACTCAATCATTTCACTTATAGTGTTTGCAAAACCAATCTTAATGCTTGCATAAATGTTTCCAAACATTTTATACATCTCTACTTCTTCATATGTTCCATGCCTAATGTCACCTGTAACAAATTGCTTTATACAATTTTCTACCTGTGTTCTATCTTGTTCATTGTTGCCTCCTACAAAATACATAGGTGCAGTAACAAAATCTTCTGCTACTGATCCAATGTGAATCATAACTGGCATGTATACAATTCTTAAATTGTTATACTTTATTGCTAGTTGTTTTGTAGTACCAGGACTTACTGTGCTGCTAATTACTACTACTCCTTGATAGCTATGGCTAGCAAGTGTAAGTAATACATTATTAACTGCGGTATAATCATAATCTTCTACAGTTTGTAAATCTATTGGAACACTACCATCAAGTGTTTTATTAATGTGAGGAGTTTCTACAAGTATAAATGTAATCTCAGTTTCCAATAAGTCTACTATACTTGATGTGTATATAGGTGTTTCTTTTGGTAATTTATCATATGCAATTACATCACATGTCTGTGATATACGTTCTGCTATTGGCAATCCACATTTGCCCAATCCTATCCATCCTATTTTTTTCATATGTCTCTCCTACAATAATTTAGATTCATAGCAACCTGTGTTATAAGTTTAGTCCATTCTGTATCCATGTTATATTGATATTGATTACGGTTGTGTATTAATATATCAATCATTTCGTATAAGTCTTGTGCTATATCTTTTTTGTCTCTTAGATAAAATTTTCTTGCACTTGCTATAGCAGATTTCAAACGAGTCTGGTTATCGTAAATGCTATCATAAGATTCATCAATCCATTTTTCAAAGGTTTTATATCCTTTATTTTTAAGAGCAAGTAAAGTATTTGGTGCTGCTACAATCACAAAAGGTTGAAAATGAACTATTGGTTTATATGTTTTCTCTGTTATAAAAATACTACCATCTTCCACATCTCCAAAAGTTTCTGTAACTATATTTAAACTACTATCAAAAAACTTTTGTGTATTTGGATCAGGCACAGGATTAATAATAGGACTAATATCATCTTCTAACATATAAGGCATTTGATTTATTAGTTCATGTTTTTTATAAATTTTATATGATTCTGGATAGCTATCCTCTAATCCTTTTTTAAAATGCCAAGCCATACGGGGATTTGTTTGTATAGTATTTTGAATATAATCAACCCATTGTTGTCCTGTATGGTTCCTACCTGCAATTGATTGAAATTCATCAACACCTGGATGTCCATATTGAACACACATTTGACTTATAATGCCATGTTCTCTATCTTGCCAAAGTTCTGCAAACGCTGACATTCTATGAAATCTGTTTACCCTATTCAAGCATATAAAATTATTTTTCCTATGTTCTTTTTTTTCTATCCCTTTTATAATTTTTTCTTGTATAGCATTATCAAAAGTTGCCAATGGCATAAGATTACTATTAACAGCATGTGTAACATTATTACCACTTGTTATTAATTCATTACAAGAAGAAATTATAAAGTCTACTTCTTGTAAATTCCATTCTTTATAACGTGAACATAATACATTTAGTATGTTGAGATATGTTTCTGCAGGCCAAGCCTCCCAATTATTATATAGGCATATCTTACCTCTTTTTTGTTTACAAACTAGATCTAATAATTCATTATCTAAATTAACACATTTTTCCCAATAACTGTCTGCTTTAGCATGAGTTCTAAATGCCAAGTAGGGTAGTATTACTAAAGGGTAGATAAAAGATTCTTTATTGACATTCCAACTTCTAAATTGTTGCGATATATGTCCACCTGGTGAAAAAAAAGAAGTAGGTCGACCTAAATTTTCATATTGGGGATATTGTTTCAAATCCTCGTAGCTTTTTTTTAAAATACTCCAAGTATAGTCATTTAAAGATTGTTTTGAATAACCATTTATATATTGAAAATGATTTTCAGGATCTCTATCATAGTCCCAATATACAGGTATTTTTTTATCAAACATTACAATGCCTCTAATTGTTCTTGGTTCAAGTTATCATACTTTATTGAATATTCATTATACCAATCGAGAAGTTCAGGACAACCCTGTTTTATCATTTCTTCTGAGCTTGTATTTCTTATGCTATTTAACCAACGTATATGCTTTACAAATCGATTACTTAATCTTTCAAATTTATCTTCATCAATGTCTTTCCATAACTCTAACTCTATCTGTTCAATGCCTCTTTTATTTTTTAGACTTAATAATGGCCCTTTGATATCTTTCCATATTTTTTCTTTAACATTTATTGGAAGCACATTTATACTCAGCCATTCGGGATGATATACTAAATTATTTACTAATAATGTATGTTCTTCATTTTCCCATTCAAAACTTTTTGCCCATTCTATAGTATCGCATAGTCCTCCTATTGACATATTACTTGTTGTAATATTCAATGCTTTACTATAATATAATTCTTGGTTAAGAGTTTGAAAATTTTTATCTATTTTTTTCCAATTAGTTCCAGTGCGTATCACTTCTGCTCGTTTACCTACTGCATCTATGCTACATCCAACATATACCGACTCAAACTTTTTCCAATAGTCAATTACATTTTTACCTTTGTAATCTAATTTAAGTAAGTTTGTATTGTATGCTATCTCTACGTTAAAAAGTTCAAGATCTACTAATTCTTCTAATATTGCCCAGTGCATAGGACTAATCAAAGGTTCGCCACCTGCAAAATAAAATTTATAAGTTTTGTCAATATCTTTTTTTATTATATCAAGTATATTATCTTTACTTACTTGCACAGCATCAATAATACCTGCACTTTTTATTGGTTTGTTATGACTATTTAATATGTCTTTGTTCCACAGACTACTATATTCAGGACCACACATAACACAATTCATATTACATAAATTAGTTTGTCTTACGTCCCAATATATAATTTTTTGATTGTCTAATGTTCCATCTAAGTTTACTACAAAATCTTTTTCGTAACCTGCTTCCTTAAACCAATGATTATGGTAATGTTGTCTTAAACTTTTTATACCTTGATTTTCTAAGTTCCAACAATCTCTGCAACTTTCATTTTGCACTCCATTGAGTAAGTCTTTCCTAAGATTATTTGACCAAGAATTGTTTCTAGCATTTTGTATTGTTTGTTCTCTGAGATCACCAGCTTGCTGTAGATCTTTATCAAATTGATTTTGCACACAGCAATAACTAAATGTTCCATTAGGCATTATGTGTGCTCCTATCCAAGGCAATGGACAGAACAAGTGATTATCTAAATCTTTTAGTTCAACTTTTGTTACCATTACTTGTAAATCTTTCATATTCTTTTGCACACACATTATAAAAATTTTCCATTTCAGGAAATGTATCTAAAAAACTAACATCTCTTCTTGTATCGTAATCATGAACAAATTTATAAAATCTTGCTCTTCTAGCAGTTGTATGTTCGTTATTAGATAATTGATCTTCTCTTTCATCTTGTGTAACTTGGAATGCAATGTTTGTAAAAATTCTTTTAAGTTTAAGTGCTTCCCAATCTTCAAAACCTAAACAGTCAAACCACTCTTTACTTTCGGCATATTGAAACATAAAGTTTAATGCTGGCATAAAGTAATCTACTATTAAATCTTTGGTTGCAATATTTGCATCTAAAAAATCAGGATATCGCACGTATGGTATATCGATTCCTACTCTAGAATAAATTTGTTCTTTTGTTCTTTCTTTTCTAACTTTTATGGTTTGCATCGGAAAGTATTCATAATTTGGCACATCTTTAGTTAATAAATTATTAACAGGATCAAGTCCAATCCCTTCCATCCAATCGCTTAGACCGTTAAAGTTGTAGGCTTTTTTTAGATATAATACCCATTCTAAGAATTGTTTAAAACTAGTAATACTAAAAATATTAAAAGCACACATAAACACAACCCTAGTATTGTGTGTTTTTTCTAAAAACTCTTGTGTTTGCTGTTGGAATAATTCAAAATCCATTCCATACCTACTATATTCAGAACGTTTTCCAAACGCTTCAGCACTTGTAAACAGTGTAAACTTTTTCACTTTGTTGTTATGACAAATATCTGTTATCAGTTCTAAAAATCGTTTCCAGTTTTTATTAGGAGCATTACCATTTGTATTAATAGAAAGTTCCATGTTAGGTGCAGGATTATCTCTGATATCTTCTAATAACTTAAATGTGTGTTTACTCATAAGAGGTTCCCCTCCTGTTATTCTTAATGTATGCAAATGATTTTTGGCTTCTGGAAACCATAACCAAAAAGCATCTGTGTATGGATTGTCTTCTCTGTTAGCAATATGCTTATGTTCAGTATGGTTGTATCCTTGCCCAGGTAAATCATAGTATCCATGTTCATTTATTTCCTGTACCCATTTGCTACTA
>AACY020177441.1_pt1 | contig 12497 bp, 17 predicted proteins | sample 267378 | NCBI WGS metagenome assembly AACY02 (sample SAMN02954345, study PRJNA13694) | marine metagenome | biome: aquatic; feature: ocean; material: water; isolation source: isolated as part of a large dataset composed predominantly from surface... | reverse complement strand
AGATCAAAAGAGTATAGAGAAAGAGTATCTGCTGACACTAAAAGAGTTATGAAGCATGGATTGACTAAAAAACAAGCAGCAACAACTAACGCTATTAGATCTTTTGGTCGTCTTGATTGATTATTCAAATTCCTAAATAACACAGGATACTCTTTCACACGGAGGTTATTATGGAAGTCGGTCTTCTTTGGGCTTGGGTAGTCGCAAACCAAGCATCACTCGCAACTATTCTGTTCCTTGTTTCTGAGCTTCTTGGAGCTCTTCCACAAGTTAAGGCAAACGGTTTCGCATCTTTTGCCCTTCTTCAACTTCAAAAAGTTCTCAAAGACAAAGGGGCACGTTCATAATTTAATCTAATTAAAGGATTATTTTTAAGAGACCTAAAACTAAGGTCTCTTTTTTTTATAAATATCAATATAAAAAGAATTATAGGGTAAGTAACATGGCTCTTTGGGGCATTTCCACAAATGCTGAAACCTCAGCAAACAATTATGCGATTCCAAAATACTTAGGAAGATATTCACCAGACACTAGTTTGTTTGAAGCGAGAGACAGAACTAGAAGTCCTTATGATTGCTTTGCAGACAATCGTGGGTGGATTTTCAGGCATTATGGAACTACGATGCATTCTGGTCTTTCCACTTCATATTATGATGAAATTCTTATTCCTGTTGCAGGATTGAATACTGCCGGTGCTGGAACTTCTACAACTGGTCTTGGACTAGCGACACCAGTTGCAGTTTTCTTCGAAGACCCTAATCTTGCTTCTCCAATTAGCATTGGTGCTGGTGGAACTACTGGAATTTCAACAAATACTCTTGGATATATTCACGTAGTTTGGAATGAAGTTGTATATTGTGGAGCAGGCGCAACTGTTCTAGTTCAACCATATACTTCCGCAGGTCTTACTACTGGAACTCCAATTGTTGCTTATGCTAACGCAGCTAACGACGCTGTTCAAGTTAATATTCCAGGAATTGGCCAAACGGTAATTACATTTAACGGTCAAATTTCAAACAGAGTAGCATTTGCGTTTACTTCACCTTCAAGTGGTATTGGAACTGTTTTAACAATTAATGCATCTGCAGGAGTAGTTGGAGTTATTACTGATGCTTCTGGTGGTTCTCAAGTTACTAAAACTTTAACTGGACTCGTCAAGAATATTGCAGGAGCAGGGACAACAACAGGTGTAGGTATCGGAACAATTTCATTAACAGTTAAAGCATAATAGCTTATGAGATTTGATGAATTGAATGAAGATAATTATTTGTTATTCGCTATAAAATTTTATGACAATCCCCAGGCACTTACGATGGAGGATTTTGAAACTGATTTGAAACGCATTCGTTATATTAAAAGATTACTCAAAAAATATAAGAATACAGGTGAGCTAAAAACTCACCTGATATTAAATCATTTGATAGTTCTTTTTAATGTTTTTCATGATGCTGCAGTTCCTTTACTATTCTATAATTTGGATAGTGAATTATGGCCTGCGATTAAAAGTTTCTTATTGTTCTTAAATCGTTTTCCGGAGTATCCAAGAACTCAAATTCATGAGATTCCAGAAGATACTGAGTGTCTTTCACAATTGCAAGCAATCTAATGGATAAGGTAGATAAAATTATAGCAATAGTTCATCAATTACGTGAAGAGATGGGTGGTGGAATGACTACAGGTAGTTCTGGACCTGTTGCTGGATTTAGTGCTGCTGCCAATCCTGCTGGACCTTCTGCTGGTACTGATTTTCCTTTAGGTAAACTAGACGGTCGTTCTAGACTGATGAGAAGACTTCCAGAACCTTATCGCAAAGCACTCATTCGAAACAAAAAAAGAAAAAGAAAGAAAAAATCATAAATAATTACGACGTTGATTTAGAGAATTAGTTTTTCTGATTTGAAGATGAGGGGCGGATTTCTTTCAGATAACTAACTCAAAATGTTTAATCAAAATACTACAGCAGATACTAAAATTGCTGTCCTAGAAGAGCGTCTTTCGGCATACGAACTTATGCTTAAAAGAATAGACGAAGCTATTCAACTAGTCAGTAAAACAAATCAAAATATCAGCAAGATGCTTGCTGTTCACGAAGAAAAATTAGACCAGTGTGGCAGAGCAGATGACTATATTGGTAGAACAATTGAAGAACTGAGATTAGAAAATAGAGACCAATATGATGAAGTTAATAAAAGAATTGATAAGATAGAAGAAAACGTTGAAGAAATCTCTAAGATCAAGTGGATGACAATAGGATGTGGAGTTCTTCTATCAATCCTAGTCGCAGCATTCTCAACACTTGCTTCTGGTTGGTGGACTCCTTCTGAGATGCAAATGCAGCACGAAGGACACGTTCATCAACAGAGCGTTGATGACAATAATGTTCCTAATTGACGTTCAACTAACTTCGTGTTAAACTAGAAGTCCTGATTGTCTTTATGAATGGACCTTATTGACTCTAAGTACGTCGGGTTAGTTTCTTCACGCCTGCAAAAATTTAAGAGAGTCAAGGCAGACCTTTATAACTTTCGCTGCCCAATTTGTGGTGACTCTCAGAGGAATAAAAGCAAAGCACGTGGATATTTCTATGCCGTCAAGGCAAATGTAAATTTTAAGTGTCACAACTGTGGAGCAAGTTTATCTTTTAATAACTTTCTAAAAGAAATTGACCCTGTGCTTCATAAGCAATATACACTTGAAAAGTTTAAGGAAGGTTTTACTGGAAAGAATTTTGTAGTTGAAGCACCAAAACTTGAATTTACAAAACCTGTATTTAAAAAGAAATTGGATTTGCCAAAAGCGTCAGAAATTCCAGTTGCAAGAGACTATTTAGAGAAAAGAAAACTTGACCCAGAAAAGTTTTACTTTACTCACAATTTCAAAAAGTGGGTAAATCAACAGAAAAAAACGTTCGACACTATCACTAGGGATGAAGAACGAATTATTATACCTTTATATGGGGTCGATCAAAACTTGATTGGATTTCAGGGAAGAGCACTCGGATCTTCTCCCAATAAATATATCACTGTGATGCTTGATGATGATGCTCCGAAAATTTACGGACTTGAAAAAGTGGATTCTAGCAAACCCATTTACATCGTTGAGGGACCCTTCGATTCCACGTTTATCGAAAATGCTGTTGCTATGTGTGGGTCCGACGTTGATATTAGGTCGTTTGGTTGGAGCGATTATATTTACGTTTTTGATAACGAACCACGTAATCGAGAAATCGTCAACCGAATCTCAAAAACCATTAGTAGGGGAGACAAAGTAATTATCTGGCCAACTACTATCCAGCAAAAGGACATTAATGATATGGTGCTTGCTGGACTTAATGTTATAGATGTGTTAAAATCAAATACATACACAGGTTTAGAAGCAAAAATTAAGTTTAACAATTGGAAGAAAGTATGAGCAACGGAACGAAAGTCGTTAAAAGAAATGGAAAAACTGAACCTCTTGACCTCAATAAACTCCACGTTATGGTGGAAGAAGCCTGCAAAGACCTAGCAGGTGTATCAGCATCTCAGGTAGAGATGCAATCAGGCATTCAATTCTACGATGGTATTACCACAGCAGAGATTCAGGAGATTCTGATTCGTTCTGCCTCTGACCTGATTGATTTGGACCATCCCAACTATCAATTTGTTGCCGCTCGCCTGCTTCTGTTTGCTCTCCGTAAGCAGTTGTTTGGTCGTATGCACGATTGCCCTACGGTAAAAGAACACGTTGTTCGTGCTGTTAATAGGGGTGTTTATGATGCAGAAATTTTGAATCTTTATACCGACGAAGAGTTTGAAAAACTTGAGTCTTTTATTGATCATAGTCGTGATTATTTGTTTACTTATGCTGGTTTGCGCCAAGTTGTCGATAAATACTTAGTTCAGGACAGAAGTTCTGGCGAGCTTTATGAGACGCCACAATTTATGTACCTATTGATTGCGGCGACAATCTTCTCTAAGTATCCGAAAGAAACACGTTTAGATTACGTGAGGAAGTACTATGACGCAATCTCCAGACATAAAATCAACATTCCAACTCCCATCATGGCAGGAGTTAGGACACCACTGCGACAATATGCTAGTTGTGTTCTTGTTGATGTTGATGACACCCTCGATAGCATCGGTAGTAGCGACTTGGCTATTATGCGCTATGTTGCTCAAAGGGCGGGAATCGGTATCAACGCAGGCAGAATCCGTGGTATCAACAGCAAAATTAGAGGCGGAGAAGTTGCTCATACTGGGGTTGTCCCATTCCTCAAGAAGTTTGAAGCAACTGTCCGATGCTGCACACAAAATGGCATTAGAGGTGGAAGCGCAACAGTACACTTCCCAATCTGGCACCAGGAAATAGAAGATATCCTAGTATTGAAAAATAATAAAGGAACCGAAGATAATCGTGTTCGTAAGTTAGACTATAGTATCCAAATTTCCAAACTCTTCTATGAACGATTTATCCGCAACGAAGAAGTCTCCCTCTTCTCTCCCCACTCTGTTCCTGGTCTGTATGATGCTTTTGGCACTGATGGATTTGACGAGTTATATGTTCGTTATGAACGAGATGAGTCTATTCCAAGAAAAACTATCGGCGCTCAAGAACTCATTCTGGACCTTCTAAAGGAAAGAGCAGAAACTGGTCGTGTTTATATTATGAATATTGACCATTGTAATTCACACTCTTCCTTTGTAGACAAGATTGAAATGAGTAATCTCTGCCAAGAGATTACGCTTCCTACAAAACCAATTCAACATATTGATGACCCTAATGGTGAAATTGCTCTGTGTATTCTTTCTGCTATCAATATTGGTAAAATCAGGGACAACGAGGATCTTGAAGTTCTTTGCGATCTTGCTGTTAGGAGTCTTGATGAACTCATTGATTTTCAAGGATACCCCGTCAAAGCAGCAGAAATTGCCACCAGAGCCCGCCGCTCACTTGGGGTAGGGTATATTGGTCTGGCACACTATCTTGCCAAGCATGGAGAGCATTATGATGATGCTAGAGCGTGGGAATTAGTCCACGACCTGACTGAGGCATTCCAGTATTATTTGATTCAAGCAACAGTCAATCTTGCAAAAGAAAAAGGTGCTTGTGAGTATTCTCATAGAACCAAGTATGGGCAAGGTATTCTACCAATTGATACATACAAAAAAGATGTTGATGAAATTGTTCCAAATAATTTAAAATATGATTGGGAAGGTCTTAGAGAGAAGGTGAAGAAATATGGAGTTAGGAACTCAACACTGTCCGCACAGATGCCATCGGAGAGCAGTTCCGTTGTGTCAAATGCAACCAATGGAATCGAACCTCCTCGTGGGTACTTGTCCATTAAAAAGTCGAAGAAAGGTCCTCTTAAGCAAATTGTTCCTGGTTATCAAACCCTTAAGAACAATTATACACTTCTGTGGGATATGCCTAGTAATCGTGGTTACATTCATATTGTTGCAGTTATGCAAAAATTCTTCGATCAAGCGATTTCTGGAAACTGGTCATATAATCCAGAGAATTATCCCGATAATGAAGTTCCTACTTCAATAATGGCTCAAGACCTATTAACTACATATAAGTACGGGTGGAAAACATCCTATTATCAGAATACACACGATATGAAGAATGACGAAGTTGAAGAAACTCGTCAGTCTCTTGAAGATTTAATTTCTCAACTAGAACAAGCAGAGGAGGAAGATTGTGAGTCTTGTAAGATTTAAAACAGGTTTGGAAGAAAAGAGTATGGTTCAGTCAATGACTGTTTTTAATTCTGAGGAAGTAGATACCAAAAAGCAACCAATGTTTTTTGGGCAACCATTAGGAATTCAAAGATATGATTCTTACAAGTATCCAATTTTCGACAAACTAACAACACAACAACTCGGATACTTTTGGAGACCAGAAGAGGTTTCCTTACAAAAGGACCGTAGCGATTATCATACGCTGCGTCCAGAACAAAAACATATTTTCACAAGTAATCTGAAGTATCAGGTTATGCTTGATTCAGTTCAGGGTCGTGGTCCTGGTATGGCATTTGCTCCATACTGCTCTCTTCCCGAACTGGAAGCGTGTATGAAGGTTTGGGAGTTTATGGAGATGATTCATTCCCGTTCATACACTTATATCATCAAGAACGTTTATTCAGACCCATCTGAAGTTTTTGATACGATTCTCAAAGAGGACCGTATTATGGAACGTGCCGTCAGTGTGACTGAGGCATATAATGACTTCATCAATAGTGCCCAACATTATGGAACATCTGAAATTTGGAAACATGCTCAAGAACAAGTTCCACATGCACTAGGAGAAAGATATGAACTCAAGCGCAAGTTGTTCCGCGCAGTTGCAAACGTTAATATTCTTGAAGGTATTCGCTTTTACGTCAGTTTTGCTTGCAGTTTTGCATTTGGCGAACTCAAGCTTATGGAAGGAAGTGCAAAAATCATCTCTCTAATTGCCAGAGATGAGAACCAGCACTTGGTTATCACCCAGAACATTATGAATAAGTGGAAAGAAGGTGATGACCCAGAAATGGCAAGAATTGCGAAAGAAGAAGAACAGTGGGTCTACAAGACCTTTGAAAATGCGGTTAATCAAGAAAAACTTTGGGCAGAGTATCTGTTTAAAGATGGTTCTATGATTGGTTTGAATGACAAACTGTTACAGCAGTATGTCGAATGGATTGCGAACCGTAGAATGAAGGCAATTGGTCTTCGCCCCCTTTATGATATTCCAGCAAAGAATAATCCCCTTCCATGGACGGAACATTGGATTTCTTCAAAAGGACTTCAAGTTGCTCCACAAGAAACGGAAGTTGAGTCATATATCGTAGGAGGAATCAAACAAGATGTTACCAAAGATACTTTCTCAGGATTCCAATTATGATGAGTGGTGTGAAGAAGAAATTCTAAACGCCTATAAGAATGCTGCCGAAGCAGACGAATTTATGTTCGGTGATTATGATTATAAAAAAGAATGGTTAGAGGGTTCTTCATGACCCTCTTTTTTTATAAATAAAACTATAAAGAACTAAGAAGTAACAATGTCTAGATTTACTGGAAATGAAATTAAGAGTTTGAGAGAAGCATATTCTGCCATTTATGCTCCTCAAGAACCTCAAGAAGAAATCACTGAAGAACAAATCTGGGAAGAAGTAGAGTCCTGGGTAAATTCACTTCTAGAAGAAGGTTATGACCTCAGTGAATATACTTGGGAAGAGATGTATGAGGCTTATATTGAGGAGCAACTTCCGAAAGTACCACAAATTCCATCTATGAAAGATATGATAAAAAAGGGGTTTCGAGAAGTAGACACTCAGGCTGCACTTCAAAGGGCTGCGGAAAAAAGAGGACTTCTTCCAAAAAAAGATGCTCCCGCATTGTCTAGACCCGCAAGACCTTCTGAAGGCAGTGGCGGCGACGGCGGCGGCGGCGGCGGCAACGGCGGCGGTAATGGCAGTGGAAGCGGCCCACAAACAGTTGCTGCTGCTGGAGGAAAAGGTGGAAGAGTAACTGTAGGTACAAAATATGCAGCAACTCAAGGTGGTGTTCAAGGAAATGTAACTTATGATGCTTCTGGTAAAAAAACATTTACTGCAAATAAACCATCAGAAACATCCAAACCAGCAGCAGGTCCTAAACCAGGACAACTTACGCCTGGAACAGGTCAAAGTGCAATGGAAAAACAAGCTGCAGAACTTAGACAGAGAACCACTGCACTACAGACACAAAGAGCAAACGATATTATTAAGAGTGGGGCAGTAAAGTCTTTAGATCCAAATAAGGATACTGTTCAAAGCACTCAAGCAGATGCTGCTAAGAGAAATCCTCCAGCAACTATGGGAAGTATGTCTTCTTCCGCTATTAGAGCACGTGCAGCAGGAGCAAGTGCAGGAACTGCAACAGCACCAGCAACTACCTCACAAGCAACTCAGGCAGCAGGAAGTTCAAGTGTACCAGCTTCTACGGGTTCTACTTTAAATCCTGCTAATGTTGCCAGACAAGCATCTGCATCAAAACCAACTCCAGTTGCTCCTTCTGCTTCTTCCCAAGACGCAATTAGATCGCGTAGATTGAATATGGAAATGGAGTATGATGCTTTCGATATTGTTCTAGAGTACCTGACCTCTGAGGGGCACGTAGATACCTTAGACGAAGCTCTGTATGTAATGATGGAAATGGACTCTGAGACCATCCAGAGCATCTGTGAGGCGAAGTACGGCACTAAAGCAGGTCGTCAGAAACTCGCTAAGAAAATCCGTAAGGGTGAAGAGGTAGGTAAGTCTGGTCCTGGAACTGGATTTGCAGCAGTCGAAAAGGCAGCAAAAAAAGGTGGTGCTACTGACCCAACAGCAGTAGCAGCAGCCGCTATGTGGAAAACATATGGTGGTAAAAAAGGTAAGAAAAAAGTTAAGACTGAAAAAGAGTGGTGATAAAACTTTAACATAACTTTAAGGGGTCTTGCAAGACCCCTTTTTTTATTAGATAAATATGCGACAAGGTAAAAAGAAAATATGATTACAAAAAATGATTTAGATACTTTATATTTGTGGGCGAAGAATCAAAAATTTAGTTTAACGGAAGAACTTACATCCGCTGGTTATCCTTCTAAACCAATTTTGTATTGCTTATTAAAACTTTCTAGAAAACTTACAAGAATAAACAAAAAGTATGTTAAGGATGATTTAATATTAAAAATTCTTTTAAATCCAGATATACTAATGTGCTCATATGTAGTTTTCCAACCAGGAATTGAGCACGGACCTCATAGAGATTCGAATCTTTACAAAAAAGATTATAAAAGAGTGCAAATACCAATTAAAGTTCCAAATGAAAAATGTTACATGATTTGGAAAGGTGAAAAGATAATTTGGAAACCAGGAGTTTATGGATCATATGAAGTTATGGATTACACTCATGAAGGTTATAATTATTCAGATACTTCTTTAGAATTTTTATTTTTGGACGTTAAGAAAAATGCGGAAGTGGAGTTATCCTAACATAACTTTGAAGGGGTCTTGACAAGACCCCTTTTTTATTGCTAGACTCGCTTTGTTCCGGTTGAAGGATAAATAATAGCTCTTAAAGAATATTGTATGAGCTATGAGAATCCTTGGAGATTCAATGGAGAAATTTTTGAGTCTCATCATATTGAAGATAACTTTGGTTTTGTATATCTTATATCTTGTACTGAGAATGACCGTAAATATTGGGGTCGGAAGTATTTTTGGTCTTTTAGAACTCCTCCAGGGAAGAAGAGGAGAGTAAAACAAGAATCAGATTGGAAGAAATATTATGGGTCTTGCCCTGAGTTGAAAGAGGATATCAAAAAGTACGGCAAAGAGTTTTTCAATAGAGAAATCATAAGTCTTCATAAGACAAAAGGAGATTGTAATTATGAGGAAACAAAACAGCTTTTCCTAAATAATGTACTGAAAGAATCACTTGACGACGGGACGCCAGCATACTACAATAGTAATATTCTTGGTAGATACCTGAAAAAAGATTATGGAAACTTTAATTGATACTCTTCGTCATTCTCACGATTGGGCAATTGATCGAATTCATACTCTTTGTGATAAAAATGAAGAATATGAGTATCAAAATGCCTTTGCGATTCAGCAAGAATTTGATGAATGGTTAGACCCTACCATTGAAGAACATGATGTCTTTTCACTAGAATATCAAGGAGACCAAGATGAGGATTGACCTTCATAACTTTTTTCAATACTACGACCCAAAGAATCCAAAACACGTTGCTGCAGTAGAAGAACTAGAAAAAGTTCTGGCACAAAAAGAACCAGATTTACTTGAGGATGATGCTAATTGGGTAAGAATTTTTAGAACAAAAACAGAACCAGTCATTCCTGGAATCCTAAGTGTTCCTTATTTTCCACAGACAGACAATTACAGAGATGCAAGTAGAACCTGTAATTCATCTTCTTGTGCGATGTGCCTTGAATTTCTAAAACCAGGTACTCTCAAAGGGGCAAAGGGCGATGATGCGTACATTCAGAAAGTATTCGCTGTGGGTGATACGACTAATCACGATGTTCAAACCCGTGTTCTTAAGGATTATGGAGTTACTTCTGAGTTTCGCTATAATCTTGGGTTTTCTGATCTTGACCGTGAGCTTGCTGCTGGGAGACCCGTGGTTATCGGTATACTGCATCGTGGCACTTTATCTGCTCCTACTGGCGGTCACATGGTTGTAGTGATTGGTAAGAAGGGAGAAGATTATGTTGTGAATGATCCTTATGGTTCTTTGAATGATGGATATACTGGAGCAGTCACAAACGGTAAAGGTGCTGTGTATAAGAAGTCAGATCTTCAACACCGTTGGTTAGATAAAGGTAAAGATAAAACTGGTTGGGGACGTATTTTTAAACCATAAATAAAATTATAAAAAGTATTAATAAAATGGACGCACAAGATTTTCGTAGTCTTCAAGAAGCATATAGGGAAGTTGTTGAAGAGGGGCGTGATAAAAGACTTTTAGCACATTTAAAAGGTGAAGAAGAAGATGAGAATTCTATGATGCGTCGTGTAAGACCTCGTAGAAAACCAATGTCTCCAGAACAACAAAAAAAATATATTGATAAGTATGAAAAAAATGAAGAAGTAGATATTTACGACATCATCCTTTCACATCTTCTTGATGAGGGATATGCTGAAACACCAGAAGCAGCAGAAGTCATTATGGTGAATATGAGTGAAGAGTGGAGGAAAGATATTGTTGAAGAATTGACTGGTCCAAGAAAAAAGAGAGCACTTGAGATAGGAACTCCTTTAGCACGAAGAATTGCTCTTGGTAGAGAAGGACAACCACTAGAAAGAAGAGATCGTAGTGGTAAGGTAACTATGAGCACAACTCAAAAGGGTCCAACTAAAAGAGGAGGTGCTGGGCTTAAAGGAAGAATAAAATCAGATTGGTATGGTCATGATGAATCACGTGGTGGCACATGAAAATATGATTGAAGATTGGAAAACTCTATTATAGGTTGATTATGACTATCAAATTTAATGAAGCAGTAGAAAATGATAAGAGACTACCACATCAAATTGATGCCTGGAATTTTCTTCAAGCAACTATTCATAAAGAAATCCTAGATGAGTTTGCGAGAAGGTATCGTAATGAAACAATTGAACCTACCCTAGAAGGTCTCCCAGAACCAGGAGTTTATCTTATCAAAGAGTTTGAGGGATGTGTTCTCTCTGCCTATTATGACCCTCATACAGGAGGACTACCTATCACAATCGGTTGGGGTTCTACTCGTAGAAAGGATGGGACACGTTTTATGATTGGTAATAAGATTAGTCAGGCAGAAGCAGATGACTTATTGTATTATCAACTTCGTAAAGAGTATCTCCCAGCACTTCAAAAAATTCCTTACTGGAACGAAATGAATGAAAATCAAAGAGGAGCACTTTTATCTTTTGCTTATAATCTTGGTGCTAATTTTTACGGGAGTCCCGATTTTAATACCATAACTAAGACACTTAAAGAGAAGAGATGGGGTGATGTTCCTGCTGCTTTGGAACTCTACCGCAATCCTGGAAGTAGTGTAGAGAAAGGATTGCTTCGTAGAAGAAAGGCAGAAGGCGCTCTATGGAGTTGTAAATAATTTACTTATTTTCCTTTTGATCTAACATCAGTATATAGTAAATGACCCAGGCAACTCCAATAAGTCCAATACCTAAAAGTATATTAACTGACCAAACTATATCGCCATTCATAATCTACCCTCCTGTTTGTGTATCCAAGTCTTTAATTCTCTAAGATATTGTCTTAACATATCTGCTTTTTCTAGATGCCAAATATCACCACTCTTGAAGTATTCGTGAGTGTGATTGTCTATTGCTTTTAAAATATTGTGGATGGGAGCATTCCAAGGTGCTCTCTCATTAGTATTAAACTCACGAGGCATATATTTGGAGTTTTAAGTATTTATTCTAATCTTACTCTTTTAGAAGTATCAATACCTCTTTTCATTTGATATCTTGATAATGAACCTGAGTTTGTTATAAAACCAGTTTCTAAACATTTCCACTTTTGTGAATTTGTCCTTTTTGCTATATTGCTTTTTTCTTGACTGGTTAAACTATGAACACCAAGTTTTAGTTCATATGATTTTATACCACCATTAGAACATACTTTAAGTTTCTTTTCTTTTGTAAAACTATGAATACCTGTTCTTTTATTTTTTGCTTCTATTCCTGCTTTTCTTTTGTGTTCTAGAGAAAAGATACCTAAACAGTTTGCATTTAAACACCATTTATCGGTATTATAAACTGATTTGATTAATCTTCCTTCAACTTCTTGTGCTTCTATCCAACCTTTATTGTTATAATCAAATATTTCCAATATTTGTTTCTTTGGAGTATAAAGTTCCCAACACCATTTATTTGCTACAGGAGAACCCCAATACTCTTCGTTAAATACTTTTTCTTTATGAACCCCATAATAGTAATATGGGACTTCCTCAAAGGTAATCTTATAGGTATATACCCTTG
>AACY020171453.1_pt1 | contig 12505 bp, 13 predicted proteins | sample 267378 | NCBI WGS metagenome assembly AACY02 (sample SAMN02954345, study PRJNA13694) | marine metagenome | biome: aquatic; feature: ocean; material: water; isolation source: isolated as part of a large dataset composed predominantly from surface... | reverse complement strand
TGGAAATTATTCTATTAAAAAAATAATTTTTAGTCCTGTTTTATTGTCATTAATATTTTCTCTTCTAATTTTATTTTACAAAATAGAAATGCCAAATTTTTTTAATAGTATTACTAAAATTTTATCAGGTTTTGTTATACCACTAGTATTACTGTCACTTGGCATTTCGCTCAGTAAAATAAATATTAAAAAATTAAGAATAGGATTAATGCTTGGAATATTTAAACTTATTTCAGGGCCATTGATTGGATTAATAGTAGTTTATTTATTAAGACTTGATGGTAACGTTGCAAAAGTTGTAATATTACAAGCATCAATGCCTGCAGCTATTTTAACATACCTAATTGCCGCACAAAATAATTCTTATGAACAAGAAATTGGAACAGCGGTTTTTGTATCTACAATTGGATCTGTTGTTTCTATACCAATAATTTTATTGTTCTTATTATAATGAAAATTAAACCTATTATTTTATGTGGGGGAGAAGGCACTAGATTATGGCCAGAGTCTAGAAAGAAACATCCAAAACAATTTATTAATATTAATGGAAAAAGCTTATTAAAACATGCAATAGACAGGGTATCTGGAGTGAATTTTGATACTATTACAATCTGCTCGAACTCTAATTTTTTAGATAAAATTAAAGAAGAAACAAAAAATATAAATTGTAAAATTTATGTTGAGCCTGATAAAAAAAATACAGCAGCAGCAATCCTAGCAGCAATAAATGATGATGACTTATTATTCTACCAACCGATAATAATTATTTCATCCGATCATATCATTGAAAAAAAAATAATATTTCAGAAACAGATAAAAAAATTATCTAAATATTTGGATATGCACAAAATTTTTATTTTTGGCGTCAAACCAGATTATCCAGAAACAGGATATGGTTATTTATATTCAAAAAAAATTAATAATAATTTTAATAAGGTTATAAAATTTATAGAAAAGCCTAATTTAAATAAAGCGCAAAAACTTATTAAAAATAACAATTATCTTTGGAATTCAGGAATGTTTCTTTCAAACAAATCAGTATTACTAAATGAATTTTCTATTTTACAAACTAAATTAGCATTACAAGTTTGCGATTCATATGTAAACGCAAAGAGTACAAATAATATTATAGAATTAGATAATAAGTATTATTCAAAAATTAAATCTATTTCGTTTGATCATGCCATTTTAGAAAAATCAAAAAATATTTTTTCTGTCAAACTTTTAAGCGACTGGAAAGATGTTGGTAGTTGGTTGCAAAAATGGGAAATTGAAAAAAAAGACAAAGATAAAAACTATATCAAAGGAAATATATTAAAAAATAATGTTAAAAATTCGTACATTTCCTCCAATCGAACAATTGTAGCTAGCAATTTAAAAAATATACTTGCGGTCGATAATAACGATGTTCTTTATCTTTCCGATCTTAGAAATAATGATCTTAAAAGTCTTTATCCTTTAATTAGTAAAAAGTTTCCAAAGATTACAGATCAACATACAACCACTCAAAGACCTTGGGGTCAATTTACAAACATATTTGTTGGAAAAAATTTTCAAGTTAAAGAATTAGTTGTTAAATCTGGTGGAGTTCTTAGTCTTCAAAAACACAAATATAGATCTGAAAATTGGGTTGTAGTTGAAGGCAAAGCTAATATTACGTTAAATAAAAAAAATATTATTTTACATAAATCGGATTCTATTTTTATACCACAAGGAGCAGTTCACCGAATTCAAAATAGAGAAAAAAGTCTTTTAAAGATTATTGAAGTTCAAACTGGTAGTTATCTTGGAGAAGACGATATTGTTCGTATAAAAGATATTTACGGAAGAACTTAGGCTAAAGTTAATTTTATTGGAGCATGATCAGAGGGTCTTTCTAAAGCTCTTGTATATTTATCAATAGTTACATCTTTAATTAAATGACTAATATTTTTTGATAATAAAAAATGATCAATTCTTAATCCTTTATTTTTTTCAAAAGAACCATATTGGTAATCCCAGAATGTATAATTATTTGGTTGTTTATTAACTAGCCTAAATGCATCTTCGTAACCTTCATTTAATATATTTCTAAAAAATTTTCTTATCTCAGTTCTGTAGAGCGCATCATTTTCCCAATCTTCAGGATTATAAACATCTTCTTCATTTGGTATAATATTAAAATCACCACCAATTATAATCTTTTTTTTTAATTTATTTTGATAGATTAAAAATTCTTCAAGAGATTTTAACCATTTTATTTTGTAATGATATTTGTCAGTATCAACAGGATTTCCATTTGGAACATAGACAGAGATAATTTTTATTAATTCATTTTTGTAATTTATATCAACAGAAATAGTTCTCGATTGTTCTTGCTTATCATTAATGAGATTAAAATTAACATTATTAATTTTGTCATTATAAATAATTGCAACACCATTATATGATTTTTGACCATGAACTTCACTATTGTAACCAATAGTTTTTAATTCTGAGTATGGAAAATTTTTGTTTTCAGTTTTTATCTCTTGAAGTAGTAAAAAACTCGGTTTGTTTTTTTTAAGATATTCAATAATATGATTTAATCTTACTCGTACAGAATTTACATTCCAGCTACTTATGATCATTAAACTGAGAAAGAGCTTCCACATCCACATGATGATGTAGCTTTAGGATTTATAATTTTAAAAGTATTTTCAATTAATTTCTCAGAAAAATCTAGCATCGATCCTTCTACAAAAACAAAGGATGATTTATCTATTAAAACATTTTCAAAAATTATATCGTCTTCATTTATTTTATTATCTGTTGAGAAATGATATTTGTAACCAGAGCAACCGCCACCTTTGACCTCAATTCTAAAAAACTTATTAATATTTTCTTTTTTTAAAAGATTTTCTATCTTTTTTTTAGCTTTATCTGTAATGGTAAAATTATTAGTCATTCAATTATATATCTATTATTAATATATGTCTGGGGTTGATAATTACAATAAGTTATTAACTAAATTTTCTTCTAATAATTCTAATTATTTAGGAAGACAATTTGGTGATAAAAAAAACTTATATAGATCTTTTTATCAACGAGATAGAGATAGGATTATACACTCAACTTCGTTTAGAAGATTAAAATATAAAACACAAGTTTTTGTATATGATGAAGGGGATCATTACAGAACAAGATTAACTCATACTTTGGAAGTTTCTCAAATATCAAGATCCATTTCTAGATATTTCAAATTAAATGAAGATTTATCTGAAGCAATAAGTTTAGCTCATGATTTAGGACATCCACCATTTGGACATGCCGGGGAAAAAATTTTAGATTATTGCATTAAAGATTATGGTGGATTTAATCATAATATTCATTCAATTCGTTTGATTACAGAATTGGAAAAAGCCTATCAAAATTTTGATGGATTGAACTTATCCATAAATACAATAGATGGAATTGTTAAGCATAATGGTCCTAATTATCTGGTAATAAAAAATTTTAATCTTTTACCTAATTTAAATAAAATTAAAAAAATTAATTTTTATAATCAATCATCTTTAGAATCTCAGATTAGTGCCTTATCAGATGATATCGCTTATAATAATCATGACATAGATGATGGTATTAGAGCAGGCTTATTTTCAATTAATGATATTAAAGATTTGCCTATTATAGGTGACATTATAAAGAAAAAAAACAAACAGTTTAAAAATAAAAAGTTATTAAGAAATGAAATTATAAGATCAATAATAAATTTTATGGTAACAGATTTAATTTTGCATACACAAAAAAGATTAAAAAAATTAAAAATCAAAACAATTGAAGATGTTTATCAATCAAACGATTTTGTAGTTAGTTTTTCACCAAAACTTATTAGCGCAAATAACCAAATACGTGAATTTTTAAAATTAAATATGTATGAAAATAAATCAGTAAAAGTAATGACAAACAAAGCAGAAAAAATAATAAAAACTTTATATATTTATTTAATTAAAAATAATAAAAAATTTATATCTATAGATCAAAAAAATAAATGGGGTCTAGAAAGATCAGTTTCAGATTTTATTGCGGGTATGACAGATAAATTTGCTATTGATTTATACAATAATATAAAATGAATATTTTTATTAATTATAAAATAAAATTAAATAATTTTTTTAAAGATTTAGAGAAAAATAAAATTATTAAATTACCAAAAAACTTTGACAATTTTTCAGTAGAAATTCCAAAAGTAAAGACGCATGGTGATTTTAGTACAAATGCACCAATGATTTTTGCAAAAGAAAATAATTTAAATCCTATTGATCTTGCAAATATTATAAAAAAAGAATTAGAAGGTAAATTTAATGAAATTTTAAAAATTGAAATTGCAAAACCTGGTTTTTTAAATTTTTTTTTTGATAAAAATTTTTGGTATGATTTTTTAAAAGCTATCGATAATAATTTTGGAAAGAACCAAAGTTTAAAATCTAAAAAAATTTTAATTGAATACGTTTCAGCAAATCCAACCGGCCCATTGCATGTTGGGCACTGCAGAGGAGCAATTTTTGGAGATATTTTGGCAAATCTTTTAAGTTTTGTCGGCAATAAAGTAATCAAAGAATATTATATCAACGATTATGGTAATCAAATTAATCAATTTGTTAAATCAGTTTATTTTAGAATATTAGAATTAAAAAATAATTTTTCATTTCCAGAAGATCAAGATCTTTACCCTGGTGATTATATTATTGATATAGCAAAAAAAATTTTACTAAAAAATCAAATTTTAAATTTTGATAATTATAATTTAATTTTTAATGATTTAAAAAATTTATCTATAAATGAAGCAATGAATTTAATAAAAAATGATCTAAAAACACTTGGTATTATTCATGATAATTTTGTATCAGAAAATTATATTGTTAATCAAAAATTAGTTGAAAAAGCCTTAGATATTTTGAAGGGCAGAGATTACGTTTATGAAGGAATTTTAGAAAAACCAAAAGGAAATGATGTTGATGATTGGGAGCCAAGAAAACAAATTTTATTTAAATCTACTAAATTTGGTGACGACACAGATAGAGCGCTAAAAAAATCAGATGGGAGTTGGACTTACTTTGCAAATGATGTTGCGTATCATCTTAATAAAATTGAACGAAAATTTGATTTACTCATAAACGTACTTGGAGCAGATCATGCTGGTTATTTAAAGAGGCAAGCTTCATGCGTCGCAGCTTTGTCAGAAAACAAACAGCAAATTATTTCTAAGGTCTGTCAATTAGTGAAATTATTTAAATCTGGAAATCAATTGAAGATGTCAAAAAGAGCTGGAGATTTTATCACTGCAAGCGACCTTATAAATGAAGTTGGTAAGGATTCTGTAAGATTTATGATGATATATAGAAGTAACGACTCTCAGTTAGATTTTGATTTTGATTTAGTGACCGATCAGTCCAAAGAAAATCCAGTATTTTATGTTCAATACGCGTATGCCAGAATTTGTTCTTTGTTTAAAAAAAATAAATATGAACGTAGTAGTGAAAAGCAACTAAATTTAAGTTTACTTAACCAAGAAATTGAAATTGATATAATTAAAAAGATATCTGAATGGCCAAAATGTTTAGAGTTATCGGCATATCATTTAGAGCCACATAGAGTGCCATTTTATTTATATGAACTTGCAAGTTTGTTTCATACTTACTGGAATTCTGGAAATGAGAACGATAATTTAAAAATTTTAAATGAGAATAAGCCGGATCTTCAATTTGCAAGATTATTTTTAATTAAAAAAACGCAGATTGTTATTAAAACTGGCTTGAATATTTTAAATGTTACTGCACCAGTTGAAATGTAATTAATTTAATGAAGAAAAATTTATTAAATATAATATCTTTTTTTATAGTTTTTTCTTTTTTAACTTTTTGTTTATTTTATTATAATTCTAATTCATTTATCAAAAATGTTGATATCAAAAGAGAAAGTTATTTGATTTATTTAAACTCTTATATTGAAAAGTTAGATAAAATTACTTCACCGCCAGATTTTAAAAAAAGAATAGATAATGATGAGTTTTTTAGAAAAATTTATAAACAAAAACAATACTGGGAGTTAATAAAATAATAATTTGAAAACACATGCAATTATTTTTGGAGTTAATGGTTTAAAATTAAATCTAAAAGAAATTGTTTTTTTTAAAAGCTATAAACCATGGGGTATAATATTATTTTCTAGAAATATTGACAATTTAGAACAAGTTAAAAATTTAACTTACAGTATAAGAGAACTCTTTAAAGATAATAATTATCCAATATTAATTGATCAAGAGGGAGGTAAAGTTAATCGTTTTAGAAAAATTATTAATCTTGATAAATATAATGCAAAGTATTTTGGTGATATTTATAAAAATGACAAAACATTCTATTTAAAATTTAATAAATTTCTTAAAATAAATATTTCTATTTTAAAGTATTGTGGCATTAATATTAATACAGTCCCAGTTCTAGATTTATTTAATGAAAATAAAAAAAGTGTTATCGGAAACAGAGCTTTCTCTAAAAACAATAAAATTGTTATAAAATTATCTAAATACTTAATTAATTTTTATAAAAAATATGGACTTGGAACTGTTACAAAGCATATACCAGGACATGGTTGCACAAATATAGACTCTCATTTCAGTTTACCCAAAGTAGGTTATTCCTTTGATTATTTAAAAAAAAATGATTTTAAAGCATTTAAAGAAGTTAACAGTTATTTATCGATGACGGCTCATATTTTATATGAAAAATTAGACATTAATAATTGTGCCACTCAATCCAAAAAAATAATTCATGATATAATTAGAAAATATTTGAAATTTAAAGGAATATTGATGTCAGATGATATTTGCATGAAAGCTCTATCTGGAGGAATTATTAAAAATGCCAAATTAAGCTTAGACGCAGGTTGTAACTTACTATTACATTGTAGTGGAAACATAGATGAAATGAGAAAACTTTCTTTAATCGTGCCAGAAATTGATAATTTTACATATAAAATAACTGACAAATTGAAGGCAAATTTTAATAAATTTAATTGAAGAATCAGTTAAATAAATTAAATGGACAGTATAGTTGAATTAAAACCACATTCATTAGACCGGGCTGAAGATAAGTTTAATCTTAATATAGATAATTATGAAGGTCCTTTGGACCTTCTTTTAGATTTAGCAAAATCTCAAAAAGTAGACCTTATGAAGATATCTATTGTTCAGTTAGCTGATGAATATTTAAAATTTATAAATAACATTAAAAAAAATTTGGAATTAGCTGCTGATTTTTTAGTAATGGCTACATGGCTTGCTTATTTAAAATCTCGATTATTATTACCAGATGACTATGAGGATGATTTTTCAGCAATCCAGATGGCTGAAAAATTAAAATTACAATTAAGAAAATTAGAAGCAATCAGATTTCTTTCTGACAAACTTGTTTCGCATAAACAATTAGGTAGAGATATTTTTACAAAAGGTATTCGAGAAGGTATAAAAACAATTTCCACCTCCAAGTATTCTGTTTCACTTTATGAACTTATAAAATCTTATGCAGAGATAAAAAGAAAACAAAACTTTTCAATTATGAATATTTCAAAATTACCTGTTTACACAATGGAAGAGGCTATAAAAAAAATAACCAGTTTACTTAAAGAATTAACTGATTGGAGAGATATTAAAGATGTAGTTCCAGGGGCATTTTCTGGTTCAAGAAATCTTAAAAAATCTGGTTTAGCAGGTACATTTGCAGGGAGTTTAGAATTAGTTAGAGAAGGAAAATTATCAATTATGCAAAAAAAAATTTTTGATAAAATATTAATTAAAGCTAGATAATTATGTTAAATAAAAATAAAGACGCAAAAAGATTAATTGAAGCTATATTGTTTGCAGCTGATGAACCCTTAGACATAGAAACTATCAAATCTAAAATTGAATTGAATATTGATGTATTAAAAATCTTAAAAGAATTACAATTAGAATTTATTGAAAGAGGAATAAATCTTTATGAAATTTCTAATAAATGGTCGTTTAGAACCGCTGATAATTTATCAAAAAAAATTGCAAGTGAAGTTGTTCAACAAAGAAAATTATCGAAAGCTACAATAGAAACTTTAGCTATTATCGCTTATCATCAACCAGTGACTCGTTCAGAAATTGAAGAAATTAGAGGAGTTTCATTCAGCACAGGAACTTTAGAAATATTATTTGAACTTGGATGGGTAAAACCCCAAGGCAGGAAAGAAATACCTGGTAAACCGTTACTTTATGTTACAACTGATACTTTTTTAAGTCATTTTAATTTAAAGTCCTTATCAGATTTACCAAACTCTGAAGAATTGGCTTCTGCTGGTTTAATAGATAGTCGATTGGATAGATCAATATTTGGAACTAATAAATTTGCTAAAGATGATTTAGAGAAGCAATCCAAAGAAGACATTTTTTCTAATATAGACGACATGCTTTCAGGAACCTTAAATCAAAAAGACAATTAATTATTTGTAAATAAATATCATTTACTATATAAATTTAGCTATGGGTTTAAGTTTTTGGCATATAATAATAGTAGTAATAGTTGTTGTCCTTTTATTCGGAAGAGGAAAAATATCTGATCTAATGGGTGATGTCGCCAAAGGAATTAAAAGTTTTAAAAAAGGTATGTCTGATGAACAGTCTTCAGATAATAAAGACCCTAAAGACAAAGATCAAAATTCAAAGTCAAATCACTAAAATAATTTATGCCACAAATCGGGTGGTCAGAAATTTTAGTTATCATTCTAGTTGCGATTATAGTTATTGGACCAAAAGATCTTCCAGTTGTTCTTAGAAAATTTATTCAAATAAAAAATGGAATAAAAAATTATGTTAATTCTTTTCAAAAAGGAATTGATGATATTGTTCATGAGCAAGAAAAAGATATAAAAAAAATTATAGATATTAATCCTGAAGAGGAAAATAAAAAAAAAAATGAAAAATCTTAATTTTTATGAGTGATAATAATGATCAAAATCATTCAAGTTTAGCAGAACATCTCTTAGAATTAAGATCTCGAATAATTAAAAGTCTAATTTTTTTTGCATTAGCATTTGTAGTTTCATATATGAATGCTGATAAAATATATGATTTTTTATTACAGCCTTACGTTAAAGCTTTGGGAGAGGGTCAAATAGGTACTAAAAGGTTAATTTTTACAGCACTACAGGAAACATTTATTACTTATTTGAAATTATCTTTTTTTTCTGCACTTTTTTTTTCTTTTCCTGTTTTTTTAATTCAAATATGGAAATTTATAGCGCCTGGTCTCTATAATAATGAAAAAAAAGTAATTTTACCTTTTATTATTGCAACTCCAGTTCTTTTTATAACCGGAGCCTTATTGGCTTATTATTTTATAATGCCGTTGGCTATTAAGTTTTTTTTATCATTTGAAACTTTAAGCACTCAGACAAGTATGCCAATACAATTAGAAGCTAGAGTAAGTGAATATCTTTCATTGATAATGGTTTTTATGATTGCTTTTGGACTTAGTTTTGAATTACCTGTATTGTTAATTTTATTAGCAACAATTGGTTTTATTGATTCTAAATATTTATCCGAAAGAAGAAGATATATAATTGTTATTATATTTATTGTTGCAGCAATTATTACTCCTCCAGATCCAATTAGTCAGATAGGATTGGCCATACCATTAATGCTTTTGTATGAAATATCTATCTTAATTATTAAATATTTAGAAAAAGGTAAAAATGATAAATCTTAAAAATTTAAGAGACAATCCTTCTTTTTACAAAAAAAAATATAAAGAAAGATTCTTAAAAAACTCTGATCAATTAGTTGATGATATTATTAATTTAGATTTTTCTATAAGACAAATTTTAGAAAAACAACAAAAATTACAAGAAGAGAGAAATAAAATATCTAAAGAATTATCTATTTCTAAAGATAAAAAAAGCGAACAATTTTTATCTTTATCTAAGAAAGTTTTGAATATTAAAAATGAAATTGAAAGTTATGATAAAAGTCTTTCTGAAGAAAAAGTTAAATTAAATAATATTCTTCATAATCTTCCAAATGTACATTTAGATGATGTTCCAATAGGTCAAGATTCTAAAAGTAATAAAGAAATAAGAAAATATGGAAATATTAAAGATTTTAATTTTAAAATTAAATCTCATGATGAGATTGGCTTAGAGCGAGATCTAATAGACTTTGATACGGCAACTAAGATATCAGGTGCGAGGTACGTAATTACCAAAGGTAATATTGCTAAATTAGAAAGAGCTTTGATTAATTTTATGATCGATACCCACGTTCAAGAATTTGAATACTTAGAGATGAATGTTCCAATCATTGTTAATGAAGACTCTATGTTCGGTACTGGTCAGTTACCAAAATTTTCTAAAGAACAATTTTCTTTAAATACAGGTTCGTGGTTAATCCCTACAGCTGAAGTTTCTCTGACAAATATTGTCAGAGATAAAATATTAAACTACGAGGATTTGCCACTTAGATATGTTGCAGCTACACCTTGCTTTAGAGCTGAGGCTGGAGCTGCTGGAAAAGATACAAAAGGAATGATGAGGCAACATCAGTTTTATAAAGTAGAACTTGTAAGCATTGTAAAACCAGAGGATAAAAATAATGAACTTGAAAGACTTACTAATTGCGCAGAAACAATCCTTAAAAAATTAGAAATACCTTATAAAGTAGTTTTGCTTTCGTCCGGAGACATGGGATTTAGTGCAGAAAAAACCTATGACATTGAAGCATGGATACCCTCTCAGAATAATTATAGAGAAATATCAAGTTGTTCTTCTTGTGGTCAATTTCAAGCATATAGAATGATGGCACGTTTTAAAGATTTAGATAAAAAAATTAACTATGTTGCTACACTAAATGGTTCTGGTCTTGCCATAGGAAGAACGTTGATTGCCATCATTGAAAACAACCAAAACGAAGATGGTTCAATAAATATTCCTACAGTTTTGCATAGTTACATGAATGGAATAAAAAAGATTTAATTTATGTAAAATATAAATTTAATAAATTTATTGTATTTAAATAACATCTAGTATAATCAAACAAATTATGTCCGCATCAGGTTTTGCTCAATTCATTCCATTGATATTAATTTTTGTAATCTTCTATTTTTTACTAATTAGACCTCAGCAAAAAAGAGTTGCTGAGCACAAGTTAATGATTTCAAAGTTAACGAGAGGCGATACAGTTGTCACAGCTGGAGGTATAGTGGGTAAAATTTCAAGAATTATTGATGATGAAAAAGCAGAATTAGAAATCGCCGATAATATTAATGTTAAAATTATAAGATCAACTATTTCACAAGTTTTATCTAAATCAGAAACTAATTAGATTAGTAGTGTTAAATTTCTCCAGATTAAAAATTGGATTTATTCTTTCTTCAATTTTATTTTTCTTTTATGTTTTTTTTGGAAATTTTACTTTTGCTAATAAAACTAATTTATTTTTAGATAAGAAAGTAAACTTGGGCTTAGATCTTCAAGGTGGATCATATCTACTTCTAGAAATTGATATTAATCCTTTAATTAATAAAAAATTAGAAGAAAAACTACTTGAATTAAAAAAAAACTTTAATGAAAAAAAATTAGATTTTAAAAATTTAAATATTTCAAATAATAAAATCACTTTTGAAATAAAAAATATATCTCAAAAGGATATTTTTGTTGATATAATTAATAAGACAAATCATGAAGAAAAATTTTTTTCAAGAATAAATAAAACTAATATAGAAGTTACTAATAAAGATTTTTTTTATAAGATTGATAAAGATATATTTAATTTACAATTTTCAGATGAATTCATAAAACATCTAAAAAAAGATGCACTAAATCAGTCAGTAGAAATTGTAAGAAAAAGAGTTGATCAGCTTGGTACAAAAGAACCAACTATCCAACAAAAGGGCGACGGGAGAATTCTTGTAGAATTGCCGGGATTATCAGATCCATCAACTTTTAAAAATATTCTTGGAAAGACAGCTCAATTAAATTTTAAGTTTTTAAAAACTAGCAGTAGTTCTGGCGATAATCTCGGTTTTGAAAAAATTAAAAATAAATCTGATGGGTCTTTTGCAGAAGTTGAAAAGAAATTAATCGTTTCCGGTGAGAATTTAACTGATGCTCAACCAGGTTTTGATAGGCAAACAAATCAATCTATTGTTAGTTTTAAATTTGATAATGTTGGAGCTAAAAAGTTTGCTAATGCAACAAAAGATAATGTAGGCAGACCTCTTGCTATCATTTTAGATAATGAGATTTTAAGTTCACCAGTTATTAGAGAACCTATACTTACTGGTAGTGGCCAAATATCTGGTGGGTTTACTGTTGAGGAGGCTAATCAGTTAGCTATTTTACTAAGAGCTGGAGCTTTGCCAGCTCCAATGAAAATTATAGAAGAAAGAACTGTTGGTGCTGATTTAGGAAAAGACTCTATTCGGTATGGAATTATATCTTTCATTGCCGGCTTCTTGTTAGTTTTCTTTAT